>ENA-OSIY01000118-OSIY01000118.1-marine-metagenome-genome-assembly--contig:-NODE-118-length-44288-cov-12.921852_pt1 | contig 44288 bp, 48 predicted proteins | sample MGYA00237884_ERZ534233 | MGnify/ENA primary metagenome ERZ534233 (study PRJEB26412, sample SAMN06343840) | marine metagenome | isolation source: estuarine water | place: USA: Columbia River Estuary... | reverse complement strand
GGTATGAGAGGTGGTATTGTTGTTAGAGCAGATTTCAATGAAATTAGAAGAAATCAACAAGCACTTGTAAATCAAAACAAAATTCAAAACAGAGAAGAAGTTACTATTGGTGAAAAAGATAAAACTTTTGCATCTATACAAGTTAAGGAAACAGAAGAATCTAAATTAGACTTAATGAAACCATTTGAAAATGTTTATGTAAATAACAATAAAGATATGGCGGGTTTAAGAATATCATTCTTAAAAAGTATTTATGGTAATAAGTATATTGCAGTATTGGGTGCGTTAGGACAACCAGGTAACACTGTTAGAGTTTTAACCGATAAACAAGTAAATTTAGGAGTTTTTAAAGTACTTGATTCTATTACAGGAGATGTTTTAAAGAGTATTAAGAATGTGAAAGGTAATGCTTTATACGATTTATATTTATTTGATAAAAAACTTTAATATATAGTATATAAAAAATAGTTAAAGATCATGATTAAGAAATTTGAAAATTTTGATAGTGAAGAATGTTGTGCATCTTGTCAAGAACCAGTTGAACACTGTATGTGTTATGGTGAAAAGGATGAGCAAACGGATGAACTAACTGATGAGAAATCAGAAGAATTTAATGAGAAGAAAAATTGGATCAAAGATGCAATCAAACATCCAGGTGCATTAAGAAAATCATTAGGAAAAAAAGATGATGAAAAAATTTCTAAAAAAGAGATCTCATCAGAACTTTCTAAATTAAAGGCTAAGGATAAAGATAAGAATAAACCAGGTACTCAATTAGATAAAAAAGATGCTACTAAAAAAAGAAGATTAGAGTTAGCAAAAACTTTAAGTAAACTTAAAGCAATTAAAGAAAATCACGAAGAAGAAAATTATATGTTTTTTAGTAATTTAGAAACTATCAAAAGATTAGTGGATGAGTTATTACAGATGGATAGAGCAGAAATTGATACAATGTTAAAAGAGCATGACTGGGCGTCAGATCACATTACATCTTCTAAAGATGATATTGAAGAAGTATTTGACTTTATAGCGGGTAATGAAAATCCTGATGACGCAAAATCTCTTGATAATCTATTTGGTGATCCATTATCACATATTGATAGTTTTATATCACATACAAAAAAATAAAAAAACCCTCACTTAGTGAGGGTTTTTCTTTTAAACTAACATGTTAGTATTTCATATAAGTTAAGTTTAACTCCTTAATTAGGAATTAAAAAATAATAGCCTATGAATGAACGAATTAGATCTTTTTTTAACACATCTTTTTAGTAATATTGAAAATGAAGATATTATCTTATCAAAAAAGATGAAGTATGGTTATAGACATTACTACTTAAATGTCAATGTAGAAAAAGAAGATAAAGAAGATAAAAATTCAATCAATAACTCTGGTATTTATTTATCTGGTGGTGGAGACTTTTGTATCACAATTGATAATCGAAACAAATGTATTGATATATTTTCTAATTTTGATAATATTGTTGTTGAGGATAAAGATTTAGTAGATAAATGGACTGAAATATTTGAAGAGTATATTCAAACAAGTCTTGAAAAGGAAGTTGGAAATTTAATAAATAATGTATTCTCAAACTCAACACAAAGGAATTTATTGAGAGATTATAAATTAAAAAAAATTATTTAATATGAACTTATTTACTCAAGACGAAATAGATAGAATTACAAAAGCTAAGGAAACTAATGATAAACTAGAAGAATACTTTAATGATAAAAGAGTAGACTGGACTAAAAATGTTGATCCTTTATTCAAATCATTGTCATTAGACTTAACAAATCCAGCCAATTCTAAGACTATATTAGATACACAAGCTATCGCACTATCATATAGACAAATGTTAAATGAACAAATCAACTTCTTTTTAAATAAACGAAGTAGGGAAATGACCAAGATTAAAAAATTAAAACAAGATAAATTTGTGTTTTATGCTACTGGATTCGGTATAAAAACAAATATGGGAGAAAAAGGTATTTTGATTGATGGTCATTTAGCAGAAAATGATAGGGCAATGGAAATCATCGAAGCTTATATCTCTTATATGAGAGATACTGTTAAAAATCTTGAATCATTAGGATTTGCAGTTAAGAATATGATTGAGTTGATGAACTATCTAGGAAAATAAAAAAAGAGACATTAAGTCTCTTTTTTGTCTTTATCACGTTCTCTTCCCTTTTCAACGTCTATTTCGATACCTGCTTGTTTTAAGACCATCACACCTTCAGAACATCCATAGCATAGATTTTTATTTTTTGACTTACCTTCACAGTCATCACATCTATCACGATCACCATCGGTGTCCCATAATCTATAACATTTCCAAGAAGGGATATTAGAAAGCTCATCTTTATCTTTATTTAAACAAAATAAAGTATCCATATAAGGATATTTAGGATGTTTACCATCTATCTTAACAGATATTTCACCTAGTACTTCTTTACCATTATATTTAAACTTTACTGCATTAGAATCACCACAACTCATAGATTGTTTATATAACCAACCATTTTTTTCAGCATATCGTGTGAATTTATTTACTTCATAATCACGATTTGTATAAACTCTATCCATAAAGTATTCTGCGTCACAAGGAGATTTATCTAATTTCCAAACTAAAGCTCTACCACATATATTACCATCTTCGAGAAGAACTAGTAATCTAACTTTCTTTTCATTTTTAGTGTATATTTTAAGAAATGATTGGTGTCCAGTCATACAAGAACTACCAAGTGTTCCTAAGTTTCTATCAAAATAGTTGCTATCGTTATAACCATTTTTTATTTGTTCTCCAACATAAAACTGAAAATCATCTTCTCCTTCATCAGCAATTGATTTATAAACATTTACAAAATCTTCTATTTGTTTATCAGTAATCTTAATATTATATAAATCTTTTGCTATGTATTTTATAGCTCTACCAACTTTAACGTCAGTTCTTCCAGACATAATATAAGGATCTTTAATATCATCCTTTATTCTATTTGTTTGAATAAAAGATACCTTGTCTTTATCATCAGTTGTTTTAAAGAAATCTTGTTTTAAATCTATCTCAGAAATCCAGTCTTTATCATTAATTCTTGATAAAAGCATATCTGCAATTGTAGAGGAATTATTCGACTGTCTTGCGATTTTATATAATTTAGATAAGAAACTTGTATCTGCACTTAAAAATGCTTCTAGTATAAGTTTAGATTCATTTATTAAAAATTGGTTGTACTTGCTAATCATTATATTATTATAAATTTACCCTCGTCTTTATATTCGTGAAAATGTCTTAGTGAAAAAATAAATTTAGTTCCTATTCTATTTGGTTTAGAAGACTCCAAGCATTCAAATTCCATTGCTATAGTTTCATCATAATCCCAACCAGAATCTCTTGCAAAATCACTCCAATAATTAACAAATTCATAAACTTCATTTTTTAAGAAATATTCTTCACCGTGTCCCGCTACTTTGTGAGTAAATTTTGGTACTAATCTTCTGAATAAGGACGTTGATTTTATAAATTTGATTTTATCACCAATTTTTAAATCTGCAACAGCAACTCTTTTTTTGGCTTCTTGTTCAGAGTTATATAACATACCATCATATTTTGATATTGGTACTTTCGTACCCTTCTCGGCACCATATAACCCACCTTTTGGTATAAAACCTTCATAATGTTTAATATATTTCATAAACTATATATTAAATAAAAAACCCATCTTTTTGAGATGGGTTGTTTTTTAAGAGTTGTATTTAAAATTATGATTCTCTTCAATATTTAGAAGAGTTTCGTAAATCAACTCTATAACATTTTTAATATCTTCCTTATGAACAGTTTCACAAGTTGTGTGCATGTACTTGAGTGCTAAAGAAATAAGTGCAGAAGGAGTACCACCATTCGCATAAGCAAACGCATCGGTATCTGTTCCAGTTGATCTTGAAGATGCTGCTAACTGGTGAGGGATTTTTTTAGCCGTTGCAGTATCCAAAATCAATTTTCTCAATTTATTATGAACTGCAGGACCTCTTGTAATAACACCTCCATCACCAGCAATGTGATCACCTTGTTTACTTGCGGTATAGCAAGGTGATGATGTTTCATGACAAACATCAGTAATAATAGCAACATTTGGTTTAATTGTGTGTGCAATCATTTCAGCACCACGTAATCCAATTTCTTCTTGAACTGAATTAACAATGTAAAGTTTAAATGGTAGTTTTTTACCTTTCTCTTTTAATTTTCTTGCAACCTCGGCAATCATAAAACCACCAATTCTATTGTCAAGAGCTCTACCAGAGTAGTAATCTTTACCAAGTTTCATCAACTCATCTTTAAAAGTAACTACAGTACCAACTTGAATACCCATCTTGGCAACATCCTCTTTTGAAGAAGCACCAATATCGATAAAAATTGAACTTAAATCAACCTCTTTCTTTCTATCAGCAATATGTATCGCTGGATGTCCAAAGACGCCTGTAACGACTCCTTTTTCTCCCCATAGATTTACTCTCATAGAAGGAGCAATTTGTACGTCAGAGCCACCATTTCTGATAACTCTAATATATCCTTTTGAGTCAATGTAGTTTACAAACCAACTGATTTCATCAGAGTGTGCTTCGATAACAACTTTAAAGTCAGACTCTAAATTACCGGTAACACCATAAGCAGTACCATAATTATCAAGTTCTACAGAATCGACATACTTTTCAATATTGTCCATCCAAACTTTTTGTCCACCTAATTCATACTCAAAACCTGTTGGAGAAGTACTGTTCAAGTACTCTTTTAAAAACTTTTTGTTTAATTTCATTTTAGATATTTTAATGTTCTTATGTTATACATGAAAATGTAATTTAGTTTAAACAAAGTTATCAACTTTGATATAATCATTATGAAATTTAGACTAATAAATGACTTTATATTAAATACTGGATTTGGTGAAGAAATAATTCTCCAAAAAGGAGATATTACTGAACCTAATGAAAATGGTGATTATTCATTTCCTAAAATAAGTAGAACATTTACTAAAGAAGATTTACTTTCAAAACCTGAGTTATTTGAAGAGTTACTTGAATTAAAATTGGATGTAAGAGAAATTACTGAAGATGATGATAATAAAATAGGTAATTGGAGAATACAACTTGATGTAAAAACATCAAGAAAGAAATTAAAGGAAATAGAAAAGTTTATAAGAGAGAATGTAAATGAAATGCTTTAATTATTTAAAAAAACCAAATCTTTTCATTCTAGTTTTACTTAACATTTTACTATACTCATCAATTATATAAGATCTTAATTCATCATCCAGTTCAATACCCATTTCAAATGCTCTTTCAAAGTCATCTTCACTTGAGAAACTAACTTCTCCATTTATTACTTTAAATGAGAATTCTTGGTCATCAATGAAAACTTCAAGGTTATTACCATGAACATCAAATGGTTCAATATCAAAATTGAATTCTTCAAATAATTTTAAGTGTTTCATTACTCTTCTGTTTTCAATAAGTCTTCTAAATATAAGTATATATATTTGTGGTATCTTTTTAAGATAAATGGATCAACATTTCTTTTAATATCACCATATAATCTAAATCTACCGGAATTTTGTGTAAGTTTATCTATTCCTTCTTTAGGAGTTGTGATTGTTGGAAACATAGTAACTATTTCTTTAGCAACTGAAAAAGCAAACGCCATAACCTCATCTTTATTAGAGAAATATTTTTTCTGATCTTTTGGTTCTGGTAAAGGCATATCTATATTTGGTCTTCTAGAATGTTGTCCTACGTGAATTTGTTCATGTTTAAGTATGTCACCAAGTGGAACTTGATCAAAGAAGTCTTTTGGTATAAAAGGCATTGGTAAATTTAAAACAACTCTAGGTCTTTTCGTAACTGGATTTACTAACGCAAAAAACTGAGCAGATCTTGGTGGTGCAGTTGCTTTATCTCTTTCTGGTAAATCATTTAAGAAAGTATTATAATCTACAATCTCTATATCATACTCTGCTCCGAGTGTAGTCAATTCTGGTATTTGAAATCTATGATGTCTCGGATATGTATTGATTTCCCCCATTAAACCATCTACTGCCTCATTTTTGTAATCAACGATTGCCTCATTTACTTTACTTTCAGATATACCTAATATAGAGTGAATATCTTGTTCAATCATTTCAACTCCTGCTTCCATTGATTCTACTTCCTCTTCAAAGTCAAGTACGTCATTTGCAATTTTAGTAACTTTCATATCATCAATGTCAAATTCATATCTAACATTCATACCATTTGCTGAGAAATTTATAAACAACTCATGGTCATCTTTATTCTCCCACTCATATATAAGTGTATCACTATTTTCAGTGTTGTCAAGTAAATCTTTGATTTCTTGCATTCTCATGTCTAAATAACTATCTGGGTTAGTGACATTCTCGTTGATAAATTGGTTCCAGTTTTTAATCATAAATTATATATTAAAAACTATTAAACAAAAAATGTACTTTTTTATATAATCTCTAATAATTAAATTAAATATGGCAGGAAAAGTAAAGTTAAAAGTAGTACCAAGTATGTTTAGTGACTTCATCGAGAAGTTAAATACCGTAGCATCCATTGATGACACCGTTAAATTAAAGATAGATAATGAAAATATTCTAATGTATGCAATGTTAGGTGGTGGTAATGTTATTTTGGCATTTAAAAACTTCTTACTACCTACAAAAGAATACTTTGATAATGATATGGAAGATTTTTCATTAGACATTATCATACCATCTGCTAAAAAGTTCGTAAAAAACTTAGCATTCATAAAAGATATGGACAAAATAGGATTTGATGTTTCTTATAAAGAGTCACCAGATGATGATTCATTATATATTGCAAGAGGACTTCAAATATCTTCTGGTAAATTTAAAGTAAATTGGTTAGGTGGTGAAGGTGGAACAATAAGAGATATTGGTAAAGCAGCATTAGCTCAACGATTAGATGTTAGAAATAAAAAATGGACTTTTAATATTCCTAATAGTGATTTCTTAGACATTAAAAAGTTATCTGGTATAAATGGTGAAAGAATTATAAATATGGATGTTGTTAAAGGAATTGTTACTTTATCAGAGAAATCTTCTTGGGAATTAGAAGTTGATAATCTAAACGATGATAGAGTTGCCAGTTTAATTTTAAATAAAAGATTTTTAAGTTGTATAAATGATAAGATGGAATCAATAGAATTTATTATCTTTGATAACTTTATGTTGATAAAAGATGAAAACTCAAATTTAATGTTGAGCTTTGAACAAGACTTTAGTGACGATGAGTAGTAAAATGACCTGGAATTGGAATATAATTGGTAATGATCAAAGATTAGTATTCAAAATACCACTAGAATCATTGAAGTCAAAAAATAGATGGTGGGAAATCTGGAAAAAGAATTCTTACAATTTTAAAAACAAATATATAAACAGACAAATAAAAATAATAAAAATATTCAACATTGAATAAAAAACAACTAAATTCTAAAAGAAAACACAAAATAAATGATGATATTAAGTCATTTGAAGTTAGACTAATCGTTACAGGTGCCGCACCAGAAGTGATGAAGACTAAAGATGCACTTCGTTTAGCAGATTCAGAAGGAAAAGATCTTATTTTAATCAATGAGAATCAAGATCCACCTATTGCTAAAATCGAAGATTACGGTAAATTTCTTTATAACATCGAAAAGATGTTAAAAGAACAAAAGAAAAATGCCATAAAATCAGAATTAAAAGAAATAAAACTCTCTTGTGAGATTTCAGACCATGACTTAGAAATTAAAGCTAAGAAAGGTAAAGAGTTTTTATTAGATAATGATAAGGTAAAATGTGTTATTCAATTAAAAGGAAGACAAAAAGGTAATCCAGATAGAGGACAACTAGTAATGCTAAAATTTGCCACAATGTTGGACGAGTTTGGATCTGCCGAAAATATACCAAAACTTGAGTCTAGTAAATGGCTTATGATATTAAAACCAAAAAAGAAGAACTAATGTTCTTCTTTTTTATTTAAAAACTTTTCTATCATGAATCATATAATATTTATGACAAAGGATGAAAAAAGACAAAGAATAGAACAGCTGAAAATACAAGCAGTTCAGTTAAAGAAAGATGTTGAGTATTACAATGCAATGCAGACAGCTCTAAAATTGGTATTAAATGGTAGCTATGTCTAACCCCCACTACGTTATGTGGTGGGGGTTAGACATAAAAAAAACGGAGCATTTGCAACTGCCTACTTCATATTATATAATAATCACGTAGCAGGTACAATAACGGCACAAGGTCGTGATTTAACAAAAACAATGGATAGAGTAAATGAAGATTATTGGTATAACCAATGGCATCTTGATTTTGATGTACATGATAAAGTAGGAATTAAAAATGTTACTCAAATTGATAAAAGTGAGCATGTGAGTATTTATGCAGATACTGACTCATTATTTGTATCATTTAAACCGGCAATCGATCATTGTGATTGGAATAATCTAGTTTTAAGTGAGATTGATTCTATAGATAAAAAGTTTATTGTTCTTTCAAAAGCAAAAGTAAAACATAATAATCCGAATTGTGTTGCAGTTGTTCATTCAGTAGATGAGTTAAAAGATACTATCTGTAATGGTTATGACTTATTAGTATTTGATGGACATTTCATTAAAGATAGAAATCTTAATGGTATGATAAATGATGGTGTATTTACATCAGAAATAAAATGGAATTGGACTAGTGAATTAGAACTAATTCAAGGTTTAGATCATTTCAGATATGGTGGATATTTCAAACAATGTTTAGAAGATTATGCTGCTTCATTTGGAGTAGAGAATAAAGAAGACTTTGAGTTAGAGAAAATCTCTGAATCTATTATCAATATAGCCAAAAAGAAATATATTCAACATATTGTACATGAGGATGGTATCAACTTTGATCCTATGACTTATATATTCCCTAAAGGAGTTGAACTTGTACGTTCATCCACACCTTTATTTGCAAGAGATAAGATTGTAGATATTGTAAGATACTTATTTTCTAATCCAGATACATTCAACATTAAAGAATTATTGAAATTAGTTAAGAATTTAAGAAAAGAATTTGAATTAGCAGATATTGATGATATTGCAATGCAGTCTTCTTGTTCTAACTATGATGCTAAGATTATTGATGATAAGAGTTTGCCTTTAAGATATGTAAATGGTTCACATTTTGCAGTCAAAGCGGCGGCTTATCATAATTACTTATTAAATTTGGATAGAGTAGCACAACAGAAATATGAATTTATTAAATCGGGTACAAAGATTAAGTATTATGTTTGTAAGGATAAAACTGTGAATGATCAGTTTGCTTATATGAGAGGTTCATACCCTCATGAGTTCGCTCCACAGATAGATTATGACGAACAGTTCGCGAAAGCTATACTTTCCCCGATCAATTCAATTATCGAACCATTAGGTTTACCTGAAATAACTAAACGATTGTCGGTAATAATGGACATATTCAATGGCTTCTAATAAAAAATCCTCTCAATTCGAGAGGATTTTTTATTCTAAATCTTTCTTTAACTTTGTAGACCAGGTTGGTATATAATTGATTGGCATACCAAATGGAGCACCACCAGTGTCACCATTTAATAATGATTGTATTTGTTCTTCGATACCAGTTATGAATTTAATTTTTTCTTCAAAAGGCATGCTATCATGATAATATATCCATTCAAGTAGTTCTTCCATAAATTTTATAGTAGTAGTTCCTTCTTTTGGTTGTTCAGTAGGTTGAAACTCTCCATTAGGACCTACAAATCTTTTATTGTCTTCACTTTCATTAAATTTATTAAATGTATCAATTCTTTTCATATACTTTATGTTTTTGCTACTACCTTATCTTCTTGAAATGTGAAGAAATTTCCTTCTATTACAACATCTTTACCTCTTACAATAATAAATGATTGTCCTTTATAAACGATTAGGTAGTCTGTATTCAACGATAATGATCCTTGTGAGTGAACTTTCACTTTTCTTGTTGATTCGCTAATAACTGCTTTATCATAAGGTTTAACTTGAATAGTTACTTCTTTACCTAAGTAAATAAATTTCCCATCGATTCCAGAAATATCTTCTTCAACTGTTGGCGGAATAAAGTTTACTGATATTCCTTTCTTTTCTTGTAATGATTGTTTAAAAAATCTTAAAGAATCTTGTTCTCCTACATTTCCTCTTCTAGAAGTATTTATTAAAACTGGTAAAGTAATACGTTTAAAGTATCTACCTTTCCAGTGATATATCTCTTTCATATTATTAGTCATATAGTGATAGAATGCGGCTTCTGTTCTAATAGAGTTTTCTCTAATTATTGATTTGAATACCGTATAGTTATTTACCATTTTACTGATATATTCGCTACTTATAATCTGACCTTCTATGTTTAAATCTTGATTCACTCCATATTTAAAACCAAATGGCTCATATACCTCTTGGATATATTCCTTGATTTTACCATTTAACCAATCTATTGAGTTAAATTCACCATATTTCTTGGTCATTACGTTTCCTAATTTTAAGGAACTTTCATTTAATTTGATCCATTTCATAATGTATATATAAAAAAATAATATATAAATTATGAAAGAAGATGAAATATATCCATATTATCTAAAACATTTAGATAACAGACTTACGGAAGGTAAATTAAGTAGAGGTTCTTTTTCTCTTTTACGAATTAGCGAAAGTGCTTTTAATGATTTTAAATATAGATTTGAAAATGATAAAGAATTTTCCCTTCAATTTAAGCGAGATAAGAGGATTGATGATCTTTTTAATGATATATAAAAAATATATAGTTGTATGAAAAGTATAGTAGCAGAAGAATTTTCCGGTCAAGAAAAGACTGATGAATTACTAGATAAAATATCTAAGTATGGTATAATATCTTTGACTATACATGAAAAAGACTTTTTAGACGCAGTTTCTTTAGGTGATGAAGAAGCAGTTAAAACTAAGATGAGGATTTTAAGTACTGATACTATTTTTGAGGATGATTACTTTAAATTTGAATTAGATGATATAAAGTATGAAGAAGATGGTATTGAATATATTGGTACTTTATATGTACCAGATTTAGAGAAATCGCATAAAACAATAGAGGGAAACTTAAAAGGTAAAATAATACTTTATAATACCGGTGCTTATTCACTTGATTTTTTAAAAGTTGTAAATGATAAGGGTAAAGTAGTGGAATATGATGTTTTTGAGTTTTGTGGTGGATTAGAATATGAATTAGATAGCTTTATAGACTATGTGGTTCAAGAATTAGAGTAAAAACAGGTATTTTAAATTTAATATATAATAAAAAAATAATTATTTGATATGATTAAAAAGTATAATCAATTCGTAGATGACAAAATAAATGAAGAGTTTACTGCTGGACCTGAACAAGCTCCTGCACCTACAAGAAGAGAAACGGAAACTCCATCTAGACCAGATACAGATAGACCTACTGCTCCTAGACCAACTAGACCAGGTGTTATCCCAGATGATGTTCCAAGTGAACAAGATAATCCATTGGCTAAAAATAATCCATTTGAACAAGAGTTTGAAGGTGGTGAAGAAGAAGAACAAGAAGATGTTTATTCTAGTAGATTAAAAGAATTGGCACAAGCATTAGGATTAGAATCGGATGCAGTTCAAAACAACAAATTAGAATTTGATGGAAAAGAAATTATTTTTCCTTCTGAAACTGAAAAGTTCCACGTTGATAGAAAGAAATTTGATACAGTTGATCAAGTTGTTTCTTATTTACAAGGTGGTTCTGAAAGAGTTGCTCCTAGATTAGAAGAAGAAGACAGAATTGATCCTGAATTTGAAGCTAAAAGTTATAAATTCTCAAGAAGAGAAAGAAGATTAAAATAATATTTTAATAGATATAAAAAAACCACTCATTTGAGTGGTTTTTGTTTTACTGTTGATTTTCCTCAACCGTTGCATCTGCTGAATTACTAACGTCTGATGCTTTCTTTTCGCTTTGTATTTGGCTAACCATATAACCTGCAACAAGAAACTGAATAGAAGCCCATCCACCAAACTCAATCATAGTCATTGTATCAAACTTGCTTAATAGAAAAAATATCATTCCCCACTCTGCAATTACAAATCCAATCCCTGACTCAACCCTCTTTTTAGAAAAGTATGAGTCTTCTGTAGAATAGATTTTCATAATCTCTGTGAAGAACCATTTGATACTTCCAAAGAATCCTAACTTCTTTTTAACTTGTTCTGCCATAATAAGTCTTTTTTATTTTATATATTAAAACAAAAAACACAAAAAAATAAATAAAATATCTTATAATTTTTTAAATTCTTCAAATTTTTTATTATAATCAACTTCTTCTTTATTATTTCTTCTACGTTTGAATTTAGGAATCCATTTTACATCCAATGCATCTTTACTGAAAAATAAAGGTAGTTTCAACTTTTTAAAAGCATCCGGTGTTAGTTGACATAATTTATTTATATCTTTTACCTTACTTATTCTATGTAATAAACTAAATGGATCATTAGAGTTCTTTTGGTCAACAATACTTTCAAACAGTTTATTCCATAAAAATACTGTATATCCTTCTTTTAACTTTTCTTCTGATTTCTTAAATCCAGCCTCATCATTATCAAAAAAATATTGTAAATCAAATCCACTATTTTCTAAAAATCTAAAGTCTGTATTTACACCAACTAACCCAATTGAGTTAGGATAGAATAGTGAATCTAAATAACCTTCAAATACTGTAATCATTCTATCAAAATCAACATTAAGTATATTAAAGTAATAAGATAACTTGTTATAAATAACCAACTCATTTATATCAATATGTTTAGGTTCTTCTTTTGCCAAATTTACCCATTCTAATATATTCTCAAAGTTATAGATTTTAAACATTCTTTTTCTACCTTCTTTAAGATTACGAACTTGCATTCCTAATAACTTAGTATCTCTACGATTAAGCATTATTATAATCCATTCCGATTCATCTTCATTTTTCCAATACTTTGCTTGGTAAATATTTTTATGTTTATCTGGTTCTATACCACGACCTATTAGGTACTTGTATATACCGCCATTGACTTGAATAGGTTTAAAGTCAGAAAATGGAGTAAGATTTAGTTCGATAGATTTTTCTAAGTCACTTAAATCAATTAAGTTATCAAATTTTGCATCAGTAAATTCACTTTGGTAATCATTATAAGTCATAATTGAATCTAAGTGTTCAATCATCTCTAATTTCTTATCTGGATCAATTTGTTCATTGAAATGTTTACACATTCTATCGAATGTAGTTTTCTTATCACAATTGAAACAAATAAAAACTAAACGATTAAAGTAAAGATTACCACGTTTGGCATGATTGTTTCGATGACTATCTCCGCAAAATGGACATGCAAAGTTCAAACGGTCTGAGTAATCGTTTACTCTACGCTTTTGAACATTTGCAAACTCTTTATCGAGAATTTTTTGAAGAATATTTTTAATATAGACTTTATCCATACTGAATATATTGTAAAAGGCTTACTAAGTTTAAATAAAAAATCCTCTTAAAAAAGAGGATTTAATTTATTCTTTACATTTACAATCACAACTATCATCACAGTCACACTCTTCTTTTGAGTTGTCACAACAAGGACACCATTCTTGGTTACCTAGTCGTCTCGATTGAGCTTTTAGTCTATTACCATAAGGATCTTGACGAGTTTCATCACCATTTGCACTGAAACCATCAGTTTTACCAGCCATAATCATAAGATTAGTTTCTGGTTGCATAGAGATAGTAGAACTTTGTAGTCCAGTAATTTGAGTTTGACTCTCATTAAAATCACCAAATGATTTAACTCTTCTTGTAGGTATATTAGTCTTAACTACGTTTTCTGGTTTATTAGTATCTTTAATAATAAACTCTTTAATGAATGGCCATAATTCTTCATGATCTAAATCTTGGCTTGAAAGAGCATCTTTCATATGTTTAACATTTCCTGGATCATCATCAGAGAAACCAACTTTTGCAACAAATCCAATTTTTTGTGCATATCCATTTACATCAGTAATAAATTCTCTTAAAGCATCCTCTTTAGCTACTTCTGGATTGGCAGGTGAGCCACCTCTTGAAGGAGCAGAAACACCAACAAAGTGACATAAATCCAAGTAGTTTTTAACTAATTCACTTTGAGAGAAGTTTGTAATACTTTCATAACTTTCTTCTTCTCTTGATTTACCAAAAAGTTGAAGAAACATAAGTAAACTATCATGCATTTTCTCTTTATCTTGTTGATCTAAACTGTCAATAATATATTCAACACCTTTTCTCATACCTTCTGATTCGTGTCCTCTTGCAGTAATAATAGCAAATACAGAACCATTAGTTAAACATTCAATAAAATCTTCCCAAGCTGGGGCAAATGCTTCCATCTGTAATGCCTTAGCAACATCTTTTTTAAATATTTCTGGATCTTCTGTGTCTCTAAAGTTTCTAAATGCTGTATTATAGTCTAAACCAACAATAGTTTTCCCATCATATTCAAAATCTTCTTTTCCTATTTTAGAACGATAAACTGCAAAGTCTGCGGTACTCATACCAACTTCTTCACCATCTTCGGTTTGTACCATGATCTCAGTTGGCATATCCAAAATATTATTATCCCAGTCTAGTGCATAAAAAAGTAAAGTTCCTTTACCGGTAAAACTTTCTTTGATGAAATTATTAAATTTTAATAACATAGTATTATAATATTTTTTATTATATATTAAATTTCATTTATAAAAAAAAGAGGACTAAATCCTCTTTCTTATTTATCTTTTATTGAAAAAAGATTGAAAAGATTCTAGTGCCTGACCTTCTTCTTCGTCTTCATCTTCTTCTGATTCTTGACCTTCTGATTCTTCGTCTCCGAAATCTTCTTCTTCGTCTTGACCATCAAAATCTTTAAATCCTTTAACGTCATCATCGTCTTCTTGACCTTCTTGACTTTGTCCTTCTTCAGGAGTTTCAAGAGTAAATTCTTCAACTGTTTCACCATCTAATTCAGCTTTAACAGTTACGACACCGTCAACTTCTTCGATTTCGATTTCATATCCAAGTACTTCAACTTTAGTTTTCATATATGTTATTATTTTTTTATTATATATTAAATTATTAAACGTCTTTTTTACACTTTTACATACTTATAATCAAGATTCGGTAGTTTACTCTTAATAACTTTAGTAGCACCTTTTAAATACTTTATATTATCATCGTAAAATATAACCTTATTAAATCCAGTTTTCTCAACCAGTTCAACAATCTTTTCACCTTTCCAACCACCCGCATTATAGTGATTTTCATAAGGATACATATGAAGTCCATATTTAGGATATTCTAATCCTAACTCTTTCATAATTTTTTCAATTTTATCTCTAATCTTTTCTGAACGAGCGGTTACTATACATTTATTCTCTACTGAATTATAAAAATCTACCAGTTCCAATGTTTCTGTTGGTAAACTTAAATCAGTTGTTCCAAATATATCTGGTGCGGTAAGATAAACTCTTTTGCCTTTTCTAACCCAGTTTCCTTTTACTTCAATATTCTCACTTGGATCTTCTACATAAATTCTACCATCTTGCCATTTTAAATCTGACTTATTTACACCAATACTTTTAGTTGATTTATCTACTATTTCTTTTATAGAAACATCTTCTGTTAAGTATTCAATAACAAATCCTTCAAATTCTGGCGTGTTTACAAGAGTATCATCAAAATCGAACACGTATAATGTGTCATTTCTATCAAATGTCTCGAAAATCTTTAAATACTTCATATCATTATATATTAAACTTTTACTCTATTTTATAATAAAAACAAAAAATAAAATTCTTAAATGAAAAACGACTTACAAAAATTTCTACGAAGTCAATCTATTTCAAGCACCTTTCAAGACAATTACTTTAAACACTTACAACGAAAAAATAGTACTCCTATGTTATTAGAGAGTAACGGTATGTCAGTTGATGTTTTTTCAAAGTTACTGGATGATCGAATTATCTTTCTATCTACTGAAGTTGATGAATATGTCACGAACATAATCAAAGCACAACTTCTTTATCTAGAATCTGAAAGTGATGAAGACATATCAATCTATATTGATAGCCCAGGTGGTTCGGTTTATACTGGATTAGGCTTACTTGATGTAATGGACTTTGTTAAACCAGACATTGTTACAATCAATACGGGGCTCGCTGCATCGATGGCTGCCGTAATTCTATGTTCTGGTACAAAAGGTAAGAGAATGGCTCTTAAAAGAAGTAGAACGATGATACACCAACCATTATCCTATGCTGGATATCAACAAGCATCTGATTTAGAGATTGAAGTAAAAGAGATAAACTCTTTGAAAAAAGAACTTTATGAAATAATTTCTGATAAATCTGGACAAGCTTTTGATAAAGTTGCTAAAGACGGTGATAGAGATTATTGGATGACCGCACCAGATGCAAAAAAGTATGGAATTATCGATGAGATAATATTAAAAAGAAAATAATATGAATGGAAGATATAACATTTCTATCGGATGATGAAAAAGTTCAAAAGTTAGTAGCTGACGTAAAACATAAGTTTAGTGTATTTAGTGTAAGTAATACTTTGTTTCCAAAAAATGAAATTAGTGATACTGATTTAAAAATTTTCTTTGAGAAAATTTCAGATAGAACAACTAAAATTTTAAATGCACCAAATGGTATTCTTACTAAAGTTGTAGGAAGTCAAGTTTTACAAAATACCTATAGTGTGGTGACATCACAGAACTCTACATTAGATGAACTAGCACAGAGTGTTATTGGTTATTTAAAAGATGTTGAAGTTATTGGATTTTATGACTTGACGTATGATCCTAATACTAGTCGATACAATATAAGATTATATAAGTTTGAAGATGAATTGCGTTTAAAGGCAATTACACGAGAAAATAAAATAGATGATATATTAAAAGACAATAATATAGGATTCTTTTAAACAAAAAAACCACTCAATTGAGTGGTTTTTTAATTATGCTTGATCTCCGTTTTCTGGTTTAGCTTTTGGCTTTCTTCTTCTACGTGGTTTAGCTTTTTTCTCAGCAACAACTTCTGTTGAAACCTCTTCTACTTTAACTTCTTCAGTTTTCTTAATAGCAGGTGTTCTTTTTGCTTTAATCTCTTTAGCAGTTACTTTAGTTTCCACAGCTTGTGCTGGTACTTCTTTTACTACTTCTTTTTTAATTTCCACAGCTTTTACTGCTGGTACTTTTACTTCTGGAGTTGGACAAGTTTCTGTCTCTTTTGCTCCAAAAATTCCTTTTAAGAATTTGAATAATCCCATAATATTTAATTTATTTTTTTATTATATATTCAATTTACTCTTTCCCCTTTGTAAAAAACCCCAAAAAAACGACAAAAACTTCGTAAACTAAACAAACACAAGGTTTTTATATATAATAATGAGATGAAACTTAGATATGATAAAGATAAAGAAGAGTTAGTAGTCACAGAAGCAAGTAGAGTTGAATATCATCAGTTATCACTGTGGTTGACTCGTCATGTCAAAGGTTGGAAATATCAACCTGCGGTGAAAATGGGAGTTTGGGATGGTAAAAAATCATTCTTTAGAGATGGTAAAATAAATCTAGGTTTATGGAAAGAAGCTATGCGAGGATGTAAAGAAATTGATGCTCCTTTTATACTTGAAAATAAAGAGGATTTCCCAATCAATAGAGATGTTACTCTAGAAAAAGTTCAAGACTTCTGTAAAGACTTCTTTAAAACTCATAAAATGAAAAAAGATGGTGAAATAGTTCCTTTTATGCCATACGACCATCAAATTGAAGCTGCTTATAAAATACTAAAGAATAGATTTTGTATGGCAGAGGTGGCAACTTCAGGTGGTAAATCTTTAATCATATCAATAGTTATGTTTTACACTTTAAAACACACTGACCCTAATGCAAAATTCTTAATAATAGTTCCGTCAATCACTTTAGTTACACAGTTTTATGATAATATAGTTGAGTATAACTATGGTTTGAATAACCTTCTACAAATGAGAGAAAGTAAAATTGAAAAATTTGAAGATCTAAATAATGGACATATACCTTGTACGGTTAGAGTAGAAGAAGTAATGTCTGATAGACCAAGAAAGTTTTCTGGTACAGAAAATCCTAATGTTTATATTGGTACTTATCAATCTTTAGAAAAGTGGCCAAAAAAATTCTTTCAACAATTTCATACAGTTATTACAGATGAGTGTTTACATCCTGATAGTTTAATTAATATGTCTGATGGTTTTCTAAAAAAAATATCAGATATTAAAATAGGTGAATATGTTAAAACAATTAATGAAGTTACTAAAGAAATTGAAGATAAAAAAGTTGAATATATTTATGAAAATTTATCCATATTAAATGATATGTATGAAATTGAGATGGAAGATGGTAAAATATTAAAAATTACCGGAAATCATAAAGTTTATACAAAAGAATATATTTGGAAAAAAGTAGAAGATTTATCTGAAAATGATGAAATTATAGATTTTAACTTTAATATATAATTAAAAAACAGAAACACATGGATCAAAGTCAAAAAGATAAAATATATGAACTTATCAACAAAAATAAATTTAGTATATTTAATAATAAGAAAAATAAAGAAGAAAGATTTTTATCCTTTTTTAAAGATAATAATATAATACTACCTATTGAAATTGATATTAATATTTATAATGTAATTTCCTATTTGAAAAATATTGACACTAAATGTAAAATAGATGAATGTAATAATAATAGAATTTTTATAGGTATTAGGAATGATAATAGAACAGAATATGGATTTAAAAAATTTTGCACCAAGGAATGTGAATATAAAGGAATTTCATTAAGACAAATTGGTAGTGGTAATACATGTCATAGGATGACTGAGGAGAGTTTTAAATCTATGTGTGAGAAAAATTCAATTATTATGAAAGAAAAAATTAAAAATGGAGAATTTACACCAAATATAACAAATAGTTGGAATTATGGTACATCATATCTTATAATTAATAGTAAAAAGATTAAATATAGATCTTCTTGGGAAGCATTCTTTCATTTATGTAATAATGAACTGGAATATGAAAAGTTGAGAATTGAATATAAATATAACAATGAATCACATAATTACATTGTTGATTTTATTGATATAAAAAATAAAAAGTTATATGAAATAAAACCAATATCACAATTAGATAAACCAGTTGTTAAAATTAAAGAAGAATATTGTTTAAAATGGTGTGAAGAAAATGATTATGAGTTAGTATTTATAACGGAAGATTGGTATATTAAAAATTTAAACAAATTTAAAATACTTTTAGAAGATCAGCCTGATGGTATAAATATTTATAAAAAATTAAAAAAATTTGATGAGAATTAAAAAAATTAAAAAAATAGAACATAATGATAATGTTTATAATTTAAGAATAGAAGACAATCATAATTATTTTGTAGATGGATTATGTGTTAGTAATTGTCATCAAGCAAAAGCCAAGTCATACACTAATATACTTGAGTCAACATTCACTCATGCATATTCTAGATTTGGTGTCTCCGGAACCACACCAACAGATGAAACTTGTGAAATATTGACCATTCAATCTGTCTTAGGACCTAAAATAACAGAGGTTTCTGCTGATGAATTAAAGAAGAAGGGTATTATTACTCCAATGGAAATAAAGGCTGTTATAATGAATCATAATGACCTAGAGTTTCATGAAAGATTAAAACTGATAAGAAAAAGTGGTGATGGTAAGGCGGCATTTGATTTAGAGAAAGCTTATGCACATCAATCTGAAAAAAGATTAGTTTTTATTAGAAAGATTGTTGAAAAGTGTACTAATAATACTTTATTATTATTTCATACAATTGATAATGGTCAAAGAATATTTCAGAAATTAAAAGATGAACTACCAGATAAAGAATTCTATTATATTGATGGTGAGATAAGTGGTAAGAAAAGAGAAGAGATTAAAAAATTGATGGAGGTAACTTCTGATAAAGTTAAAGTACTTGTAGCTTCTTTTGGAACACTTTCTACCGGTGTGAGTATAAATGCTATTTTCAATGTTATATTTACTGACTCATTCAAATCAGAGCAGATTATTATTCAAAGTATTGGTCGTGGACTTCGTTTACATACTGATAAAGATAAGGTAAACATTTTTGATTTAGTTGATATATTCAATCCAAATGATATGTCTAATATACTTTATAGACATTTTAAAGAAAGAGAGGGATTTTATAATAAAAGAAAATACCCATACAAGATAATAAAAATCAATTTGTAACGACACTATCTTTATATATAATAGATAAAATTTATTATATTTAATGTCAAAAATACAAATTTTCATTGATAATTTTGAGACAATCACTCTAACAGAACTTAACCTTCAAAATGAAAGAATAAGTAAATATAAAACTGCAAGAGCTTCTGCAATTGCAATAACTTATCCTAAAATCGCCTCTTGGCCTTTTAAGAAAAAATCTGATAACACCTATGGAACAGATCCAGATGTAAGAACCGTAGGTGATTTATTTAAGTATGTTTATCCTCTGGAAGAAGGAGGAAAACAAATCACACCTGAATATCCATATCTCGATTTTCTTGGAGACGTGTTAAACGAACTTAAAGACCCAGATACGGGTGCATTTCCATTATATGAAATTTTACGTAAAAATTATGGTGCTAAAAGGGCCGCAGATTTTACAAAAAATCTTAGAGCATTTGGTGCACAAAAGTGGTTTGACGCATTTATGTCATCGGCACTTGACTATTTAAAATCACAAAAAAGTTTAACCACTAATTATAAGAATTCCGATGAATTTGAGGATGATCTTTCTGATTTAAGAAAAAAGTTTAGAGATAGTTATGGTTATAACAGTATTGCAGATTTTTCTATAAATGATGTCTCTACACTTACAATCTTCTATGAAGCTTTTATGGAAGCAGGTGATGACTATAAACTACCACCACCAGTATCGGCTACACAATCAGGAACTCAATCAGGAACTCAATCAGGAACTCAATCCGCGACACCTGTTGAGACACAATCTGCCACACAATCAGTTCTTGAGATAGGTGACTATAAAATCACCGTAAAAGATCCTAAAAGTGATAATGACCGAAAGATCGAAGGTTCAATTTCATTCACAACTTTAGGTCCACAAGTTAGTGCCAATTCTAGATTGATTGGCTTACCACATCCATTTACTAATCCAAAAACTGGTACAGTAGTAACATCACAAGAAACTGCGGAAGCTAATGGAGAATTAAACTGGAAAACTAGAAATTTAAGTATATCATCTTATCCGGATACTTATGAAACAGTATTGGCAGACGAGGCAATAGTAAACCTACAAAGTATGATAGATTATTACTACGGAGTTGAAATAAAGTTACAATATACAAAAAATCCCGACGCTCCTACTCTTGTTTCTGCATCTGCTTCCGGTACTCAATCTGCAACTCAATCTTCTGCACCTTTAACTGCAACTCAATCTGGTATGACTCAAAGTACTTTTGATGCAACTGGAATAAAGATTAAACTACAAAAGAAAAGTGGTCCTGGTGAACTAATAGGTGAAGTAGAACAAACAGTTAAAGATGGTTTTGTGAATTTTGCAGGTATTCAATTCAATGCACCTGGAGATTACGTTATTTCAGTAATACCAGATTCAAATCTTATAGAACCTTCTGAAGCAATTATAAAGGTCTTACCAGAAGATGATGTTATTGCTCAAGATAAGTCAAGAGGTGGTGAACAAGAACCAAAAGATGTGCAAGGTACACGTCCAATAATCGCACAAATAGATAAACCCACGATTAAACTAAAACCTATTGAGTTTGAAGCATTACAGAATAATGGAGATAACGCAGAGGTTGCTGGTGCATTAGGATTTACTCCGTTCTTTTGGTATTCTGGTGTTCAAATAGATCAACGATATATAAACTCACTGAATTTATATTATGATGGTCTTGTACCGATGGTATCTATTGTTTTTGAGGACTCGATGGGTGTTATGAAAAAAGATGGATTTCCACTTGATGATAGTAAATTCGAAATATTTTTAAATTCAGGTTCAAAAAATCTAAAATCAATACACCTAAAGTTTAAACTAGTGAATTTCCAAGAAAATAAAAGTAAAACTTATACAATAGTAGGTACACTAGACCTTCAAGATTTTTATAAAATAAGATTTCAGAGTTATAAAGGAACTTCATTTGAAACATTGCAAAAAATGTGTAAAGAGTTAGAAATAGGTTTTAATTCTAATATTACAAATACTTCTGATAGTATGACCTGGATAAATAATGGTAAATTATTTAGAACATTTATTACTGATATTATTTCACACTCATATATTTCAGATAAAACATTTCTTATAGGTTATGTAGACTTTTATTACTGCTTCAATTATGTAGATATTGAAAAGGAATGGATTAGAGATATATCTAAAGATGTTGGTATAAATTCAAGAGGTTTGAATCACTTAAATACAAAAGAAGAAAGTGAAAAGGTTGTACAATTACAATTAAGTAATGATTTAAGTCAAAATAGTAGTTCATTTTTCTTTAATAAGTATAGAGTAAATAATAACTCAACACAAACTTCTCTGAATAATGGACACTTTACAGTATCAAATACTTATGATAGTATAAAAAAAGAATTTTTAGTATTTGATGTAGACTCACAGACATCAGATGGATCAAAAAGTATTATATTAAAAGGTCCACCTTCTGATGCACAAAAAGATAACTATCGTACAACATACTCCGGTAAAATGGATACGGAGAATGTACATAAACAATACTATTATTCAGAAACACAGAATAAAGTAAATTTTGATAATATGGCTAGAATTTCTGTTGATTTAGAACTTCCTAACGCAAATTTCAATTTATATAAATTTATGAAGATACAGTTAAACTTTATAAATACGAAAACTTCTGTTAATAATGATGAGATCTCACAAAAACGTTTAACAGGCGAATGGGTTATTATTGATATATCATATACTTGGACACAAGGCAATTTAACTCAAAAAGTTACCGCTGTTAGAAAAGAGCTTAGTAAAACAGATGATGAGTTGAAAAAAGATGCAAACTCTACACCTACAAATGCTGAAACAAATACACAGAACAATGAAAATCCTGTAGTACCAGGTCAAACACAACCTATATTATCAACTGCAGTACCACCGAATAGTGTATATAAAGTTGGTCAAATATTCTTTGTTCAGAATAATTCTGGTAAAACGTTTAAATTGACAATTACTGAAGTTTCTACAAATGGTAAAGAAGTAAAAGCAACTATAAAAAATATTTAATGAATAATGTCAAAGATACAAGAGCTTATTGATGCGTGGAATACCGCAGTAGATGTAGAGATAGCGGCTGCACAAAGTGAGGTAGATGCTTATTTAGCAGCTAGACAAACTGCCATAGCACTTACGGATCCTTTTATATTGAAAATGCCTACACTAGAGGTTTTTAATATTGACCCTGAAGGAGTAACAACACCTGGATTTGATGTAACAACGATTGGTCAATTGTTTGAATGGTCTTTCCCGGCAGAAGGTATGAAAGCTTATGATAAATATGGTAATTTTAGATCAAAACCTGATGTTGTAGAAGACTATGTCGATAAAAAATATGCCAAAGATTCGGGTGAGTCAACTAATCCAATAACCCCAACTACTTTATACATCCAAGGATATACTTTTGCAACTATGTCATACTTAGCTAAACAATATGAGACTGGTCTTAGAACACACCAGGATTTATACAATATATTAAAAGTTAAAGATTCTGGCTTTGTCAAATTGGCAGCAGAAAAAAAACTAAAAAACTTAGGAGGTAAAGCTTGGTTCGACTCTTGGATGCATTCTTTATATAGAGTTATATATAATACAAAAATATCTGTATCAACTTTAAAATATAAAGACTACTCTGATATTTTTATGAGAATTGAAGATGAGTTAGACGAGAACTACTTAAAAGGTTTTTACAGTTCGGGTACTCGTTTTCCTCTAGGTATTGGTGAACAATCTAAATATTTTCAAGCCGTTTTAGAAGCAGGTGATAATTTCTTTACATCTCAAACTTCTGGAACACAATCTGGAACACAATCTGGAACACAATCTGGAACACAATCTGGTGTAAACACTGATTATACACTGAGTGTAATAAATCCATTAAGTGATATAGAAAAGAAAATTTTGGGTAAAATAACTTTTATCGAAGCGGGTAAGTATATAATTCCTAATAGTACATTAAATGGATTACCAAATCCTTGGACAAATCCAAAAACTAAAGTAGTAGTACCGAATAATACTGGAATTATTAAATTTAGTGGAGGTAAAAGTACTTCATCTAAAAACAGCCTTGCAACTGATGCAATTCTTGAGTTACAAAACATAATTGATGGTACTTATGGTTTAACAATTTATCTTAAATATACAGAACCAGATGGACCTCCAGTAGTACCACCCAGTGATTCGTCAACGGGACCTTCTGCAAGTGCAATAACTGGTGCGTCAGAAAGTTCTGTACCTGGTCCAACTTCGAGTACAGTAGGGACACAAGAATTTACTTTTAATGTAGAACAATTAGATATATTTTCAAATGCAGACTTTGGAAACTTATTTATTATTGGTCAAGAAGATGAGACTTTATTATATGATGACGGAACAGATATTGATGATGAGTATAAAGAGTCTGCGTTTGAAGGTGATCCAGAGGCATCTGTATCAGAAGAACAAGAATATACCGACCCAGTTACAGGCGAAGTTTCAGAGGAAATTAGACAAGAAACTGAAAAACAGTCAGAGACAATAAATAGTGCTCCTTATGTACCAGGTAAATATACTTTAGATATGATACCTGGTACTTTTTATGGTAATAATAAAATGGCTATTACTTGTTGTCAGATAGATGGAAAACCAGTTAGTGTTAAAATAGCTGATGCAGTATTAGATCTTAAAGCTGCAGCCAAAAATGATGGTATTAAAGTAAATGTGAATTCTGGGTTTAGACCAGATTATTATCCAAATGTGAGTACTAAATCAAAAGCAGGTGTGTCGGTAAGTGCACAATCTCAAGAGGAATTATATGCACAGAATTGTAAAGGTGGTAAGTGTAGTCCAGCAACTGCAAGACCAGGAAATTCTAAACATGGTTCTGGTATAGCGATTGACTTTAATACTGGATCTAGAGGTGGTAAAATTAAATCTCCGTTAGATCCTAAACTATATAGTTGGATGGTTAAAAATAGTTTCAGATTTGGATTTGTTAGAACTGTTGCCTCAGAAGAGTGGCATTTTGAATACTGGGGAACATCAATAACAACAACACCTTATGCCAAATTACCTAAATCTAATACATTATTTTATACAGATTTAGGATTAAATAATCTAGTCGTTGGAAAAGCGTCAACACCAGACACCAAATCGACTCCAACAAATACAAATGGTTCCAAAGAAACGCCCACGACTAAGAAATTAGATACATTACCTTCAGCTATTAAAAAGGCAATTGCACAACTAGAAAAGAAATATAATGTAAAAATTGACGATTCACATATTAATGCGGAACTAAGTCAAGAAGGAGGGTACTATGCTGATAATGGAGGAGAAAATGCTGAAGCAAGAAAGGCGATAGATAAATTAGTAGCTAAAATACATGAATTATTTCCAAAGACAAAGAAGGTTGGAGGGGTAATTTCAGCACATAGAACATATGAGAAACAAGTAGATTTGTTTGGTAAAAAAATTGCGTCCGATGGTGGTGTTGCAAATCGACAAAAAATGAGTGCTATACCTGGATTTAGTCAACACCATACTGGTAAAGCGTTTGATATTTTTAGTGTTGAAGGATCTTGGTGGGATAATAACCCTGATGTAAAAAAATGGGTTTATGATAATGCTGGGTCATATGGATTCAAAGGATCTTACTTTAAAAAGGGTCCTTTAAGAAGTATAGAACCATGGCATTTATATTATATAAAATAATACGAAAGTCTTAAATGTGAACTTACTACAATAAGATTATCCGATTTGTTGGTTTGTAATAACAAGAAAATTATTACACAGTATGGTAAAAAAATTACTAAATTAACTGGATAAGGATTACATAGAAAAGTGAAATATTTATATATACTCTAAATATAATTTAACTTAATGGATCTAAGTAAAATCTCTACTTCTTCTAATGCTGAATCAATTGTTGGTACTCCTCCTAAATACTCGTATAAAGCAGGAACTTACACTATATTTAATAAAGAAACTGGACAAATTGAAACAATTGAACTTAATAAACTTAAAGGTGATTTAAGATCAAACATTGATAATATTATCAAAAATGGAACACCTTGGCCACAAGCAAGTATAGATAAGGGATTTTTATCACCACTTTTTATAAGTCCTAGTAAAGACTTTAGATTCGGTAGTACACCAAAATCAACTGAACAATATGCGAGTGGTGATACTAATGTCACTAGTCCTGAAAGCAAATTAGAAGCAACTCCCGATACAGTAAATCAAATCAAAGTAGGTGAGTATGAGTATGTTGATTGGAGAGGCCAACTAATAAAATCAGGTGCAAATTCTACTATTTTAGATACCGATGAGAGGTTCAGTGAGAGTAAAAATCTGCCAAAAAATTCGAAAGATCTGAGTACATCTCCTTATAGTACACGTGATTTTTACTTACTATTCAATGATACAAGAACTGATTATTTTAAACATGGTTTGCAAATAATTGATAATTTAACTCCTATTGAAAATCCAGAAAATGGTAAATCAGAGTTACGTTTATCACAATTTCAACAAACACCTTTTGAGAATAATGATCCTGTAATGTTTGGATTTGAGATTATAATCGATGATATATCTTCTCCATTGTTAAATGGATCGGTGCTTGATTTTTTAAAGATTTATAGTGGAGTTGATGAGATAAGATCGAAAATTCCTGTTTATGAGGACTTCAAACAACAATTTGTAAAATTATTTAGAACTAGATCTACCGTAAATATTAATGATGAGCAAGTATCAATCAGTAAAACTAAACCTGGTTATGCAAATACTGATAGTGCTAAGAATCTTTTTAGAGGTGGAAAAACATCATATATGAGTTACTATCTTAAAAAAATTGGTGGACTAGCAAATCTAATAGAAGCAAATACTTCAGATAAGAAAAAATTTCTTGTTGATTATAGAACAGATCTTATTACACTTGATTTTACAGAAGACGTTTCGCTAACGATGGGTACTTTAGCACATTTATATAAGTTATTATATTGGTCTAAACCAAATGGTAAAAGTATAGTTCCTGAAAATCTACTAAGATTTAACTGTGATATTATAGTTTCTGAGTGTAGAAATTTTAATAGAGTTAGAAAAGGTATTGATAGCGGAGACTTAGAAGTTATCAAAGATAACCTATCTAGATATGTTTACTCTTTAAAAGAATGCCAGTTCTTTTTTAATACAATGCCACACAATCCGGATATCGATATGTCTGCTATTGCAGTTTATGAAACTTATGGTATTCAGTTTGATTATAAATACTCTACAGTTAAGTTTGAAAGATTTATGCCATCTGCAAATTTTGGTAAATATATTGGATACGATAGTGGTGCTATTTGGAAAATCGGTAACCCGGGTGCAAGAGTTGCAAGAGGTGGAACACAATCAACTACTAGTGATACTTCAATACCTAGATTCTTCACATCTGGTACTAATACTAGTAATAATAATGGAGTTAAATCACCTGCAATATTAAATAGATTCGGAGTCAATTTACCGGAAAATCCTTTAGGATTTACGACTGATGAAAAAATAGATGATTTACAAGCTAAGGAATTAGAAGATAAGTTTGATTTAGATAAATTCAAAAGATATGCTAAAGATCAAACTGCAATCGGTGCAGATCTAAGTAAATTAGTTAGTGAACAGAACAAGAAATTAGAGCTACTAAATAATCCGAAGACATTATTAAAAAATAGTGCAGAGTCTGTTATAAAAAACTTTACTGAGAAAAATAAAACAATTGGAATACCAACATCTTTAAAAGATTTAACTGCCAAAAAGGCAGATACTAATATTGGTAACTTTATTGAAAGATTAAAAGATAAAACTATAAAAAGTGCCAAACAAGAATTGGCAACATTAGTAAATGGTAGAGTTAGTTTATTATCAAGAACGATAAATAAACTTTTAATAGACTTTGTTGGAAAAAAAGGAATTAGTCCACCACAAAATATCTATACAGGTCCACAAGATCCAATGGGTATTGCACTAACGAATACAACTGATAGATTTTTCTATGATATTAGAAATGAATTGGCAGACTTTGCAGGTGGTGCAGTTAGTAACATATTAAATGGTGCTACTAACTTTATTAAAAAGTAATAAATATATGATAAAAATAATAAATTATTCATGGCAAAAGTAGATGGAAGTAGAACCTATATTGGTGTCGTTGAAGATAATAATGATCCATTAAAATTAGGTCGTGCTAGGATTAGAGTTTTAGATGTTTTTGACAATCTTAAAACTGAAGACATTCCTTTTGCCACGCCTTGGAAGGATATCAATGGTAATGAGTTTACTGCACCTGAAAAGGGTAAAGTTCTCTTAGTTGTATTTGATTCTGGAGATGAACATAAACCAGAGTTTATTTGTGCAGAACACTATAATATAAATTTAGAAAAAAAACTAAAATCATTATCTTCTGCTGATTATCTTTCTATGAGTTCACTTTTATTTGATCATAAAACTCAAATATATGTAAATGACAAAGAAGGTTTAAAAATAGATCATAAATATAATAATATCAATATTACAGAAAATACAATTGACCTTAACTTAAAGGACAATAATAGACACGTAAATATTGGAGATGCAACTGCTGGACAACAAGCAATTTTAGGAAATCACTGGTTGGATTGGTTTGATGAGTTTGTCGACAATTTAATGGGAAATAAAGGAGGCCCTTATTTAGGTAATTTAGGTGCTCCTGTTGTTACTAACCCTGCTATGATACAAGTTTTAATGAAGTATAAACAATTAAGAGATCCTGTTTTCTTATCACATCACGTAAATATTGTAGATAATAATAAAGTCTCAACTGTTAAAAACACTCCTAGAGAAGATACACCACAAATTGGTGATTCATGGGTTTCTACTAAGAAAGATAACGACGTAACCTCTAAAACTAATGAGAATTTTAAACCAGTAGATGGTCCTAAACCAGAGTATAATGATAAACATGTGGAGCCATCAACTACTCCTACAACAGCAACAGGTACTCCTGTGGCTGCTACTGGTCAAGGTGCGAGTGCAAGTACTACAAACGGTGTTACTAATACAACAACACAAGGTGCTCCTGTGGCAAATGGTAGTGCTATAAATACTAATCCACCTGCAGAACCACTATCATCAACAACATCTAATCCAAAGATAGACAAATTGATTAGTTTCTTAAAATCTAAAAAATATAGAACATATGACCAGATTGGAGTATTAAATATTGTTGCATTTCAGTCTGCTAAAAAAGATGACGGTAGTATTTCAAATAAATTTGATGATACATTAAATATTTTTTATAAAAATCAAAATGGTAATTGGGAGTTATTAGAATATCAAATAACAACAATGCCTGGTTATTTTCCAAAAACTGAATTGTTACCTGAGGGAGTTGGTCTATTGGCATTAGGACAATATGCAGATTTATGTAGATTAGATACTTATACATCTGATCCTACTACAACTCCAATTAAAACTGACAAGTGTTTGAAAATTGATGAAGCTACTATACACATAAATGATTCTACAAAAATTTATAATTATAAATCAGAAAAAATAAATGTTAAGTCAATTGTTTTACTACATAAATCAAGTGATGTAGGATCTGCAGAAAGTGTATTTAATTATTCTGGTGGTGCCCAAGTATTTAAAACAGTATCACAATGGGATCAATTTACAACATTGTGTGAGAGTCAAGTTACCACAGCTAAAAAGGATACATTTACTTATACATTCTGTAAACAAAGTGAGTTTGATACTTTTGTTCCTACTACAGTTGATGAACCAACAACTCCGAAAATTGTGGCTACAACTACTACAACTAATACAACGGGTGGTACAAATACTACACCAAGTACAAATAATACCACAGGTACAAATACTACACCAAGTACAAATACTACAACTGCACCGACAAAACCAGTTGTAACTAAACCAGTTATAACTGCGGAACAAAAGTCGTTTGATGATTATCAACGAATTGTTAAAACAATTGAAAATATTTATAGACAAGGTGATCGTAACTTTACTGCAAATAATGATCCATTATTCAAAAGTTTTAAAGGATACGTTATTGATAATAAAACGGGTGCGGTTGATAGAATATATGAGTTACTTGGATTAAAAACTATGAAGATTAAACAATTTTGGTATAATAAACTTTCAATAAGTGGTTTAACTACTGCACACCAAAAATTATTTAAAAATCAGTTAATTGGACTTAGATCAGCAACTCTTGGAAACAATTCATTTAATTTTAACTTACCTACATTAAAAACAGGAGAAGGTTCAAAATATATTTCTATAAATGGAGATTTTTAATATATTATAATTTAATATATAAATAAAAAATAATATTTATCATGACAAATCCACAATACTTAGTTAATATTTCTTACGTACCAAAATATAGAGATGGTTCAGTCGGAGTATATGCAACACAATCCAATGGTAGTAGTTTATTAGTTAGTCAATCAATTGTTTATTCTGGTGGTTATTTTGCTGCAAGTATGCCAGAAGTTAAAATCTATGCGACTGGTTCTTCTTACGCAACCGCATTAAATAACTTAATGATTATTGCAACCGCATCCTCAACACCTGATAATGGTATGAAACCTATTGGACAATAAAAAATAAAAGCCTCTTTTAAAAGAGGCTTTTTATGCAACATTATTTATCTTTTTAGTTTAGCTGCGATCATTATTTTATGCCAAATATGCTACCGACTCATCTTTCCTTCTGGTCACCAAACCAGCCAATACTTTACCTTTAGATGTTTTTGGTCCACTATTAATTTGGACAGAGGCATCTTGTTTTTTACCCTCATTTGTAAGAGCAACTGCTTTTAAGAAACTCGTATTACCAAATCCAGTATTGAATCCCATAGATAAAAGTGCATCAAATTGACCTTGAGTAACTTTGACTTTAAGTTTTTTATTTAAGTCTTTGATTCTTGAGGCTAAATCTTTTAATAAAAGATTATCTATTTCAGAATCTGACATTTTACCTGGTTTCAAATATTTAGAAAATATAGTTCTTTCATTTTTACTTATAAGGTGTCCAACTCCAATAGTTGGAAATCCTTTAAGAGAATCATATGATTCTATACTTTTACCTGTACCATCATCATAAATTGTGGCTTTAGATCCCTCGTGTGTTTTTAACTTCTTCAATGCCGCGGCGCTGATTGTCATCTCACCCTCTTTTGGTTTCGGGATTTCTAAAGGGCCACTCAAACTGTTTGTTTCAGTAACTTCAGCTGGTTTATCCGCTTCGGTTGGTACATAATCTATCCTAATACTTGTACTTAATTCTTCTGCTGCAAATTCATCTTGACCTGTAAATTCATCTTCGGTATATTCATCTATACCAGATGAATCATCAAAAATAAATTCATCTTCTTCAGTACTTGGATTTTCTAATAATCCTTTTTCTTTACCTTTACCAACATAAACTACAAATGATGTTATATCACTTTTAACCTTTACCACATCAGGTGGTAGAACTACCGTCATTTTTTCTTTAGGTGCTTCATTAGTGGCCACTTTTATGGTAGGTGGTACTTCTGGTTCAGGTGGTTTCAAAGGACTTTTATAAGGTATTATAGAACACTTTTCATTATCAGGTGAACAAAGTGCCAATTCATAGTTAGGAACTTTTCTTTTCCATGCAGCGATAATCTCTTGTATTATATAGATATCTTCGAATAGACCACCATAAACTTGTGTTGGTACATCAAATGATTTATATTCGATTTCTTGACTTTTACCATATTGTAACACAGATGGTTCATCTATACCAATAATATTAAAAACTGTCTTACTAATTGAAACATTTCCATTTATTTCTTTTCCAGAGTCATCACTATAAGTTAAACCACCTGCAGTAAAATTTCCTTCAGTCCAACTTATAAATATTTGTGCACCATTATTTAAGTAATAAGGATCTGAGCCATAGTACCTCCACTTGGGAGTTTTAATCTCCCAAGGATCTTGTATTATATCATAGGTTTTTCCACCACCATCAATTTTAGAGTTCAGTGTTATAAAATCATCTATAAATTGATCATCGGTAAACTCTTTATAGATGTCTTTCTTTCTATATGTCGTTGCTATCCAAACTGGTCTATCATTGTTAAAACCAACAAGTATTCTCTCATCTGCACCAAATGTACGTTTTTCTTCATATATAGTTACCTTAATATCTAAATTACCTGAATTCAAATCTCTTCTTCTTACTCTTACTGATTTAATCTCTTTCATATTATAATCCTCCTATTGAAAATCTACCATCTACTATTCTAACAGGTTCTCTTGGGGTATCCAAAACAACTGGTGATAGTGAATAGTCATTCTCTATATAATTTTGTCTATTAGGATCAACTCTTGTAGTTTTATTAGGATTATTCTTGACTCCTAATTGTTTAATGACCTCATTATTTGTATCTTCTAAAACTTCTGAATATCTATAATTTTCAAATTGACCCATTGTTGGATATTTCAAAACCATTCCTTTTTTAATATTTAGTGGGTTATCTATATCATTTAATCTTAAAATAATGTCAATATTCTCTAATTCCTCATAGATTGAATTTGGTGTTATATTATACATATTTTGAAAAATTAAATCTATACGCATTTCATCTGAGTCAGTTACCGTATATTCTTGTGTAGAATCATCTCTGAAAACAATAGTTGGTTCAAAAAGATTATAAACATTATCAATAGTGCTAAATTTAACTGTTTTATATAAAGAAAATATATCCATTTTTTATTTTATTTTTTAAAGTGTGAAACCACTCCAATTTATGTTTTGTAATGTTGTTCCTATTGATGAATTTGCATCAGGTACTATCGTTTCACTATTAACTGATTCTTTTACTGTACCTGCAGCAGTTGCAGCATTTGTAGCCACATTAGCACCGGATGTTGCTACTGCATTTTGTGCTGTTGCAACTCCTGCTTGTGCCGTCGCTACAGCACCTTCAATTGCTCCATTAATTACACCACTGGTCGCCGTACCTGCTGCAGTAGCTGCCTCATTAGCAGCAGCCGTTGCTTTGGCTGCTAGTGCTTCTGCTTGAGCTTGTCCACTGTTTACTGCAGCAGTAACTCCATCTAAACCACTTTTTGCACTAGCCGCCGCGGCCGCTGCTCCTTCAGTCAAAGGACCAGCCACTGTACTAATATCGGTATTGAAATTATTTGCAAATGTAGGAACAGGAGGTGGTAGTTGAGGACCAGCAGCAACTGTAGCTATTGTCGGTGTAACTTGAGCAGCAGTTGTAGGAACAGTTGCTCCGGCCACTCCTGCTACAGCACCAGTAGCTACAGCACCTGCAACTGCGGTTGTAGCTGCAGTAGTATTTGTAGGATTTGATGCTGATTCGGTTTTTGGAGTAACATAAATTTGATCTTGAAGTCTTTCTCCATGATTTAGATCATTTGTGTCCTTGACAATAGTGACAACTCTAATAGAACCTGAGTTAAACTTTGCTGCGATTTCTTGTAAACCCCACGGTCTTGCATTTTCTAATGTAAAGGTTGCTTTTATATTTGATGGTAAATCATTAAAAGCTAATGTAGCACCCAAATCTAATGCAACATCTTGTGACATATACATATCACCTGAACAAAAAACAGGTCTTAGTGGATTACCAATAGTAATATGCCAAGGTGTAGAAGGAGCACCACTAAGTGATCTTGCTATACCCTCAATTACAATTCTATACTTATTAAGTTGTCTTGATAAACCTTTAAGTAAATCATTTACAAGCGAGTCTGCCGTAACATCTTTTAGTTTATCCAATGCGTCTTTCTTCGCTTTTTCAGAAGCAGCATCTGCCTCTTCCTTAGTTTTTGATGGTGCGAGTGTTTCTTTAACACCTTCAATCATTTTTGTTATTTCTGTTTTTGCTGCTTCCAAACCTTCTTTAATAAATCCAACCATGTCCTCTACAATTTTCTCGGGATAATCCATCCATCTTTTTATAGTTTTTTCAAAAGAAGCTTTTAATCCATAATTATTACTTCTAGAAGTTGAAAATGTTAGTATTTTACCTAAAATATCCTGCCAAGCAATAGTCGGATCAATACCTGATATAAATTTCTGTTCCCATTCACAAACCATTTGTATAGATACTGTGCAATTTAATCCTGTACCTGCAGTCTCACTCTTAACAGTTTGTCTTCTTTTCGCCATCTTAATAAGATTAGGATTTCCAGCAGGTAAAGGAGTTTCTATATTATCATCAATAACACCCATCTTTTTTAACACAGTTCTTTGGATTGTTTCGGTAAAACCAGGTAAAGGTATTACTGCTGCTGCACCACCTAGTCTTTGACCTAGTGTTTTACCAAGAAAGTCTTCACCTAACGAGTCCAATACAGATTTAAAATCCGCTTCTGCATCTTCCCACTTTTCACCAAATGTGATTTTTAAGAAATCCTCTGTTTGTGGCTTCCAAGAAATCATAATAGCTAGTGGTTGTCCAGTTGCCAATCCTTTGAGAAAGATATTATCGGCATGAGGTGATCCAAATCTTCTTGCAATCATTAGTCTGTTATTAGGATAAACACCAACATCTTTAAGATAAGCAAAGTCGGAAGGTCTCAATTCGGCTTGAGTACCGGATAGTTGTTCAATAATATTTAATAAACTTGTGTCATATACAGTATTATTATGTAAGCTACTTCTTTTAATACCTTTATAAGGTCCAGACATATCCATACCACCACCATTTGTTGTTCCTAACTTACCAACATTACCATAAGGCGCAAGTGATGCTGAAGGAGAACCACTAAATAAAGATCTAGTACCAACTGCACCAGAGAAGTTTCCGAATGCGGCATTCATTTGACCATTAGTAGCATTGTTATATGAGTTTACTGATATTTTTCTACTAGTACCACCATTAAATGTTGACATACCATCAGAAGTTGGTAAACTTCTAACACCGATAAGACCAAGTGGAGAACCGCCTAATATAGCCATTGATAATAATTATTTTTTATATACTATATATAAAAAATTAGTAATCTCTGATTGGTTAATAATCACGAATAATTTGACTCGTTGTAAATTTTGATAGGTTTGAGAAAACATCATCTATAACTTCTGGATTTCTTCTAAATTCATTGTAGAATATTAGAACGTTAAAATTGTTTTCACCGAGTATTTTTTTGAGGTTAAGTAGTTTTTCGATTGAGAATTCGTTATCGAAGTCAGGAATATAATATATGTCCTTCTTTTTATCTATTGCTTGTTGTATTTTGTTAAAAATTAAAATTTTCAGGTACGTTTTATCATCCGTGAAGTCAACCTCTTCTTCACTTATTATTTTATTTATATCAATGATATACTTATTTTTGATGGCGTTAATTTTTACGAATTTATCGAATTTCTTCCTCGTTTTACAGTACACACAAAAGAACTCCATATTAAGATCTATTATTTTTTGATAGGTTTTCTAAAAATTCTTTGGTAGTATTACATTTTTTAAACAATTTCATAAATTATATATAATTTCGACTAAAGTCCCTTTAATTTTTAATATATAACAATATGGAAAAATATTCAGACAAGTTTCTTAACCAGTCAAGTAAGCTTAAAAATGCCGTAGTAGGAATGGAATTCGAGTTCTATATGAGAGATCTTTCTTTCTATAAAACATTAGAATTACTTAATCAGGAGTTAGACCCAGTAAAGGTTTGGGGTTTTAGAGAGTATCACTCTGACTTTACTCCAGATGACAGAAACTTTAAAATTGAACCCGATTTATCAGGAGGTTCAAATATGGTTGAGTTAGTAACTGGACCATTAGATTATTTTGATGCTAAGTATTTTCTTGTTAAAATTATTAAATTTATTCAAACTTATGGATATACTAATGAGAAATGCTCTATTCACTTTAATGTATCTTTTAATGGCGATAAAAACTTGAATGACTTAAATATACTAAAACTTATATTAAATACTGATGAAGATGAGATATACAGATGTTATCCATCTAGAAAAGCAAATGTTTATGCAAAGAGTATTAAAAATATGATTCCGTTTAAAGAATATGACTTTTTCAATATTCCTATTTCAGTCGTTAAAAATAATATAAGATTACCAAATGATAAGTACTTTGGTATAAACTTTTTACATATCAACAATGATAAAGAAACTCAAAGATTAGAGTTGAGATATATTGGTGGTAAAGACTATGAAAAGAATTTAGGTCAACTAATTTACTTTATGGATAGATTTATTATAAATGTATTTGATTCTATTGATACTCTATTTAATGCAGAAGACGTTTCTAAATTAGAAGAGTTCTTAGAAGAAAATATATCAAAATTTAAAAACCTTTCAAAATATGATAATTTTATTATTGATTTCCCTAGTGTACAAATACAAATAGACCAGAATAATAGTTATGATATGGTAAATACTTACTATGATAAAATCTATCCTAAGTTATTTGCTTTAGTTGAAGCTACAGAAGATTTAAAAGAGTGTATTATAAATTATGTTATCAATACACAAATAGTTGAAATAGTTGATGCAAACTTTAAATCACTTTTAACAATTAAAGGATGTGACTTAATAAACTGTAATGTAGAAGGAATTTTTGAAGATTGTTTCTTTGTTGGATCTGAAATAAAAAATTCACAAATTACAAAATCTAAAATTCAACACTCTGATGTAGATAATTCAAAAGTATTCAACTGTAAAGTAGAACAAAGTGAATTGACTAATTGTTATTTTATGGGTGGTTATCTTAATGGTAATATGTATAGTGGTGTATTCCGTTCTGGTGAACTTGGACCTTATGCTAGTTTAGACTCAGAAGTTAAAATTGTTACTGATACTTCTAACTTCTTTGATACTCCATTTGAGGAAGATGATAAAGGTGATAAAGAAGGTGCAATAAAAGGATTTAAAAAGTAAAATCTAAATAAAATATATAGTATATGAAAAACGTAAAACAATTTAATAAATTTGATTTAATCAAAGAAGAATCTTCACCTAGACTTCCAAAATCGGAAGACTATTGGTTAAAAAAAGGTAAAGAAGGTAAAAAAGTTGCTCTTTATACTCACGATGACATGGATGGAATATTTTCCGCGATCGAAGTGAAAAAATATTTACTTAATAAAGGATTTACTATTGTTAAATACGGTATTCTTAATTATACAGAAGGTTGGAAATATACAACTTTAGATCCAAAACTTATAAATGTTGTTTTAGATTTCGCTTCTATGCCAGGAGATGAAAGAGATGAGCTAATTGATTATTACTTAGATCACCACGGATTATTCAATGAAGATGATTTAGAAAAATATAAAAACTCACCAGTACAAAAGAAAAAAACTGCTTCTGCTTATGAGGCAATTTGTCAAGCACTTGGTGTTCCACAAGATTCACTTACGTTAGATGTTATTGATATGATTGATGCTGCTAAGTATCAAGACTATGAGATAGATTGGCAAAGACTTTTAGATTTTAATTTATCAGAAATTAAAAAATCACCTAAAAGAAGATTAGAGTTTGGTGCTGCATTTAATCAGTTTATAAAAAGATCAGATTCAAAAACTATTATATCTGTTATTGAAAACTGTCCGGATGCTTCTATTTACTCTATCTTCAATGTAATGAAGAAAGTTTACCCAGAACATAATGTTACAATGGGTGGACCTAAAAGAGGTGAAAAGAAAGATTTTATTGAAGATTCTGAATGGAGATTAGGAGAGATGCAAAAGAAGACTAGAGGTTCGATGACTTCTAAAAAAACTTATAATACTCAATCTGAATTTACTAGTCAATTTAAAAATGGTCAATACCTTCAAATAAATGGTTATCAAAAAATTGGAGACTTAGTTTTTGTACCAACTGGTACTTGGGCAAATGCTTTAAGAGCTAGAACTATTGTTGAAAAAGACTTTAGAGATGGTGTTTTAGATAAAGAACCTAATTTCATATTACTTCAATATGGTTCAACTTTACAAGTTTGTTCATACAAGAAGATGGATGAGATCGAAAATCTTCCTAAATTAAGAACTGGTGAAGTTGTAAATGATTTAGGTAAATATATGACAGAATTATTACAAAACTTTCAAAAACACTTAGGTTATTATAACCCAGATACTTCATTAGGACAAGATGAGATTACTGTTTCAGGTGGTCACGGTGGAATTGGTTCTATTTCAAATGTGTTTGGTGTTTGTGAGACAGAAACATATAAAGGATTAAAATATGTTGATATGTTTAAGAATAAAATTATATCTGACTTATCAGGGATTCCTTTCAATTTAAGTTTAAAATGGAGTGAACCAGCAGAATATTTTAAACCAAAGTCTCCAGAGATGGATAATAAAGTTATTGATACAAAAGATGTTACTAAATTAGACAAACAAGGTAATTTAATCAAAAGTTTTGAAAATTTTAAAACAAGATAATTATGAAAGTTCTGTATGGTATCCAACTAACAGGAAATGGACATATAACAAGGTCTATAAAGATAATTACTGCTTTAAAGTCTGTTGGATTTGATGTAGATATTATAACATCGGGTACTAATTCTCAATTAAAGTTACCATTTGAAATTAAAAAACAATTTCAAGGCTTATCATTCTTTTATAATAAGAAGGGTGGTATAGATTGGATAAAAACTTTATTATCACTTAAACTAAAACAATTTTTATCAGATTTAAAGTATGATGTAAGTTCATATGACCTTATCATATCTGACTTTGAACCAGTATCTGCTTGGTCTTCAAGAAGATCTAATAAAAAATCATTAGGTATTGGTAATCAATACTCATTTAGATCAAATAAAACACCAAGACCTTTCTTTAAAGATATATTCTCAGAAATATTTATAAAATTCTTTGCACCGTGTAAAGAACATATCGGTATAAACTATAAAAAGTATGATAAGTTTATTACTTTGCCTATTATAAGTGATGACTTTATAAATAGAAAAGTAGCTGATAAGAAATTCTACTTAGTTTATTTACCTTCTATGTCTTCAAAATTTATTTCAGAACAGATAAATTCTTATGGTACAGGAAATTGGAAGGTTTATTCACCTGATGTATTGAAAGATTCAAGTGATGGTATAGTAAAATTAAAAAAGTTAGATAAAGAAAAATTTAGTAAAGATTTATTAGATTGTTCTGGTGTAATAACCGCATCTGGATTTTCTACTACATCAGAAGCTCTAGTATTAGGTAAGAAGTTATGGTCTATACCTATAAAAGGACAATACGAACAACTTTGTAATGCAAAGGCACTAAAAAAAATGAGTGTATTTACTGACAATTTGAATAATGATAATATATTTGAGTGGATTTATAACTATAAAAGTATTAAATATGATTGGAATGATCCAATTGAAGATATTGTTAAAAAAATCAGTGATTATGCAAAAAGTTAGAACATTATTTATATCAGATGTTCACTTAGGAACTAAGAAATCACAAGCTAATAAATTATTAGATGTTTTAAAAGATTATGAATTTGAAAATTTAATAATCATTGGTGACTTTATAGATTTAACTGCATTAAAAAGTAAGTTTTACTGGAATGAGGATCATTCAACTGTTATACAAAAAGTGCTAAGATTATCAAGAAAAGGAGTAAACGTAGTATATTTGCTTGGTAACCATGATCACTTTTTAAGAGGTCTAATAAAAGAAGAACAATTTGATATTAATTTAGGAAATATTCTAATATGTGATGAGTATAAATATGAAACTACTAAAGGTGAGAAAATTTTTATTTGTCATGGTGATCAGTTTGATGGATTTATAAGATTACATCCATTTTTATATATCTTAGGTGATTTTGCTTATGAGTTAAGTTTTAAGATAAATAAAATCTATAATAAGTTAAGAAAAGTTTTTGGATTAGATTATTGGTCTTTATCAAAATATTTAAAATCAAAAGTAAAAGATGCAATTGCATTTGTAAATGACTTTAAATATTTATCAATCAAGAAATTACAAGAAACTGATTGTGATTCTATAATGATTGGTCACATACATACTCCTGCAATCGAAAAAATAGATGATAAAAATTATTATAACAGTGGTGATTTTTGTGAGTCTTGCTCTTTTTTGTATGAAGACTTAGAAGGAAACATAAAATTATTTATTTTTGAATAACAACTTATTTATTTTTGACTCTATAATTAAAAAAATATATTTATAATGATAGAAAACGGTAAAGTTGTTAGTGTACATTATGTTGGTAAATTTACTGACGGTGAAGTATTTGACAGTTCAGAAGGAAGAGAACCTCTTCAATTTGAAGTAGGATCTGGTCAGTTGATTCCAGGATTTGAAAGTGCAATTATTGGTAAAATTGTTGGTGATAAAGTTACAGCAAGCATTACTCCTGAAGAAGGATATGGATTAGTTAGAGAAGACCTTATAGTAAGTGTTCCTCTTGATAAAATGCCAGGTGATGTTGAAGTTGGTCAAGCTTTAGAAGCACAAGGAGATAATGGTCAATCTGCACAAGTTTTTGTTAAAGAAGTAAATGAAGATAATGTAGTTATCGACGGAAACCATCCTTTAGCAGGTAAAGATCTTGTATTTGAGATTGAAGTTATTGAAATTCAATAATAAAAAACCCACTTTAAGTGGGTTTTTTTATTTTCTCATTTAATATATAGATAATGAGAAAAATATATTTACTACTACTTTTTTTTACAAGTACTTCTTTTGCACAGAAAGAACTTAATTTAGATAATAATATAACTTGTAATACTGTTCAGGCAGATAACACTACTAGAAGTGTTGCATTTAATTATATTGGTGATAATACACTTATACTTAAAAATTTTGATATTAACTCAAATACCAATTATACATTTTTAACAGATAAACAAGATGAGTTATTACAAAGATTTAATGTAATGTACAAGTTTCCTGAAAGAAAATTTGATGACTATTCATTTTTTACTTATCAGTTCAACTCTTCTTTAATTAGGAAAATTGAAACAGATCATTGGTTTGGTTTAGGATATGGTTTAAAAACTAAAATTGATTCAACACTTACTTTATCAACTTCTTATGCTCTTGTATTTCAAAATATACTTTGGGATAGTGGTGAAACAAGTACATTCTTTAGACATTCTTTTAGAGGTAAGGCTAAACTAAGTAAAAATGATTTTGAAATAATTTCTGAATATTTTTATCAACCTAATATTCAAAACTTTAATGAATTTATTATTGTAGGTACTTCAAAATTTATAATCATGCCTAAAAAGAAAATAAATTTTGTTATACAGGATGTAGTTAATTATAACTCTACTACACAAATTAAATTAGTACATACTATAAGTTTAGGAATTCAATATAAGTTCAACAGGAAATTTTAATATATAGTTGATGAAATATATCAAAATAAATGAAAATATTGCTTTAGCTAAGTCTATTCTTAGAAAGAATGAAATCACCGAAGACAATGAAGACTATCTTAAAATTAGAGAGATGGTTGGAGCAGCATTCAGTTATGTTGGTATTTTAACAAGACTTAGATTTGTTGATAACGTTACTGATATGGAAGAATTAAAGTCAATCTTTGAAGTTTTAAGAGACTCTAAACTTGACTTAGGAAAGCTTAATAAAATGTCATATGAGCAGATCTTAGACACTTTCTACGATCAAATGACTTCTCCTTCAAAAGAAGATTATGAGTTGATTTATAAAGACAATTCATATTCATTTTTTAGAGTTTATACTTACAAAGGTATTTTAGAAATTGGTTCACCTGCTTGGTGTTTAAAAACTAAAAGTCACTGGGATAACTATCAAACTAAATACCCAGAACAATGGGTTGTAATTGATAATAGATATGTTAAAAATATAGTCACTCCCAATAATAATTATTTTACTGATGCTTATAGAAATACTAGTAAAACCTGGGTTAGATATGGTATCAGTTTTAAACATAATGCCGATGATACTACTTCTTGGATTGCACACGATGACAATGATGGTAAATGTGAATTAAAACCGGACAATCACACGTTCTATGGTGTTCTTTTTACAACACTTAATTTAAGTCATGGTACTAAAAAGTCTTTCTATCAACAATTTACTGATGATACAGAATATGTTAAAGATGGTATACTTAAAATAATACCCGGTGAAAATCATATTTGGAATAGATTAGGTGTTAAACCACCACAAAATCTTAGTGAAGGTGATGAGAATTATTTATTCTTATCTAAATCATATTCATTTGTTCCAATTGTATTAAGAATAAGAGAAAGAAGTTTTCCTTGTTTAAGAATTTTTAACAATAATCGAAAAGTAATGCACTTATTTAGTATGGATGTAGATGGGTTTGCCACTAAAGCACTTAATGATTATGTTAAAAAACCTCAAAATATTAGCTATTCTAGTATAAGACTAAAATTAGGTTTAACTACCGTAGATGAATTGAAGAAAAATGAAGATTTTGTTTTACAAGTTGGTAAGTGGTTAGTATTTCATTGGAATAAGGATTATTATATATCAATTGATTCCGAACCTGGTGAATATGTTCTACCAGTAATGGATTTAGCAGGAAACGAGTACTGGACAAATCATTCTAGTGAGAAGACACTGACACCTATGTTTTATTATATAGATAAGGAAAAGATAAAAAATTCTGCAGTTGAATTAGATACTCATGAAAGTAAAGAAATACTAAGACAGTTAAGTAGAAAAAAACCAACTCCTGTAGAACCAGAAGCACCAACACAAGAAGAAGAGAAACCAGGTTTCATAAAAAGATTTTTTGGATTCAAATGAGATACTTAAAATTATACGAGGAACTAACGTTTGAACCAAAGAAGATATACTATACTAAAGATGAAGGTGATTCATTTATAGTTTATACATTTGATTTCGGTGATTATACTTATCTATGTGAGTTTAGTAAAATTGAGAATAATATGTGGAGAAGAGACTTCCACACAATGGAAGAAGGATTCGGTACAGTAAATGTGAGTAGTAAAAACGCACTTGACACATATGCTTACATAACTCAAATAACGGAAGACTTTTTAAATGAATATAAACCAGACTTATTGGTTTTATTTCACACGACTGAGTCGAGATTCAATGTAAATTGGAAATTTATGCAAAATATAAACATTGATAGTGATTATGAGATTAAACCTCTTAAAAATCCACCATTTAATAATGATATAAAAACAGTTGTTGTTAAAAAAGATTTAGAAGATTTAATATATACCGATATAATAAAAAACGAAAAAGATAAATAATGAAACACTTAAAGAGATTCAATGAAGAGTTAAGTCCTAGTACTTACCGAAGTGCTGCTTGGAAATTAGGTAATATAGCTCGTAAAACCGGTAATACCGAGTTTAAAACAAGATCAAATAATCTTAGAGATTATGTGGAAGATAAAGCATGGAAAGAAAATATTAAAGAATATTCAAAGTTTGGTAAAACTACTGTAACTACCCAATATAATAAAAAAGGAGATACTGTTACCGGTGACTTCTATTTAAACTTTTTGTTTGATGATTATGCTTATGAAGAGATGGTACAAGATTATTTAGAAGAAGACAAACTTAATGTTGTATTTTCAGTTGGTTTAATACCAGTTGATATGGAAACAAAAGAGAAATTCCAAAATGTTATACCAGAAGGTGATTTTGACAATGGATTCTTTTGGGGATTTTGGGTAGAAGTCGAATTTGAAGATAAAGGAGAAGGATTACAACTATCTAAAACTTCAATTTCTAGTTATGACTTTAATATAACAGGTAAAATATCATTTACTAGACCATTATGTGGTTCTATTAGAAGACCTGTCTCTTATACACATCTGACGCTGCCGACGAATAGAGAGGTGTAGATCTCGGTGGTCGCCGTA
>ENA-OSIY01000117-OSIY01000117.1-marine-metagenome-genome-assembly--contig:-NODE-117-length-44400-cov-15.131444_pt1 | contig 44400 bp, 42 predicted proteins | sample MGYA00237884_ERZ534233 | MGnify/ENA primary metagenome ERZ534233 (study PRJEB26412, sample SAMN06343840) | marine metagenome | isolation source: estuarine water | place: USA: Columbia River Estuary... | reverse complement strand
GTGCCATCCGCTTTGGTAACATTCAATGTGACTGGTTGGGGTTGACAGGTTATGGCTGATGTTGGGGTGCTTGGTGTGATAGTAATGGTTGTGCCACTTGGAGGCGCAGGGCAGTCATAAAGGGCGCGTTGCGCCTTAATAGCTTTTGTACTGTAGTTTATGTCGACTGCATTAACGGTGTCGCTAAACGCAACAGTACCTAGGCCAAAAATACTGCCATGGAGTGATGATTTATTCGTGAAAGTAGCTGTTGTGCCCGAGGCTGTTACGATAGTGCCCGTTATTTTAGACTGTTCAGCCGTAACCAAAGTGCCAGAACTCAAATAAATCGTCAGGTTGCCTGGGTCTATAGTGCTATCCATCAATTGTGCATAAGCCTGGAGCGCAAGGTTGTTGCCAATGATCAGCTTTACAGGGCCTGAGGTGATGTTAATTGTGGCCCTATCAGCCAATATCAGCTGGCCGACATGATAAGTACCTGGGCCGATGTTTAACTGGCTATCGGCGCCAAGGGTTAGGCTGGTTAATTTGTAAATTGGATTCGTACCGCCAGTCAATGTAGCGGTTGTTCCGACCGCTAGGTTCACATTCCTATAACTTCCCTGTGCTAGTGTTGATGCATTCGATAACGCAATATCGTTGTTGACATTGTTTGCTGGTGCGCTATAGGCAGGTATGGTTTGCGGTGGCAGGTATTTGCCATATCGGTATTGGGCTTGGGCGGTTATTGACGCGCCGTTACTATAGTTACCTGTGGTACTAAAGTTGTTTTGTGTACCTGATTTATTGGTGATACGAACGGTGGCATTACTAAGGGTCAGCATAGACTTCGAGTAAACCGGAACAAATGTTCCATTATCAATTGCTGAACACACCGCTGCAACTTGATCTTCTACTGGTGGTGGGCCGTCGTTGCTGTTCCCAGTTGTTGGTTCACCATCTGGCATGTCCACAAAGGCACCAGTACCATCTGGATCTGAGCGACCAAATACTTTTGTAGAGTTTAGCCCGACTTTAAATTCATTCCAGCACACGCTGTCAGGATCATTAGGGTTGATGCTGGTATCAGCTAACCGAGTAGGGCTTTTGTAATAGGGTGAAATACCATCCTTGCAAATGTCGCTGTTTGAGTAACAAAGGTAATCAACAACATTTTTTGGATTGGCTTTTTCTCTTAGAATTATCTGGCCATCGGCTGAATCCATCTGTCCTTCGCCTTGGGCCAAAATATCCGAGTTTTGATAGGTAATCCAGGTCGGGTTGTAATAGGTGGTTATAGCGGTTGAATTAGGGCCGTTGTTGTCCAATAGAGCGGTAGTAGTGGCATCTTCGTACCAGATCCCTTTTCCTATACCTAAATCTACGCAACCGAAGGTTGGTGCACCGTTTTGTTCTTTAAATGGTAAGGACCCAAGGCACAATTCAAACTGGGAAATATCAACACCGTTCTTAATGACCTTCACTTCAGTATATTTATAATTTCCGTTTCCAGTGGTAATCAATTCATTAAGGACAATTTCCTTGTCAACTGTTTTGCTGTTTGAACACACTAGGTCTTGTTGGGCAGCTGTACTCAATATTGGCAATGATGCCAATACAATGACAAAAGTAGACCTTAGCGTCCAATGATTCATAGCGTTAATACTCCAACGTCACTTGAAAACGCCGCCACACATAGTCTGGGTCACCTAGGGTGCCATAACTGGCGTTGGCAGATACAGCAAATAAATTATCGACGCCAAAGAAATTATTTTTGGTACAGTCAACGGTGATCGAGAGCTGACTATAGGCTGGAATGGACACTACCGTACTCGGGTCACAGGTGCCATTGGCGACTTGGTAAATACCGTATTCTATTCCAGCAGTAGCGGCTTGTTTGGCACGTTGGGCAACAATCATTTGGCTTTGCTCGGTGGCAATGGTGCCGCTAAAACGTACCATAAAAACGGCAGCCAATCCCATGACGACAATCAGAAACACTGAGGCGATTAATGCAAACCCAGCCTGCTTACTGCGACTAGTTATGGTGCGTTCCATTGTTGCACCTCCTTAACAAGCGTGGCAGATTCACCGTCTTTTTCTACGGTCAAAAGAACCGTAACGGTAGGTGCTCTAAATGTGCCGCTGCCGGGATTTACCACAAATTTGCAGTCGGTGACACCGCTCGAAAGCAGACCTGTATTGGTGCCTGCGGCTAATAGTGCCGGCGCTTCAATCTGTGTGTCTGACAGTGTATAGCCCTGATATCGCATTACCGTGCCAGCCGCCAAATCGCAATGATAGGTAACCGCATCGTTTACAATATAGAAGCGTTTGTTGGGTGACCCAGAGCCACCTTGATCAAACGTGTGCGGACTCAACAGGGTGAGCCTTACCTCTGGATCAAAACCGCCACCACCGTCATCGCAGTCATTATCGGATTTATCGTCTATGATGCACGGTTTGACGTCTAAGAGGTTGGCGGCAGTGGTAATTACTCCGGAATTTGTTCCACCTATGGCCGTCGCGTATAGGGTAGCAGCGGAGGTATTATTTACCACCACTCTACCCTGGTTGGTACCAGTTGGTATCGGCGGACCGATACTGTCAAATGCATCGTCAGGCGCGTTCGGTTTAAGAATAATCTCTTTCCTGCCAACACTGTCTCTATACCGTCCGAGCCCGACAATGGGCATGAACTCTAAGGTTCTGCCAGATGTCGAAACTCTTAGGCTATAAGGCAATGGGGTTTCTAATTCTATGGTCATGCGGTTGATAGCCGACTGTGCACGTTCGGCCAGGTCCGCCCGTCTTTGGGTATCAAAATAACTGGTTAGCGGCCGGTTGATAATCGCAGAAATCATCAGCACCACAATGGCAGTGACCACCATCACGATTATCAGTTCAATCAAAGTAAAACCGCGCTGCTGTTTATTCATCAGTAACGGGTCCTATAGCCAGTGATCGAAAACGGACCGTTAGGTGAAGTTACCGTGACTTCAATTTTTAAGGCGTCGGCAGCAGGGATGGCAGGGGTGAAGTCGGTGCCCGCATTTTCAGTGATAACGACAACGACGCTGTACGCTGACAATCCAGTGATTGGATCGCCGGCGCTGTTGCGAACATCGGTATATGGAAGTGCGCGATAATCACAAACGGCGGTATAGTCTGACCGGAGAGCCGGGATTGGTTTACAGGTAGCACCCGGATCAGGGTACACAAACGCTTTAGAGGATATTTCATCCATGTAACTTTCAGCAATGGCTTGGGCTTGCAACAAAACGACAGGATCTGCCGAACGGCCACCAATGGTCGTCATGGCCCCCATCACTGAGGTAACGGCAATTGACACCACCACGATGGCGATTACCAACTCGACCAGTGTCATACCTTGCTGTATGCGCTTCATTCAATCACCCCAGTGCTGCCATGGACGATGATGTTCCGTACCACATCGGCTTGTTGTATTTGCAATGTTAAGGGTGTAGCAATAAGCGCATCCGCACTATTGGTAATAGTGCCAAAGGTCGTAAATCGTAGGGTCAACGGTGGCGCAGGTGCGTTCAGCGTTACCCCACTTGGGAATGTCACCGCAAACGGGCCACCATCAGACGGGTGATTCACCGCTGTTAAAAAAGAAGCAGGTGTCCCATCACAGGCGCTGTCACTCCACAATGAAAAGCCGGTTGCTGTGAGGCGAAACTCTGTTTGGCAGCCGCCATTGACAGCGCGTTTTTGGCCATATTGTAAGGCGAGCTTTAAGTCATCCACCACGAAGCGGGCTTCAAAATCAGCGGGGCGAAAAAAGCGCGGCAAGGCAACAGCAGATAAAATACCAAGAATGATAATGATGATGATGAGTTCGACAAGCGAAAAGCCAGATGGGCGGGTCAGAGAAGGGTGTTGCCGTGACCAGCGTGACATGCAGTCGGACTCCGGTACGAAAATAAACCAACCAAAGCGAGGCTTTGGTTGGTTATTGGATCAGCGATTAGCAGCCAGAAGTTGCTGTACCAGTTGTCGTTACAGCACCAGTCCCTTCAGTATAAGTAGCTGAGCAAGTAGCACTAGATCCAACTGTATAAGAAGTGCTTGCTACGGACGAGGTATAAGCAAAGCCTTCAATACCTGCAGCAAGTACGATGCCGGCTGCGTTGGCTGTTGGGTAGCTAGACTGCATGGTGACTGTCACGCCATCTAATGTGACATCAGTGGAACCACTGGTACGATCAACCAACTGCTTAGAGTGTGCAATGGCAGCGGCTGAACGCAAGCTGGCTGCTGCGCCTTCAACAGACGCTTTATTAGCTTCAGATGACATATTCGCAAAACGTGGCAAAGCGAACGCAGCCAAGATGCCAAGAATCACGATAACCATGATCAATTCGATTAGGGTAAAACCTTTATTAGTACGTCGCATTATGTATTCCTCACGCTATGCTTTTTAAATGAGCTTGAATGCCCAACTATTTTTTCAAAATTTTATGCAGTATATCAGAGTAATCTTTAATAAGTCTCTTTCATGTATCACTTTATTCGGTTAACACGCCTACCCGCGGGCTGCCGAAGACAGATCCCACATAGGTAAAAACACGCCTAGTGCCAATATTAATACGAGCGCGCCCATAATAGCCAGTAAAATGGGTTCTATATTTTCCGCTAATTTCTTCAAATCATAGTCCACTTCTTGGTCATAGAAGTCTGAAATGTCATTTAATAGCTCGGAGACATTTCCGGTTTCTTCCCCTACGGCAATCATCTGCAAAACCAAGGGAGTAAACATCTGGGTGTTGGCCGCGGTGTTGAGCAGTGAATCACCCCTTTCTATGCCCTGTGTCATGCTGGATATTTTGCCACCAACATAGGCATTACCTACGGTGCGGCCGGTGACCCCCAGTGCTTGAATGAGCGGGACACCAGCGTCTAACATCATTGCAAATGGGCGGGTAAATCGGCTGATCGTTATACGTTCAAAAATGCCGCCCACCAGCGGTAATTTCAACTTTAATCGGTCCCAACGCCATCGGCCTTTTTCTGTACTGATATAACGCCGCACGCCATAGAAAGCGGCGATGGCGATGGCCAACAAATACCAACCATAGGCCAAAGTAAAGTTCGAGGTGCCGATTAACAGTTTGGTTGGCCAGGGTAAATCGGCACCAAACTGCTTAAATACGGTCGAAAACGCGGGTATTACTTTGAGGTTGATGATTAAAAGCGCCACCGCAATCGCACCGATCACAAATGACGGATAGCGTACGGTAGCGACCACACGTTTTTTGGTGTCTTTTTCTTGTTCTAGGTGCATGACCAACTGATGAAAGGCTTGGTCTAGCCGACCTGTCGCCTCGCCCATGCGGATCATTGAAATGAACAGGGAATCGAATTCTTTTTGCTGTGCCATTGAGGTGGCAAGGTCACTACCGGCCTGCAACTGAGAGGACACACCACCTAGCATGCGTTTAAGGCGTTCATTGCGGGTGCTGTCGCCCAAACCTTCAATCGCTCTAAGCAAGGGAATACCGGATTTCATCAGGGCATGCATCTGACGACAAAACATGATCAGGTCGTCGTCAGTAATTTTGGGTAGTTGCATGTCTTGAAACTGCTTGTTCAGATTATCGAACCAAGCAATACCAGACCCTGATTTACCCTGAACGATTTTTGACGGCATGATGCCGCGGCCGCGGAGGTCTGCCATAGCTGTTTCCAGCGAAGACGTCTCCATAGAGCCACTGATCAAATTACCTTTGGTGTCACGTCCAGAATATTCAAATAATGCCATGCTAGGCTTTAACCTCCTCGGTAAAGAGGTCACTGGTGATACGGAATACTTCATCGAGATCGGTCATGCCTTGCTGCGCAAAACCCAGTGCGCGTTCCGACATGGTGACAAAACCAGAGTTACGCGCTGCTGTAGCGAATCCATCGGTGTCATTGTTTCTCAACGCTCTGAGCATGTGTTCGTCGAGCTCTAGCAATTCAAAGACACCAATTCGGCCACTGTAGCCGGTGTTGTTACAGCGGTAGCAGCCACGTCCTTTAATGAAATGCATGTCGTCTGCTGGCTTGCCACGCAATATGTGTTCTAGCCATATTTTTTGTTGCGGTTCTGGATGGTGTTCTTCTGAACAGTTTTGACAGACCCGCTTCACCAGTCGCTGTGCAACAATGGCCCGCAAAGCCGACGCAATCAACCAAGGCTCAACGCCCATGTCGGTCAGTCGCATCGCAGACGACAGTGCATCGTTGGTGTGCAAGGTACTCAACACCAGGTGTCCAGTGAGTGCTGCGCGAACACCAATGGAGACTGTTTCTTGGTCTCGCATCTCACCTATCAAGATGACATCAGGGTCTTGTCGTAACGCAGAACGCAATATGGTGGAGAAGTTGAAATCAATTTTGGGATTCACCTGTACCTGATTGATTCGGGGTAGCCGGTATTCAATCGGGTCTTCTGCCGTAATGATCTTACGCTTGGGCGTATTCAATTGGCTTAAGGCAGCATACAGGGTCGTGGTTTTACCTGAACCGGTCGGGCCAGTTACCAGAATAAGGCCATGCGGCCGTTCTAGGTTAAGCTCGAAACGGCTCTGAACTTCTGGTGGCATACCCAAAGCAGGCATCGACAAAATACCCGTGGTCTGGTCTAGCAAACGCATGACCACCGATTCACCCCATTGCGTTGGCAAGGTCGACAATCGAATATCAATGCTGTGGTTCAAAACTTGGATATTAAAACGGCCATCTTGCGGCAATCGTTTTTCGGATATGTCCAGATTCGCCATAATTTTAAGGCGCAAGACCAAAGCCGACGCAATACGTCGCTCTTTGATAATTTGTTCTTGTAATACGCCATCGATACGCTGACGTACCCGCAAACCCTTTTCATCCGGTTCGATGTGCACGTCAGAGGCTTTGGTTTGAACGGCGTCTTCCATGATGGACTGTAACAAACGTACAACAGGCGCATCAGAGGTGTCGACGTTTGCACCCAGTTGGTCGAGTACAAAGTCACTGCTGCGGAGTTCGGAATCTAACTCACCAGCGATGGACTGAATCTGGCTGTGTTTGCGATACACCAAATCCAAGGTAGCAAGCAATTCTGACTCTCGCAAAATGGCGGGGTACACCGGCCTGCCCAATGCGTGTTCAATAGCGTCCTGTGCAATCAGGTCAGACGCATCTGCCATGCCTAGCAAATAGCCATCGTCTTTTTCAGATAGTATTAACACGCGATAACGTCTGGCATGACTCTCATCGAGCGTCAAAGACACAGAGTGGTCAAGCTGGAAGAACTTCATTTCCAAGAAGGGGATATTGAGATAAGAACCCAGCATTTCGAGCAGCTTGGTTTCTGAGATCATGCCAAGGTCGACCAATACACGGCCGATTTTCTTACCACTAATCTTCTGCTCTTGAAGCGCCAGCATGAGCTGGGCCTCTGTAATCAGATTATTTTCGACCAGCAGATCGCCAATCCGCACCCGTTTGCGTTCCTTTGGAGTAGGCGCTTTAGGCTGCTCTGGCTCATTTGTCGGCTCTATGGGTTCCAGTTCCATTAACTGGTTAACTCCTTTCCTGTGCACGGGGTCTTACCCTGTGCGGTCTCTCGAATATCGATATTCATTAGCGATTACTGAGCGCAAGCTTGCGCTGTGCAGCAAATTGACGTGCGGCCGTTGGCTGGTCAGGCAGGGTCAAGTAATGTTGATACCACTGCTGCGCTACAGCGAGGCTGCCGCTGTTTTCAAGTAACACAGCATATCGTAGCTGGTAACTACTGGGCAAATTTTGCGCCGTCGCTAATTTTTGATACAGGGCCATCGCCTGTGTGTTTTGTTCTTTAAACTCGTGTATCAATCCGCGCAAGGCGATCGCTTCAGGCATGTCTAGTTGCAACAATATGCCCGCGGCAGAATCATAATCGCCTACCTTCACCCAAAAACGGGCAAAGGCCAGGGTCATGGTGAGGTTGTCGGGCTCTTTTGCTAAGGCCTCCAGTAACAAAGTTTCTGCAGTGACCGCGTTGCCTTGTTCCAATGCTTGAGACGCAGCGACGATAATGCGCTGTGTGTCTTGAATGCTGTGTTTGGCTGATACCGATGCGTTGGCCACCGTTGGTCGTGGTGTGGCTGCAGCAATGGTGCCATTGGCTTCTGTTGCCTGGTCAAATTGGCTGTCATTTGAAGTAGAAGCGGTTATAGGCGAATCAACGGCTTGAGTCATTGCTGGTTGATTCACATTTGGCTGAGGCTTGGCTTGTTCAATGACAGGTTGGGCCAAGGGCTTTGTCTGTTCTGGAGCGGTCGGTACTGGCGCGGTCGGCACTGTAGTTGCAGGCTTGGCCGCGAGCAGGGTCGGTTGTGCGCTCGGAACTGTGCCCGTCTGTGTCAATGCCGAAACTGATTTGACGTCGATAATCTCGATGGATTCTGATGCCGTATCATTTGTTCTGGCTGTCATCGTTGCAGAGGTGTTCGCCTGCGTAGCAAGGTCAGCCGCAGGTGCTGCCACGACTGAGATTAGGGTGGCGCTCGGTGTTGGTGTTGGTGTTGTTGCTGGTGCTGGCGCTGCCGCCTGTGCCGGTATTGAAACAGTGGTTAGGGGTTGTGCTTGCAGGGTATCAATTGGCGTAAGAATCGCCACGACAGGCGCAGTTGCATTCACAGGAACCGAGTACTGGTCTGATGCTATGACGACCACCGACTGTGGCTCAACCGCAGCTGTATTTCGGTTGCTCATAGCGCTGCCGTCAGTGACAGCGTCACCGCCTAACCAACGTGACAGGGTGCCAGTCTGCACAAGAAATAGTGCCTGTAAAATGACCACTAGGACCAAAAAACCCAACAGGATGCGAGGCCAAGGTAATGCGCTGGCTGGGCGTGGGCCGGTCGACTTCTGTAAGGGGTTTGGTAAATCGTTGTCGGCAGATTGGCGCTCGGGAAGTCGTTCTAATGCTTTATGGACCAAGCTCATGGGTTGAGGCCCTGCCACTGCATCCATGCCAATATTGCGATGGCCACCACTAAGATGCCAACAGATATTGACCAAATAATGCGTTTGCTGCGGCTTTCTGCTGCTTGGGGTTGCCCATCATAAAATGCTGTGTCGACGTCTGCTTTGTCTATTTTAGGGGCATTGCGTGCAAAACCTGCCAATAACGCCTTGTGAGAGATGACATTGATTAGGCGCGGGACACCACGGCTGTGGTGGAAAATGCGTTTCATGGCAGCAGCAGTAAACAAATGTTCACCATTAAACCCCGCATGGATAACCCGATGTTGTAAATACTGTTGGGTACTACTGAGGGTCAAGGGATTGAGATAATAGGAAAATGTGATGCGCTGCTTGAGCTGTCTAAATTGGTGTTGTGACAGTAAATCGTCTAGTTCTGGTTGACCAAACAATATGACCTGAACCAATTTTTGTTTTTCAGTTTCCAAATTGGTCACCAAGCGCAGTGCTTCAAGGGTCGCAACTGGCAAGGCTTGTGCTTCATCAACAATGATGACCACAGACTTTCTTTGACCTGCCAAAGACAACAGTTCTTGGTTTAAGGCTTCAAAAACCAAGTCTTGTGATTTGTCATTGTCTAGGCTCACACCCAATTCCGATGCCAGTGTGCGAAATAGCCCAGTTGGAGATAGCAGCGGATTAGGGATGTATATGGCCACATATTCTGATTCTGTGCCGTTAGGCGTTGCTACGAATCGGAGCAGTTTGCGGCATAAAATGGTTTTACCCGTGCCGACATCCCCAACAATTTTTACAAAGCCTTCACCCGTCGATAGTGCGTAGGTCAGCAAGTCCATGCATTCTTGATGGCCGTGCAAATTGACGAACTTTTCCGTGTCCGGTGACAGACTAAAGGGGTGATTCCGGAAGCCATAATATTCACGATACATACTACACCATCACCTATTGGCCCATTCGGTCTCTGGCCGCGGATATTTCTTGCTGCCATACCATATTGTTGGTGATTTGTGGCTGTAGCAAGATAATCAATTCGCTCTTCTCGTTCATGCGCTGCTGCTGGCCAAATAACCACTTAAATCCTGGCAGTGATGCTAAACCGGGGATACCAGTGGTTTGGTTGTTGCCTTTATTCTGCAACAAGCCGCCGATGATCACTATTTGTCCATTGGTCGCTTTAATGATGCTGTCAGCTTCACGAATACTTGAGGTGGCAAGCGGTAACGCATAGGTAGAACCATTGATGCTCAGTGACTTGGTTTTTTCGGTCACTTCGGTAACAGAGGGTCTCACGTGTAATATGATTTCGTTGTTTTGTCCGATTTGTGGTGTCACATCCAACGCAATGCCCGAAAAGAAGGGTGTTAAGGTTAGGTCTGGTGTGCCCGCAGATCCGTCGGCGTTTGCGGTGTTACGCACGTTCGTCACGTAATACTCATCGGTACCTACTTTAATGACCGCTTTTTGGTTGTTGACGGTCGAAATTCGTGGGCTAGACAGCACCTTGACGTCGCCCTGATTAGACAACAGTTGAATCAAAGCTGTGTAATCGCCGACATTGGCGCCGATACTAAACAAGCCGCCTAGGTCTGGATTGCCATTTATTGGCTGGGCATTCAACGCAACGCTGAGCGGGTCTGTTGCCAAACGACTCAGGTCATTTGCAACAGTGTTCCAGTCGATACCGCTCTTAAACCCATCGCTCAAAGTCACTTCAATAATACGTGCTTCAATGATGACCTGCTTTTGCAGCATGTTTTCTGCTTGCATCAAGAATTGTTCTACAGACTGAAGCCCCACTGGATTTGCGCGAACCACGACGACGCCAGTTTGGGCATTGATGACCACGCTGGTGTCCGGTTCATCACCAACAATGGTTTGTAACGTCTGTTCTAAGTCAGCCCAAAAATCAGCCGTGTATGTCGTAGTCACCTGACTGCTTTGTGATCCGTCGCTTGCAATTTGGCTGCCAGTTATGCCAGTGCCAGAGCTGCCTGAACGGTTCACGTTCAAATAGTCTAGGTTAAAAATACGTGTGGTGATGCGATTGGAAATAATGCGATAGCCATAAGAGGTCTTCTGGTAGTCGTAACCATACACATCTCTTACCGCGTTGAGTACTTCGGAAACCGTTACATTCGCCAGCCGCATGCTGATGCCGCCTGTTATTTCCGGATCCACCACCATATTGAGACCGGTGCCTTGAACCAAATCTTTGAAGAATTGTTGCGCATCGATATTGTCTGCCTGCACATCAAAACGCGGTGCTGCCGCGACGCTATCGTCTTGGTCTAATGACAATAATGCATTGGTGAGGTCCGCGGGAACCTGTACTTTTTCATTCTGAACGCCAACAGCATTGTTTTCGAGCGCTAAAGACAGGTCAGTCCGCACGTCCGGCGCCGCTACGGTGGGTTCTGGAGGCATGACGGTGCAGCCTGTTATCAACAGCGCGAGCGCACAAGTGCTCAATAGGCGTCTATGAAATATCGACTTCACAAGGTTTCCTCACTACTTGCCGCCGCAGGGACAATGATGGCCTGCGGTACGGAGTGTTCAATTCTAAAAGATTCGTTTTGGAACGACAGTGCGACCCAATTCGGCCCAATTTCCATGATGACAGCGCCTTGAATGACTCCGCCAAGCATCATACGGACGCCATTAACGAACGCCACTTTATAGTCACCTATAATGGTGACGGCATCCAAACGCAAGTTCGGTCGCGGTGTTGCGGCGACGGCCACTGCTTTTTGCGTCGCCGCAGACATTGTAGGCTTAGGTATTTGCGGCATCATGGGGTCAACCAAATCATGCGCAAAGGCCTGCTGTGCCGCACACAGGGTCAAAGATATTAAAGAGACTTGCCATTTAGATATCAAGCCATGCCTCCTCTCTGCTGAGTGTGTGCAATTCTAATGTTAATAACCCATTGGGCCAGGTCTGCATGCTATAGGTTAGGTGGTCCCAGTTGAGCACCCAAGGCAACTGTTCAATTTCTTTTAGCCAAGCTGTCATCTCGTTGTAGGTGCCCTTTACTTGAATTCGTATGCCATGCCGAAATACAGGCAAGGCGTCTTTATGTGTGCTGATAGAGACTGGCTCAATCGTAACAAATTCAATCAATTCTAGCTTGCGGTGTTTTTGCAGCAAATTGCGCAAAATAGTCGGCATTTTTTTAGGCGGAATGAGATATTCAGTCGACGCCGCTAGATTTTCTTTTACTTGGGCGACTGCCACCTGGAGGTCTAAGCGTTCCTGCAAGGCTAGGTCTAAGCTCTTGTTATTGATGCGGTTTCGCATCTGCGCGATGGATTGCTCTAATTGGGCGTTTTCTGTTCCAACCTTTTGTATTTGTTGGTCAACGGCCATGGGGTTTTGTAATTTCAGACTCCACAAAATGCCTTGTCCGATAGCTGCAACCACACCCAGTATCAGGATTAGCAGTGCCACCTTGATGTAGGGGTTTTGCGTGTTGAGCTGTTTTGAAATGCGATAAAGGGTAGCGCGCGGTGTCATGGCGAAACCCTCAATGTGTTCAATGTGCCTAGAGTAGACAACCCCTTGTAAGGCGTTAGGGTGTCCTTGCTGTCGAGGTCAAAACTATACACTGAAGGATTGTCGCTAATTTTTTTCATGTTCATGCGACTAAATTGTAGTTCGCTAAATACCGTGTCCGTAAGGCTATCAAGATACATAGGCACCAAAGCAGGGTCTAACGTTTGCCCGGTGAGCCGTGCCTGGTGCAACCCAGGGTTCAATTCGATATTGGTGAGCCAAAGTCCTTGGCGGCTCCTATCAGACAATGCTGCCAGATAGGTATAGAAGCCTTTGCGTTGGACGCCTGCGTCGGGTGCCACCAAGGCCAATGTGGTTTTTTGGGTTTGAAGCTCTGCTCTGAGTTGCGCAATTTCGCTCTGCACTTCACGTTCAATCTTTTGATTAGGATTCACTTGTTCAAAGTTGGCCATTTCTTGCGTCAGCTCGGTATTTCTCTGTTGCTCTACCGCTAACCGCGCTTGCTTCTTGCTCACCCAGTCGCTTTGTATATAACTGGCACCGGCGATTATGGCGAATCCCAGTAATAACATGGCAAACCAAGTGCTGGCTTTAATTTTGGTATGGTGCTGGCCAAGGCTATCGAGCAGGTTCACTTGCGGCATCATGCGTGGCCACCCCAATCTCGCAGTGCGCCGCCGATAGCAAAGGCGTCTTCGCAGCTGTGTGATGGACTTACGCCGCCGGCCAGTGTCATGGTCTCTGCAAATCGCAATGGCAGGACCCTAGGCTGTACGGCGCTGTCAAAATGAAGTACCAGTTCTTCGGAAAGCACCTCAGGCGCAATGACCAGAATGTCTGCGATAGCACCCAGTGCCAGTTGGCTTTCGAAATAGTCTAATGATCGCTGTACTTCCAACGTCAAAGTAGCAACGCTAAGTTCGCGTTGCCCTGAAGTGGGCGCGTCAGCGGCACTGTCGGAAGCCACTAGGTCGATGCTGCCGATGTCAATATCGCGATGTAGGCAAAGGTGACCTTTGAAATAACAGTTGATGCTGCTTTTGCGTTTACCCAATGAAAACGCTGCGTAACAAGGTTTGTTACTCGCTAGGGCGACCAAGTTGCGCATGGTCATATCAACAATATCAATGCTGTCCAGTAGCAAACCTTGCAGTCCAAACTGGTCCTGAATATCTTCCATTTCAGCGCGTTTCGCGGCAATAATATAGGCCATTTTCAGTCGCCCACGGAAGGCTTCAGCGGGAAATTGACTAATGGCAATGGCTGATTCTGACAAAGGGGATTGGATGAGATCCATCGCTTTGAATTTTAACGTGTCGTCGACTTCTTCTTCGGGTACGTCGGGGACATCGGTTTGCAACAATTGGTATTGGTCGGTATAGAGTTGGAAATTCCAATGGCAGCCTTTTAGCTTGGCCGCTTTTGATATGGACGCAATCTGCGCACCCAGGTTGTCTCTAGATGACAGGGGTTCTGACAGGGACAGGAATAGCTCAGGCAATTGGTGCTGACGATAGTTTATAGCAGCCACATATAGGTGGTTGCCACACACGATGGCCGAAGCTGTTGTTCTATTTACCGGGCTTTTGGCTGCTGGCATATATTGTTTTCATTTCCTGTTTGTTGCACTGCGTGTATGGCATGACTATACAAGCTGCATCCGAACACTTTTCCAATTGCATCAGCTTACCTTTGTTGTCACTATTTGCGCCGCTTTGGTTTGACAAGTAGATTAGGGTTGATGCTACCAGTTATCGGTCAATACTATGGTATCTTCGCGCTAACTTCCAGCTATGCGCGGTTTTTAGCGCATTTAGGGTGATTTATTAATTGTTCTCTCTAGGTGTCTGATTTCCAATTTTTTTTTACCAACGAGACTGTTTTATCTATGTCACTTCACATTGTTTTGTTTGAACCTGAAATTCCGCCAAACACCGGTAATATTATTCGATTATGCGCTAATACCGGGGCGACATTACATTTGATTGAACCGCTGGGTTTCGATATGTCCGATAAGGCGCTGGTGCGGGCGGGTCTGGACTACCATGAGTTTGCACAAGTGCAAGTACATGCCAGTTGGGATGACTATAAATACGCCCACGTATCAGACGGGAGGGCATTGGATAGAATATTCGGCTTTTCAACAAAGGCAACAAAGACCTATGTTGCCCATCAATATCAGGATCATGACGCGCTCTTATTCGGACCAGAAAGTAGGGGCCTGCCTGATGGCATTCGCAATGAATTGGGTATTGAGCAGTTATTAATACTCCCAATGAAGCAGGGCAGTAGGAGCTTGAATCTCTCCAATACGGTGGCTATTGGACTCTATCAAGCATGGAGCAGTATCGGCTTCATACCTATGGATGCCGGTGCACCCTAAGGTTCATTCGTTCAATAAATAAGGATACCTTTCCGCTGCTGTTTTGATAATCTCGCGCTCTAAACGCTCTTGTATGTCGCTATGTTTGGCATCCATGACGTATCGCGGATGTAGCATTGCAATGGGTGTTTCTCCACATTGTTTCAATCTCATGGGTTGACCGGCTTTCTCGAATGCCGGGTTTAACAAAGACACCGTTTGTTGTGGCAAAGACACGTAGGAGTTGGGGTTTCTGTGTAAGTATGCAGCAACCGCGCCAAGGGTATTCAGATATATGGGCGGTATTGTAAGGTCTTTATAAAGCATAGAATGTAACCAGTAGCCGGCCACGCCAATGGCTTGAAAATCAACCTGGTTGGTATCGGTGGGGCAGTCATGCAGATGGCTTGCGAGCCGGTAAATAGGAGTGTCTGGCAGTAATCCATCGACTGGAATGGTGCCTTCACCACTAATAGCGCCGAGAAATCGCCACATGAAAAGGTCGAGTAGATCCGCATCCATAAGCGCTCGCGCTTTTTCAACAGGCATTGCCTTGATCTCAGGAGTGAAGCCGAGGCTTTCAAGACTGATGGTAAATATTTCTAAAAGGGCAGCGGAATCTTTCATCAGATAAAATTCATCGGAAGCCCCAATTTTAAAAGGTTTTTCTGCAAAGCCCACACGAGGCATTAGGCCAATAATAAGACAGAGAAGTGTAAGCTTCAAAATGCGCAGAAACAATATTTTCATCGTAGAGTCCATGACAATGTTAGGGTTTGGCAGTCATCATAAACAAAAACCTTTAGGCTTTCTGTGAATTTTATCACTGCTTTTGTTCTTTTTTTAACGGGTCTATCAAATGACCAGTGCCCTTTGCTCATCGTTGCCCATAGCCAAAACGATAGGGTCAATCTTTTGTCGGTCAATAAAATCTTGCTTTGATGCTAATCCATACCAGTTAATGTCGACTAAAGCCTGTGCCACCGCGCCACCAAGCGAATTGCCGGGGCCGGTGATGATGATTTTATCAGGGGCAAACTCTTTAACGGCGTGTTGAATGCTACGGGTGAAGTCGTAGGTTTCACAGACTTGTTGATCCAACGTGTAGTCCCACAGGGCATTGGTGTCGGCACTATTGGGGAACCAAGTGTTACCGCGACCATCAATTAAAGGGGTGTGAGGCATGTGAAACAGAGCCGAAGGTAAACGCTGTCTACCGAGCTGTGCTACTGGTGCTTGAAGCGGCGTGTGAAATGCAGCATGTTGGAAAAGCGCCATAGGGAAGCGGTCTTGTTGCACAGGCAGTAACGTGCTCAGGTGTTGTAAAGCTATTTCATGGCCAGCAAGGACCAACATGCCTCCCAGCTCAATAGACACATACAGTTCATGACCTGTTTCAACTGCTGACTTGGCCATTTGGGCATGAATCCACTCTTTTCGTCCTGGTATCTGGTGCCAATTGCCGTCCACAAAAGGGTATATGATCTGCCCACCAATCATTTCTTGGTGCATCAAGGTACCCATGGTGTTAATGACATCAAATGCGCCATCATTATCGAGTGCGCCTGCGCAAGCGAGTGCGATATACCATCCCATAGAGTTCCCGGTGATCGCACAAATGTCATATTGAGTGCGGTCGATAGCCTTATAGTCTAACAATGCGCAGGCATAAATCAGTGCTGACGCATTATCGCCCCGAGTATGGTTTTTGAGGTGATATCGGGCAGCGTTGTCTAAATCACGTAGCGTTGTTTGCTTCTGTTCGGTTCTTTTCTGATCGACAGAGTCTATCCATTCGCTTTGGCCGCTGTGATACCGCGACAGGTAGCCGAGCTCTTCTTTGTTGTAGGTGCCACGTCCTGGACATACCACCAATACCTTAGGTTTTGTGCCGGTCATGTTAATGCGCTCCCTGCTGGTATAGTGCCAGTGCCGCTGCAACAATGCTGTCCCGACTAGGCATGGTAGCGGTGGCTGAGATGCCAAGTGGAATAAATGAGTCCTCTGCAGCGATTCGTGCCACTTGAACCTGCGGCAACGTCTCATGGAATAGGCTCATCAGTGCTTCGCTGATGGAACCAGATTTGCGACATTCGTCAACAATGAGTATCCGGTGGCTGTCTTTGACCGTGGCGATCAGGCTCACTTCCGGTAGTGGACAGAGCCATTGCAAGTCTACAACCCTGATATGAATACCTTGCTCTGCCAATAAGGCAGCTGCTTGGCGAGAGAGGTAATAGCCATTACCGTAACTCACAATCGTGAGGTCAGTGCCGTCGCCATAAGCGGATACCCGGCCCTGTGTGGCCTTTGCTTCGATCCCAGGATACTGGTGCGTCCAGAGTCCATCGCCTTCAGCGTGAAGGTCTCGTGTCATATACAGCGCAATAGGTTCTAAGAACACCACAACGCGTTGTTCCTCTCGCGCCAATCGGACCGCTTCCCGCAGTAACAAAACGCCGTCATGACCATTGGATGGACAGACCACAATAATACCGGGGATGTCTCGAAAAACCGCAATCGAGTTGTCGTTGTGAAAATGGCCGCCAAAGCCTTTCTGGTAGCCAAGTCCGGCAATACGAATAACCATGGGGTTGGTGTATTGGCCATTGGAGAAGAAACTCAGGGTCGCTGCTTCGCCGCGGATTTGATCTTCAGCATTATGAACATAGGCCAAAAACTGAATTTCAGGCATCGGCAGAAAATTGTTGTGGGCCAACCCCATTGCCAATCCCAAAATACTTTGTTCATCTAGCAGCGTATTGATCACACGGTGCTGACCAAAGCGGTTGCTGAGTTGTTGGGTTACATTATAAACACCACCCTTGGTGCCGATATCTTCGCCAGCCATTACAATTTCGCGGTATTGCAACATTAAATCGGTCAGCGCCCAATTCAACAGGCGGGCACAATGTTGGGGCGTATCCTGCTGTTTGAGTTCCCGACCAAAAGCAACACTGCGTTCATCGGCTGTGGGTGCGGAAATGGTATTGACTGCTTTTGTTGGCGGAATGATCGAGGCCATAACCGCCTGCGCCGAACTCAGTTTTGGTCGGGTCGCTGCATTGACTGCGATGCGCTCTAGCCGCTGGCCAGTCTCAATATAGCGGGCAAGTACTTCATCTTGGGTCAAAATGCCTGATTCCACCAAAATACGCGCTGTATGTAACAGTGGGTCTTGAGCTTCGGTTTCTTCAATGCGGTTGATCGACATATAGGTCGTTTGGGCATCCGATCCTGCGTGCCCCATCATGCGTACCGTACGTATGTGCAGAAATACCGGTTGTCGATACGCTCTAGCATAGGTTTCAGCTTGTTTTGCAGCGCGTAACGTGTCGATCAAGTCGAGTCCATCACCATAAACATAGTGCGTCGCCGGCTTGTTCTTGGCATTGGCGCTAATCCAATTTTTTGGGGTGTTGGTTGAAATGCCGATGCCGTTGTCTTCGCAAACCCATACCAGTGGCAGGGGAATGTTTTGATAGGCAGTCCAGGCGGCAGCATTTATCGCCCCCTGCGCTGTTGAGTGATTAAACGACGCGTCACCAAAACTGCATAAAACCACAGAGTCATCAGGCATGGCGCCTTTATGTGCCGTGCGACGACTGAGGCCTAGGCTGTAGGCAGCGCCGAGTGCTTTGGGTAAATGGGATGCAATGGTACTGGTCTGAGGAGGGATAAACAGTGCTTTAGAGCCAAGCACTTTATGGCGACCACCACTAATGGGATCTTCTTCCGACGCCGCAAAACTCAATAGCAGGTCCCAAGCGGGGGTTTGCCCTGGTAATTGTCTGCTGCGTTGAATGAGAAAAGGTGCGTCACGGTAGTGCAAAAAAGCCATGTCAGTATGCCGAAACACCGCACTAATCGCTGCATTTCCTTCATGACCAGAGCTGCCAATGGTATAGAAACTTTGACCTTTTGCCTGCATGCGACGCGAGGTTAAATCTAATTGCCGGCTCAAAATTTGTGAATCAAATATCTCAACCAAGGCCGCATCGGTCAGATCAGAATCTGCCCGCGTTAGGCCCGTGGTCGAGGATGGAAAATCCCCGTCGGCAACGCGACGGAGAAAGGCTTGATCTACGGCTTCAGCTCTGTTTTGCATGTGAATCCCAACAATTAGAAGGCAGCAATGCCCGTCTGCGCGCGACCTAGGATGAGGCCATGAACATCATACGTACCTTCATAGGTGTTCACGGCTTCGAGGTTCATCGCATGCCGAATAACATGGAACTCGTCGCTGATGCCGTTGCCACCATGCATATCGCGAGATACGCGGGCGATGTTGAGTGACTTTCCGCACGAGTTACGTTTAATCATCGATATCAATTCAGGTGCACAGCGACCATCATCCATCAACTGTCCAGCACGCAATGCGCCCTGTAATGCCATGTGGATGTCAGTTTGCATGTCAGCCAATTTTGTCTGTACCAGCTGGGTAGCCGCTAGCGGGCGTCCAAATTGGGTACGATCAAGGGTGTATTGGCGTGCAGCATGCCAACAGAATTCAGCGGCGCCCAAAGCACCCCAGGCGATGCCGTAGCGGGCTTTGTTTAAGCAGCTGAAAGGACCTTTAAGGCCACGGATGTCAGGGAAATGGTTTTCGTCTGGTACAAAAACATTGTCCATAACAATTTCGCCAGTGATTGAGGCGCGTAACGAGAATTTGCCGTCAATCTTAGGTGTAGATAGGCCTTCCATACCACGGTCAAGTACGAAGCCATTGATTTCGTCGTCGACCTTTGCCCAGACCACCATGCAATCGGCAATGGGGGAGTTGGTGATCCACATTTTGCTGCCTGTTAGCAAGTAGCCACCATCCACTTTCTTGGCACGGGTGCGCATACTGGCTGGGTCAGAACCTGCATCGGGCTCGGTTAAGCCGAAACAGCCTACCCATTCGCCGGTTGCCAATTTTGGCAAATATTTTTGGCGTTGTGCTTCGGTGCCAAATTCAAAAATGGGATACATAACCAAAGAGCTTTGTACGCTCAATGCAGAGCGATAACCGCTATCTACGCGCTCAACTTCACGTGCTACCAAGCCATAGGCAACATGACTAGCGCCTGCGCAACCGTATGCTTCTGGCAATGTGCTACCAAGTAAGCCGAGTTCGCCAAATTCATTCATGATCTCGCGGTCAAAACGCTCATGTCGGTTGGCTTCAAGCACGCGTGGCATCAGCTTGTCTTGGCAATAGGCGCTTGCCATATCACGAATCATTCGCTCGTCATCGGTGATTTGATCATTAAGGTGGAATGGATCGATCCAGTCGAATGAAGGGCGTTTGGCCATGGTTTGCTCCGTTGTGATATGAATAAGGCGGGTATCATATCCTTTCTAGTTAATTAGTCATAATATAGATTCAGTCTAACTCCTATAGGTAAAAGCTATGGATATACGGGTGTTAAAATACTTTCAGTCGGTATATGAAAATCGCAGCGTTAGCGCCGCGGCAAGAGCCTGTTTTATATCGCAGCCGTCGATCTCGTCGGCTATTCGGCAATTAGAGTCAGAACTGTCTGTGGTGTTATTCATCCGGCATCCCAAGGGTGTTAATCCTACCGAGGAAGCTGATCGTCTCTATCCGCTGTCGAAAAAATTAACCGGCGATGCACAGGCTATTGTGGGGTTGTTTCAGACGGAGCGGCCGGCGGTGGCGGTTAGATTGGGATTGAAGCGTTCACTCGGCGCTGGCCGAATGGGTTTATTATTAAAGGATATGGTGAATGGAGACGAGCCCATTGAACTCACGTTGGTCTCGCCTGAGGAGCCTTGTGATGCCCGCATTGTAGCCAGTACCGATGTGTCGCCGGATGAGTCCTTTATTCCTATTTGGACAGATACCTATCAGTTAGCTTTGCCGTTAGGCCATCCATTGCGGCTCAATGATTGTATTGCGTTACAGGATTTTCAGTCATTGCCCTTTGTGCACCGACACCCCTGTGAATTGGTATCCCAATTAGAAAGCACCTTGATTGCACATCAGATACGTTGGACAGTTAGGGCTAAAATTAGAACCATAGAATATGGATTGGCATTGGTGCGTGCCGGCGTCGGCGCAGCCTTGGTCCCTGATTGGGACGAGATTACACGCCTCACGGATATTGTTATGCGTCCTATTGAGGGGCGCACACTCTCGCAAACGGTCGGATTGGCCTATCAAAAGGGGGTGGATGAATTTCCATTGATGCAGCAAGTAATGAACGCAGTGGCGCTGCACACCACTGCGCATAGGGTTTAATGACGCAGCCAACGCGATTAGAAAAAGTGTTTCCCGCGCTTCTGCATCCAGTGATCTAGCACCATGCAAATAGGGCGAAGGAGGAGTTCGCCTGTTTTGGTGATGCTAATGCCTTCATCGCTCAATTCAATGAGACCATCGTTAACCATCACATCTAACTCAGCAATACGGGCGGTGAGGTAGGTACGCGAGTCGATATCAAAGTCGTCATCCAGTATCGAAAAATCCACAAAGCCTTGGCAGATAAGCTGCGAAATAAAGGCGGCTCTAATGCGATCATGGGTGTCATACTGGTAGCTGTCTGCAATCGGCAAACTGTTCTCTGCCAGCGCGTCCCGATACTTAGCAAATTGGTTGGTGTTTTGGGACACCATGTTACCCAAGCAGGTAACGCCAGACACACCAACACCTAACACATCTTGCTGCTGAATGGGGGCGTAACCCAAAAGTCCTTTGGTTAATGTGCCCTGCAATTTTGCCTTAAATAAGGGATCATTTTTGCGGGCAAATAGGTCAATACCAATTTGCTTGTATCCAGAACGTGTGATGCGCGCCACTGAGGTTTCGATAAGTTCTAGGGTGCCATTTAGTTGTTGGTCTAAAATTGGTGTTGCTGGAAAGCGGCCATCTGGGTTGCATCGGCTGGTGTAAGGCTGCAGCGAAATGCGTGATGGGTGAAGGTTGCAGGTAAACTCCAAGATGTCGGCAAAAGATTTTGCCGTCTGACCCGGGAAACCATAGGCCAACGCCACTTCGACGGTCTCAAATTGCTCTAACTTGGCATTACGTCGAAGGTTTTTAATGTGTTGAAAACGGCTGTCTAGGTTGGCACCCAAATGTTCTTGGGCAGCGACACTTTGCACACAAAACCGAATATGATTAAAGCCCAACTCTCGAATGAGATTCAACTGGGACTCGGTAACCTGCATGGCATCGACATCAATAGAATAATGACCAATGTCGTCGGCCAACATTTCATAATTTTCACGTAACGACAGGGCGAGTGTCTTTAGCTGCCTGTCTTCCAAAATTGCCGCAGTGCAACCACCGATATGCATGCGCTTTACTGGGCGGTTGCTGAAATGGGGTTTAAAAATTGCCATTTCACGGCAGAGTTCAATCAAATAGTCGTCTAACTCATCACCTGTTAGTTCTGCGCTGCCGACGTGGCTTTGATACTGGCAAGCCTGATTACAGAACGGGATGTTAACCATCAAACTATAGGGGGCATTAATGACGTTTTCTCTATCCGCATGGTCAATAAGCAGTTGCTGCTTGTCGACTACAATATCTGCTGATACCGGCTTAGCAATTCTGCTAGGGCCAGAGATAAAGTATTTAGCGATAAAATCGCTGTGCCATGGTCTTGTTTGTTGAAAGTCTGTCATTATAGTCTCCCTGTGAAAGGGCACTATAGTTGGCTTCCCGAAATTCCAAACTGACAGAAGTCAGATGTTGGTCAAATTCACTATTTTCGGGGGTTTTGGAATAATTTACCCAATATATTTTGACTTGAGTCATTCATTTAAAGGGTTTGCCTGACGTAGTGTTTTTTCTCCGTATAATCCAATTCAAGCCTTATTGCTTCTTGCCCGCTAACAAGAACTTGGTAAGGTGTTAGTGATGTTGTTCTCCTCTTTATCTAGGCAGCTTGGTTAGTGCTTTAGTATCTTGAACCGGGTAATACTCGGTTTTTTTTCGCCTCAAATTCCATTGTTAAACGCTTAAAGCAATCCTAATACCAGTGACAATCAATACAACGGCAAATAGGCGCTTTAAATTTTTTGGGTCAACACGTTTTGACCAGCGTGCACCGATAGGTGCTACCAGCGTAGCCAAAGGGGCGGTAATCGCAAAGGCCGCGATATTGACCAGTCCCAGTGTAAACGGAATCGCCGCGTGTGGGGTTTGTGCCAGCATAAGTGATAGAGCCGCCGGTAGTGCAATAATAAATCCAACCGCAGCTGATGTGCCGATGGCACGAGACATGATGTAGCCCTTGCTAGACAGTGCTGGGACAGTCAGGGTGCCTCCACCAATCCCTACGAGGGTACTGATTAGCCCAATGAATAAGGGCACAGTCGCAGTGGGGACGTGTCGCCAGTAACGACTGGGTACATTTTTCTTGCTGCCCTGCAAGGCAATTTTGATGCCCATGCCAATGGCAAATGCACTAAACAAGATTTGGATCCAAGGGCCTCTAAGCCAGTTAATAAGGCTGGAAGCACATAGCACGCCGAGCAATATCCAAGGCCACCAGACCTTTAGTAAGTCGGTGTCGATATTTTTTTGTCTAAAATGTGCCGCCACAGAACTGACTGAAGTAGGAACGATGATGGCAAGCGAGGTTGCAGTCGCAGTGGTCAATGCCGTGACGGGATCCTGTGTTTGGCCCGAGAATACATAAAAGAGCACGGGCACCAATACCAATCCGCCACCTATTCCTAGCAGACCGGCCATAAGACCAGCGACGACGCCGGTGACCAATAGGCCGACTATCATTGGTAATAAACTCATGATATCCATGTGATGGTTGTCCTATCTGGCCGTGGGCGATTAGCTGCCAATAATAATGCCAATGGTAAGCGTTAACGAAAACAGGGCCAACAGCCGAGCTGTTTCTGCGAGTTGACTATTCAGCGCTTCGCCCTGCCGCTCGCCCATTTGTCGAATGAGACGAATCATGATGGGGGCTGTTAGAAAAGGTAATACTGCGGCAACGGAACTGCCTGTTACGATGAAGGCCAATGCCTGCATGAAGAAGGGCGTTATCAATAGAAAGCGATACAGGCTGTGGCTGCGTGTGAGTCCGATTCTGACGGCGAGCGTGCGCTTACCCGCTTGGCTGTCAGTGTTATGATCGCGAATATTATTGACTAACATGATGGCGGCACTGATCAGGCCTAACTGTGTACCAAGCCACCAGCCCGAAAGTGACAGTTGTTCAGTGTGTAGAAACTCGGTGCCCAAGACGGCAGCCCAGCCAAAAAACAGGAAGACCACAATCTCGCCAAGGCCCAATGACGCCAACGGCCAAGGGCCGCCACTGTACCAGAGCACGGCAATGGTGGAAGCCAAAGCCAGTAAAATGATGGGCAGGCCACCTTCGATCATCAAGCCCACCGCCCATACAATAGCCAGGCCCAAAGTGCCGAACGTTGCCATGCGCATGTGCTGGGGTAAAATGAGTCCCGATTGGGTTGCACGTTGCGGCCCTAGGCGTTCTGCAGTATCGACGCCTGACTTAAAGTCAAAGTAATCGTTGGCGAAATTCACCGCGATTTGCAGGGTTAACGCTGTTAACATAGTCAAAACGGCGACCAGCCAATTATAATCGGTGTTCCAACCCAGTGCGTTGGCTACCAATATTGGGCTAATAGACGCCGGTAAAGTTTTGGGTCGTAACGCCAATATCCATGCGTTCATAATGCAAGTTTTCCCTGGTTGCGGCTTTATCAATTGCTTCGGATGTCGGACCAGACAGCGTCCTGTTAGGGGCTATGATCTGTTCGGGTGGTTATGGTATCAGTAAGGCGAGTGGAAATGTAATGGGTACCTTTGGATTAGAGATTATTGGACACCGTGGGGCCGCAGGTTTGGCACCAGAAAACACCATGGCGGGGTTTACGTTGGCTGCGGATTTGCAGGTGCCGTGGATCGAATATGATGTGGTGGTGACGGCCGATCAGCAGGCGGTCATTTTTCATGATGATGCGCTCAACCGTTGTAGCGATGGCACGGGTGTATTGGCCGAGCACAGCTGGCAAATGTTGTCTGGATTGGATGTGGGCGGTTGGTTTTCACCACAATATCAGGGCCAGCGTATGGTCAGGTTCGCTGCGCTGTTGCCATTTTTACAAGCACGTGGCTGTGGCTCTCATGTGGAGCTAAAAAAGCACGAGGCAGTGTCAGCCGAAGATTTGGTGGCCGCGGCTAGCCCCGTATTGGCGGCATTCCCCGCTGAGCGCATCATAGTCAGTTCCTTCGATCCCCGTGCGCTTATGTTGCTACATGAACAGCACCCCGAATTGAAAACAGCCATCCTATTGGAGAATGCCTTGCCACATTGGCAGGGCTGGGCGCGGGCGGTGTCTGCTGAGGCAGTCCACATTGATGACGACATTATTACAGAAGACTGGGTACAAGAATGTCTGTCTGAAGGCTGGAAAGTGCGTGTATATACAGTCAATGATCCGGTACGGGCGAAACAGTTGGCGCAATGGGGTGTCAGCGGCATTTTTACTGATTTTCCAGACCGATTTTTGAATCCGCTGCAGTCAAGGGGCGCCAAATGAGTCAGTCGTCTATTACCCTCATTCAAGGCGCGCAAGTCTATGCGCCGCAATCACGCGGGCAGCAGGATGTGATGATCGTGGGTGATCGCATTGTGGCGATTGCGCCTCAGCTGCCAGTGCCCAATATCGCTTGCCGGGTAATTGATGGGCGAGGCAAATGGCTGGTGCCTGGTTTTGTTGATGCACTGACGCACATAACCGGTGGGGGTGGGGAAGGCGGTTTTCATACCCGCACACCAGAAATGCAATTATCGGATGCGATTTTGGCCGGTGTCACGACCGTCACAGGAGTATTGGGCACCGATGCGATTACGCGTAGCCATCAAAACCTCATTGCCAAAGCACGTGCGCTTAAAACAGAAGGTCTGAATGTGGTGTGCCACACCGGTTCTTATCATTTACCCGCAAAAAGTTTGATGGCGAGTATCGAAGATGATCTGCTGTTTATCCCCGAATTTATTGGTGTGGGTGAAGTGGCTATTTCTGATCACCGCAGTAGCCAGCCCGATGCGACCCAATTAGCCCAGTTAGCGGCCCAGACCCGCGTGGCAGGCATGTTGTCTGGAAAGCGTGGCGTTGTGTCAATTCATGTCGGTGACGCGCCGAGTCTGTTGCAGCCTCTGTGGGATGCAGTGGCCAGTCATGATGTCACACTGTCCCAGTTCTATCCGACCCATATTAATCGCAATGCCACCCTGTTATTGGCTGGATTTGAGCATGTAAAACGCGGCGGCTATATCGACTTCACCGCCAGCACCACCGACGCCATTTTGGCGGGTGGCGAGGTACGGGCGTCTGAAGCCGTGATGCGCGGCCTTTCAGCTGGAATTCCTGAGTCTCACATGTCAATGAGTACGGACGGTCATGCCAGCCTTCCGGTATTTGACGATGCGGGTAACCTGGTGGCGCTAACGGTGGGTGAAATGGCTTCGTTGCACACCGAATGGGTCTATGGGGTTCAGACACTGGGTATCACGCCTGAAAAACTGCTGAGAACCCTAACCCAAACACCGGCCGAGATTTTAGGATTGGCAGACACAGGTACCATTGCCGAGGGGAGCTTCGCCGATGTGTTGCTGCTCGATGCAGACTCACTGGATATTCAAACGGTGATCTGTCGGGGGCAGTGGATGATGCATGATGGTGTGCTCCTAAAATTGGGTACTTTTGAGGTTAAATAGCAGCTGATATGGCGCAATACGACGTAGGCTTTATTTTAAATCCTGGCTATTCATCCATCGCCTATGTATCGGCGCTGGAGCCTTTGATGATCTGTAACCAGTTGACTGGTGAGACCCGTTACGCGGTCGAAAATGTGGGTGTAGCGTCCAAATCTATTCGTTCTTCGCTTAATAATCAGATTTTAATGGACCAATTAATTGCCGATGTGGCACCCAAAGATGTGTGGTTTATTGCTGGGGCCCCACCAGTGGCTTATCAAGACCAACCCTTGTTAGATGCATGGTTGCGTCGATTACCAGTAGGGCAAATGATTGGCGGCATCAGTTCAGGTACCTATGACTTGGCCAAGTCGGGGCTACTAGATGGCCACCGCGCCGTGATTCATTGGTGGAACCCCGATGCCATGATTGAAACCTTTACATCGGTGATTCAACTGACAGATGCGTTTTGCGTTGATCAACACCGGCTGACTTGTCGCGGTGGTACGGCCTCTCTGGATATGATGCTATGGATGATTGCGCGGCAACAGGGTGTTGATATTGCCGAGGCAGTGTCGCAGCATTTTTTACATGAGCGGATCGGTCAGCCCGGACGCAATGTCATTACCCCCTTGTCTGAGCAGACCAAGTTAGAGCAACCGAAACTGGCCGAAGCACTTAGTCTAATGGAAGCCAATATTGAAGAGCCGCTATCTACCGATGACATATCCTTTCATATTAAAATGTCACGCCGACAGCTCGAGCGGTTGTTTAAGAAACATCTGAATACCGTGCCGTCGCGCTACTATTTACAGTTACGGATGCGAGAGGCCCGAGAGCAGTTGCTCAACACGAGCAATAGCATTGCAGACATCGGCTATGGCTGTGGTTTTTCCAGCGGCGCGCATTTTAGTACGGCGTACCGCTCGTTATTTCATATAACACCCAGTGAAGAACGTCGCTTGAAACAACGTTTGGCCAGCGGCGAAAGTAATCCCAACTAACGGCAATTTCTCACCTATACCCGTTGGTTTATTCTATAAGTAAGTGTCGCAATGCCGAAAAACAAAAGCAGGGCAGGACCTTACAATGGTGAAAACAATTTAATCGGCCTTTTATCAAGGAATCTTTATTATGTCTCAGTCAGTTGAATCGGTAACACGCGCTACGTTTGATGAAGTAATGGTCCCCAATTATTCTCCAGCAGCCATTATCCCAGTAAAGGGTGTGGGCTCTAAAGTCTGGGATCAGTCGGGTAAAGAGTACATCGATTTTGTAGCTGGTATTGCGGTGAACTCTCTTGGGCACTCTCATCCGGCATTGTTAAAGGCATTGCACGAGCAGGGTGATCAACTGTGGCACGTCGCCAACGTCTTGACCAATGAGCCAGCCCTGCGTTTGGCTAAGAAATTGGTTGACCTGACTTTTGCAGACAAGGTGTTCTTTTGTAACTCTGGCGCTGAAGCCAATGAAGCTGCGTTGAAATTGGTACGTCGCTACGCCTTTGATCACGTTGGCGAAGAAAAGCACGAGATTATTTCTACCTATGGCAGTTTCCACGGCCGTACCCTGTTTTCGGTCAGTGTCGGCGGTCAGGCCAAATACAAAGAAGGCTTTGAACCTACCCCTAAAGGCATTTCGCATGTGCCTTTTAACGACCTTGAAGCATTAAAAGCGGCGATGAGCGACAAGACCTGTGCGGTCATTGTTGAACCTATTCAAGGCGAAGGCGGCGTCTATCCCGCCACCCAAGAATTTCTGCAAGGTGCACGAGACCTATGTGATCAATATGGTGCCCTGTTGGTGTTTGATGAAATTCAAACGGGTGTTGGCCGTACCGGCAAGCTTTTTGCCTACGAAAAATATGGTGTGACACCCGATGTGTTAACCAGTGCAAAAGCCCTTGGTGGCGGTTTCCCGATTGGTGCCATGTTGGCAACTGATAAGGTGGCTGCGTCATTTGTGGTGGGTACGCATGGTTCTACCTTTGGTGGCAACCCATTGGCCTGTGCCGTATCAGAAGCGGCCGTTAATATTTTGAGTAAGCCAGAAGTGTTGGCCGGCGTTGAAGCGCGGGCTGAAACCTTGGTTGCTGCATTGACCGACATTGGCGCGCGCTATGGCCTGTTTTCAGAAATCCGTCACGTTGGCTTGCTTATCGGTTGTGAATTGACCGAAGCATTCAAAAACCGTGCAAAAGAATTCGTCATAGCTGGCTACGAAGAAGGCGTGATGTTGCACGTGGCTGGACCTAACGTATTGCGTCTATTGCCTTCTTTGGTCATGGCAGAAGATGAAATGGCTGAAGGCATTCGCCGTATTGAGAAAGCGGTTCAACGTGTTGTTGGTGCTGCTTAAACCGGAGTTGAGCCATGTATATCGTACGTCCAGCAAACATTATGGACCTTCCAGGCATTGAGCGATTGCATACCAGTTATGAAGTCAGGGTAACCACCCTGCCTTCAGACCGCGATAAGCTCAGTGAACTGTTGCACACCTCGACCCAATCGTTTCAGGGTGATATAGAAAACACCCAAGACGCCACGTTGATATTTGTACTGGAACACATAGAAACCGGCGAAATTGCAGGGGTATCTGGTATTGATGCTTATGCAGGTAGCGGCTATCCGTTCTTCAATTATCGCATCGAAGAATTGGTGCACGCCTCCCATCACCTCGGTATTCATACTGCAACGTCGATCCTGTACCTATCGCATGAGTTGACCGGTTCGACGGTCCTGCGTTCTTTTGCGATTCGACCGGATTTGCGAGGCACACCGTATTTTGCCTTATTGTCTCGGGCGCGGTTTATGTACATGGCACAGAATCCAGATGATTTCTCTGATCGTACGGTAACTGAAATTCAGGGGCTGCTAGACGATAAGGGCGATTCTCCCTTCTGGAATAGCATTGGGCGTAACTTTTTTGATATCGACTTTGCGACGGCAGACTATTACGTAGGTGTGAAGAGCAAAACCTTTATCGCTGAATTGATGCCCCAGCATCCGATATACGTCACGCTATTGAGTGAAGAGGCTCAGCAGGCGATGAATAAGGCGCACCCAGCCACGGAAGCGACCTGCCAGTTGTTATTCAAAGAAGGTTTCGAGAGGAGCCGGTATGTTGATATTTTTGACGGTGGCCCCGTGCTTACCAGCACAAGCAAGAATATCCATACCATTGCGAGCAGTAAGCTAAAGGAAATCACGACCAGTAAGTTGGTCGGTGGTTTGAAGTACCTCATTTCAAATAACCAGAATGGGGATTTCCGGTGTGGCATTGGAAAATTGGTAGATGGCATTGGTGACCACATCCGTTTGGATGATTCAGTCGCCACCCAGCTGCAGGTATCCAATGGCGATCTCATTCGCTACTCCCCTTTATAATCGAGGTTCACCATGTTTTTTATACGTCCCATAGAACGCCGTGACCTCAATGCATTGTTTGACATGGCCGAGGAATCAGGTATTGGCGTGACGTCTTTACCCGCCAATCACGACAAGATGGAGTTGAAAATCTCCCGTGCTGTGAATTCCTTTACCGACAATATCGCTCAAAAAGACGCCTTGTATTTGTTTGTATTAGAAGATGCAGAAACGGGTGCCTTAGCCGGTGTGAGTGCCATTGAGGCTGAAATTGGCAACCAAGACGTGTGGTATAACTACCGCGTCGGCAATTCAGTACATGCCTCGCAAGAACTGGGTGTGCATAAGCAAACCAAAACGCTGTTTTTGAGCAATGACATGACCGGCGCTACCGAAGTCTGCACCTTGTTTTTACGGGAAAAATACCGACAAGGCGTCAATGGCCGATTCTTATCAAAACAACGCTACTTGTTTTTGGCCGAATTTCAGGAGCGCTTTAACGAACGGGTCATCGCGGAAATGCGCGGTTATTCTGATGAAGTAGGCCACTCACCTTTCTGGGAAGGTTTGGGTCGCAAGTTTTTCCAAATGGAATTCAAAGAAGCTGATTATTTAACGGGGCTAGGCAATAAATGGTTCATTGCTGAACTGATGCCAAAGTACCCCATTTATGTGCCTTTCTTATCACAAGAGGCACAGGACGTGATCGGCAAAGTCCATGAGAATACCGAACCTGCTTTGGCTTTGTTGCAACAGGAAGGTTTTAGATTCAACAGCTATATTGATATTTTTGATGCGGGCCCGTCGGTCGAGTGCCGACTGCCAGACATTAGAGCCGTTAAAGAATCTGTCGTGGTTGACTGGGTGGCTGATGAGAACAGCGTCGCCATCGATGATCCGCGTGGTGATGTGTGGATGATCAGCAACCGACAGTTTGTGAATTACCGGGTTATATTAATTGCCGGTGCCAATATTAAAGACGGCCACATCGTACTCAATGCTGCTGAAATTGCGGCCTTGTCACTCGAACCCAATAGTCAGGTGCGCGCCGTATCCATGCGTCCTGCCATACCCACAATTCGGAGCTCAAAATGAACCAGTCACTGTTAATTAATGGACAATGGGTTGAAGGTCACGGCGTGAAAATTGAGTCACGCAATCCCGTCACTCAGGAGATCATTTGGTCAGGCAGAGCCGCCAGCCCCGATCAGGTTCAAGCCGGATTCGATGCCGCCAAAGCCGCCTTTAAACCTTGGCGTCAGATGGCGACCGATGAGCGTATTGCCATCTGTAAAAAATTTGCGGCGCTATTAACCGATAACCAAGAGCACCTCGCGCACGTCATTGGATCCGAAACGGGCAAGCCATTATGGGAAGCCCGTACTGAGATCGGTGCGATGGTCGGTAAGATTGCGATATCGGTTGGTGCTTATGAAAGCAGAACCGGTGTTACCAGCCAAGAATCTGCGATTGGCACGTCAGTATTGCGTCACAAGCCACATGGGGTTGTGGCCGTGTTTGGTCCTTACAATTTTCCGGGACACTTGCCCAATGGACATATCGTACCTGCATTGATTGCAGGCAATACCGTGTTGTTTAAGCCCAGTGAGCTCACGCCAAAAATGGCAGAAGAAACCGCGCGTCTGTGGACAGAAGCAGGCTTACCAGCGGGTGTCTTGAACCTATTGCAGGGTGCCAAAGAAACCGGCATCGCGTTAGCACAGCTCGAAGGACTTAATGGCCTGTTCTTTACGGGTAGTTCGAATACCGGCAAGTTGATTCATAAGCAGTTTGGCGGTCAACCGGGCAAAATCCTCGCGCTTGAAATGGGCGGCAACAATGCCTTGATTATCGATAACGACTTTGATGAAGCAGGTGCATTGCACCATACCATTTCGTCAGCCTTTCTATCAGCGGGTCAACGCTGTACCTGTGCGCGCCGTTTGTTGGTGCCAGTCGGTGAAAAAGGTGATGTCTTTGTGAAGCAGCTTACCGATGCCGCTGCGCGACTTACCGTAGGTGCCTTCGATGAAGTTGAACAGCCGTTTATGGGCGCAGTGGTGTCCCTAGACGCTGCCAACAATATGCTAAGAGCTTGGGATCATTTGGTAGCATTGGGTGGTCATGTGCTGTTGAATCTCCATACCCTTCAAGAAGGTACCGCACTGTTGTCGCCCGGCATCATTGATCTAACGGGCGTAAGTGGTGTGCCAGATGAAGAGTATTTTGGTCCGTTGCTCAGCATCTATCGATATAACACCTTTGATGAAGCCATCGCGATCGCCAATAACACCCGTTATGGTCTGTCGGGTGGTTTGATCAGCAAGAGCCGTGAACGGTACGACTATTTCTTGCAGGAAATTAATGCCGGTATCGTCAACTGGAATCGACCAATCACGGGTGCTTCGAGCGCTGTGCCATTTGGTGGCATCGGTGAGTCGGGTAATCACCGGCCATCGGCTTATTATGCTGCTGACTATTGCGCTTATCCGGTTGCTTCTGTTGAAGGTGACGCTGCGACTGTGCCAGCAACCCTGCCGCCAGGTATGTCTCTATGAGTGGATTTGAAGTCAATTTTGACGGACTCGTAGGGCCCACCCATAACTATGCGGGCCTGTCATACGGCAATATTGCATCGCAATCAAATCAACAAGACCGATCGAACCCTAAAGAAGCGGCGTTGCAGGGTTTGGCAAAAATGAAGGCCCTGCACGATATGGGATTCAAGCAGGGCGTATTGCTGCCGCATGAGCGCCCGTTTATTCCTGTTCTGAAATCATTGGGGTACACCGGTACCGATGCGCACATCATCGAACGGGTAGCCAAGGACCAGCCGGCGCTATTGTCGGCTGTGAGCTCGGCGTCTGCCATGTGGACGGCCAATGCCGCTACCGTGTCACCCTCGGCAGATACCGCCGACGGCAAGGTGCATTTCACGCCAGCCAACCTCAATGCCAAATTTCACCGTTCAATTGAACATGAAGGCACGGGGAGAATGCTGAAAGCCCTGTTTGCTTCCGATGACCATTTTGTTCACCATGACGCGTTACCGCCCATCGCTTATTTTGGCGATGAAGGGGCTGCCAATCACACCCGTTTTTGTGCAGCGTACGACAATCCCGGTGTCGAATTTTTTGTCTATGGTCAGCAAGCGTTTAGCGCCACAGCCGCCAAGCCCTCTATCTATCCTGCACGCCAGACCCTAGAAGCCAGCCAAGCGATTGCGCGACTACATGGGCTCAATGCTGGCTGTGCAGTATTTGCGCAGCAGAATCCACTGACCATTGATGCCGGCGTGTTCCACAATGACGTGATCTCGGTCGGCAATCGCAACGTGTTGTTCTACCACCAATCCGCTTTTCTTGACACCGACGGAGTATTAAGAGACTTAGATCGCCAATTACAGGGTGCCTCACTGGTGCCTGTGATGGTTAGCGAACGGGATGTGTCACTGCAAGACGCGGTAGGCTCGTATTTGTTTAACTCACAGCTGCTGTCGCATGCAGACCAGCAAATGAGTTTGGTGGTTCCTGGCGAGTGTCGGGAGAATCCAGCGGTGTCTGCGTACCTTGATACGCTGATAGCCGACACGACGAATCCCATATCTAAGGTTCAGGTGTTCGACCTCAAGCAAAGCATGAAGAACGGAGGCGGCCCTGCCTGTTTGCGGTTGCGCGTGGCACTGAATGACCGAGAATTGGCCGCTGTTAATCCCGCTACGCTGATGTCTGATGCGCTGTATCAGCGATTAGTGGCGTGGGTAGACAGCCATTACCGTGATCGTTTGTCGACTGACGATTTGGCCGATCCGCAGCTGTTAATTGAAAGTCGTACGGCGCTGGATGCCTTGACCCAAATTTTGAACGTGGGTTCTATTTATGACTTCCAACGCCTGTAATAGGCCAAACATTTTGTGGCAAAGGCACACGTCGCTATGACCGAACATGATGACAATGAAGATTTCGCCAGTGCCATGGCTGGGGTTCGACCACTCACTAAGCCTGTAAAGCGCGTTCACCGTGCCCCGCCAGTGAAGGCAACGCCGGGACAGTCGGTCAGAAAGCAGGATGCCCAGATTGCCAAAGCGACTGCAGACAACCCACTCAACGTGTCCCATCTGCAAATGGTGAAGCCTGATGACAGTTTGCGTTATTTAAAACCCGGTCTTGACCGTTCGGTGTTGCGTAAGCTCAAACAGGGTGCCTATCAGGTTGAAGCCAGCCTCGATTTGCATGGTAAAACAGTCGAACAAGCCCGCAACGCATTATTGCGCTTTGTTCAGGATTGTTTTCGATTCGATGTCAGGTTGGCTATCGTGCTGCATGGCAAAGGCGAGCAAGGCGATCCGCCGGCACTGTTGAAAAGTTTTTGTAACCGCTGGTTACGAGAAATACCTGAAGTACTGGCCTTTATGTCAGCACCCTCCCATCACGGCGGCGCTGGTGCGGCCTATGTCCTAATCAAAAAGCGTGACGCAAAGGCAGTAGAACAGCCCAGATAACGCTGCAGTGGAATATCAATAAGAGAAAGGAATAATGGTGCCTGGGAGAAGACTCGAACTTCCACGGGGTTACCCCCACTAGCACCTGAAGCTAGCGTGTCTACCAATTTCACCACCCAGGCTTAGGAAGTGACTGCACTCATCGAATGCGGGCGTACTATATGAAGCTAACTAATTACTGTCAATGATTTTTCAAGCCACTAATGCAAGTGTTTGATGGTCGTCATTAAAAAAGTTGGCAGGTAAGCGATGGGCAGTTTTGCGCTAGAAAAATGAAGTGAGTGACACAGGCATTGCTGTGCCACTCTGGGTCCTGCAATCTTCTTACAGGGTAGCAAATACAGCGGTCGCCGCGGCAATGGTTGCGGCAATATCGGCATCCGTATGTGCTGTAGACATAAAGCCCGCTTCGAAAGCAGAAGGCGCCAGATAGACACCCTGTTTTAGCATGCCATGAAAAAATGCATTAAAGCGTGCAGTGTCACACTTCATGACTTGGCTAAACCGGCTGATCTTTGCTTCGTCGGTGAAGAACATGCCAAACATAGAGCCCACTTGGTTGGTCGTAAAACCAATACCAGCGGCATCTGCAGCTGCCTGTAATCCAGCCAACAGGCGGGTGGTCTTGTCTGTCAGGTCATCATACAAACTCGGTGCCTTAAGTTCTGCCAAGGTAGCCAAACCAGCGGCCATTGCCAGTGGGTTGCCAGACAGTGTGCCCGCTTGGTAAACCGGACCGGTTGGTGCGAGGTGGTCCATGATGGCTTTCTTACCACCAAATGCCCCTACTGGCATACCGCCACCGATGACCTTGCCTAAAGTGGTGAGGTCAGGTGTGATACCGAAACGCCCCTGTGCTGAATTGAAGCCCACACGGAATCCACACATCACTTCATCAAAAATTAACACCGTGCCAGAAGCATCGCAGACGCGACGCAGTGTCTCTAAGAAACCTGGCTCTGGTGGAATGCAATTCATGTTGCCAGCGACTGGTTCAACGATGATGCAGGCGATTTCTTCACCCATTTCAGCAAACAAGGCTTCTACTTGCGCAGAGTCGTTGTGGGTCAGGGTCAGGGTCAGTTCTGCCATGGCAGCAGGAACACCGGGAGAATTCGGTAGGCCAAAGGTCAGGGCGCCTGAACCGGCTTTCACCAACAATGAGTCAGCGTGACCGTGGTAACAGCCTTCAAATTTAACGATTTTGTTCCGGCCCGTATAACCACGTGCCAAACGAATCGCCGACATGGTAGCTTCTGTGCCTGAGCTCACCATGCGGACGCTGTCCATAGACGGCAAAATCTCGCACAGGGTTTCAGCCATTTCAATTTCAAGCAGGGTTGGTGCGCCAAAGCTCATGGCCTTGGCCAACTGGTCTGTTACTGCACCCACAACGGCTGGGTGGTTGTGGCCAAGGATCATTGGGCCCCAAGACTGTACGTAGTCGATATATTGTTTGTCGTCTTCGTCTGTTAAATAGGCGCCTGCTGCAGCTTTGAAGAAAATGGGGGTTCCGCCCACGCCCTTGAATGCACGCACGGGTGAATTTACACCGCCTGGAATGTGTTGCTGGGCGCGCTCGAATAACGTTTCTGACCTGGACATCGACAAACTCCTTCATCCCTTTTTAGGGGCTTCATATTGATTGGAAAGCACGGCGCATAGGCCTGCTTTCAATGAACTGTTAATAAGTGCGCGCATCTTACCATGACCCAAACCGTTCTGTTTACTGACACAATGGTTCTCTGTCTCAAATTGAAACACCAGTGGTGCCTGTGTGTCTCGATTTGTTTGCAGAAAATTGAGCCATGCAGCCTTGCATGGCTCTCGGTGTCTTAGAAGGGCTTGAAAACTGCGAGGTAAATAATGACCAAGAGAATAATGGTAGGCACTTCATTGAGAAAACGATAGAACTTATGGCTGTGCTTATTGGCATCAACCGCAAATTGCTTCATCAAATACCCACAATAGTGTTGATAGGCGATCAATATTGCAATAAGTGACAATTTAAAGTGTAACCAGCCCATCGACAGAAACGCATCGGCAAATGGAAACAGGAACATGGCGCCGCCAAATACCACAATGGCGATTTCTGAGGGTACCATAATGCCGCGGTACAGCTTGCGTTCCATGGTCTTAAAGCGCTGGTTGCTGACATCATCGTCGCTCATGGCATGGTAGACGAACAGGCGGGGCAAATAAAATATACCCGCAAACCACGTTACCATGGCAATGAGGTGTAACATCTTAAAGGTTCTATAGAGGTCGTACGATTCAAGTGACAGCATGGCTATCCTCCAATTTTTCCCAAAAATTCTAAAACATGCTCGCGCGGTAAAATAACGCGTGGGTGCTGGTCTTGCCTTTCAGATAAGCGCACACCACCGATGTTTTTTCCCTGTAGCTGTCGTAACACCTGATCCAACGTCGCATGTAGTGGCATCCATATTAGTTCATGGTGATCTGCCACCCAGGGATTTAGATCAATTTCTGCGACGGTAATATCCTCGTTTTCGACAATTTTACTGCGCTCTTGCTCAAGACGGTGCATGGCTTTTGCCTTGGGCAATGCATAGTACCGCTGGTGCGAAGTAATGGTTAGATAATCAACCCGTTCTAGCGCTTTTTCTACACGATCCAATGATTGCGTGCCAGACAATACCGCTTCAGGCTCAATGCCATATTCTGTAGCACTCACACTGCGCATGGCGCGCGATACCGGTGTGCTGGCCATTGAAAGGCCTTGGGCTTGCAGAATGCTGGTGAAGATAGATGGCTGTTTGAATAAAGACCGGCACGTCAAATTGGCAACAATAATCGTCAGCATGGCGGGAAACAGAATGTTGGTGTTAGATGAGAATTCCAACACGGTCATTAACGCAGCCATAGGTGCCTGTAAAACCGCACTCATCATGGCGCTGGTGCCCATCAATACATATAAAGAGGTCGGCGTTGTACTGCCAGTATCCAGCGACAGAAGCAATAAGGCTGCAAGGCCGCCTATTGTGCTGCCAATGACCAAGGTTGGACCGATGAGGCCAGCAGGAATACCAAGCCCAATGGCTGATGCTGTGACCATGAGTTTGGCAAAGAAGATCAGCAATAAAATGAAAATACCGTAATGGCCTTCCAATATAAGGGCGATGGTATCGTAACCTGTGCCCATGACTTCTGGGATGGCAAAGGCGACGCTACCGGTGATTAAACCAGCCAATGGAAAGCGGATATAGACAGACCAATGGCGAAAGCGCAGCCCAAATCGAATCATGGCATTAAACAGTGCGGCTGCGGTGCCTACCACCAGCCCTAAGGTGATCAAGTAGGGAATCTCTAACAGCGAAGACAATTCTGCGCCCGAGTTTTCGAAGCTAACGTCACCTGCCCACAACCCTTGGCTCAGTAGTGAGGCAGCAAAAGCAGAGGCCATAATTGGAACCGCACTGGCAATACTGTATTCAACCAAAATGACTTCCATGGCGAATAGCACGCCAGCCAATGGCGTGTTAAAAAAAGCGGCAATGGCGCCGGCAACGCCACAGCCTACCAATGTTTGAATGCTGCTATTGGGTAGGTTGAGGCGCTGACCTATCACGCTGGCAAGTCCTGCACCCAAGTGCACTGCGGGGCCTTCACGACCAACTGACTGGCCTGAAAGCAGCGCGATACTGCCCCCGACAAACTGTGTGATGAGGTTGTGACCCGGCAGACGCCCACCTGAATGTTGCATTTTTTCAAGCACGTGTGGCACGCCCACGGCACGCAATGAGTTTGGTATGCCAGCCCATATCACTGCGAGAATGATGCTGCCGCCTAATGGCAATAGAAATCGGGAGAGGGGTGCTAGAGACTCAAAGTTTTCGTTGCCGCCGATTGCCCACTCAAGCGGATAGTCGACTGCCAATTTAAACATGAGCAGAAACAAACCGGTGGAAAGGCCAATGAGAAATCCGATGAGTGTGAGCTGAGGTGTGGCCGTATGCTGCTTGACATAGTTCGCAGGATTAACCAACCGTGTTAAGAAGCTCATGAGCGCTGCCGTTAATTTCTGGTAAAATGAGACAAAAATCCTAACATATATTTGCATGCGTGAGATCATTAGCCGTCAATTTTATGACTTGCTAGGTAGTTCTAGCAAATATACAGATTAATTGACATTATCGCTTGAGTCACAGGCAGGCAGTTCTATATGCTCTGCGAAAATTTAAACATAGGTAGGCATGAAGACATGGCAAGAGTGAAGGGCAGTAAACAACAGCGGTTAATTGTTGTTCCACATCGTCCCTACGTCCGGTTCACAAGAACTGTGGTGGCATTGCTGTTGATTGGGCTTTCCGGAGCAGTTGGCTACTGGTATGGCGTATCAGAAGGATTGATGCTGCGTGACAAGGCCGAGTCGGTTTTGGCTGAAGTAACCCAGCAATACCAGGAGAAGTCCGAACGTTTAGACGAAGCATCCTTGCTCATTGCAACGTTAGAGCGCGGATCGGACGTCGATCGTCAAGCCACTGAAGGCACGCGGCAACTGGTCGTCGATTTGCAGGATCAAGTTGCAGCGCTAGAAGAAGAGAACGCGCTGTACAGAGGCATTATGTCCCCGGCGTTGACCGTGGGCGGGGTTACCATTCAAGACTTCAGTATCACGCCTACCTCTAATCCGCTCCGAACCCGATTTAAGTTGATGCTCACTCAGGTAGGGGACAATAAAAACTTTATTCAAGGCTTTGCCGGTGTCACCATCATTGGTGAACAAGCGGGTGAGAAAAAGGCGTTGTTGTTAAATGACGTGTCGGAACAAATAGAGAATACAGACATCAGGTTTCGGTACCGTTATTTCCAGGATGTGACAGGCGAGATCGTATTGCCTGAAGGATTCACACCGGAACAAATTTATGTAGTCGCACAAACATCAGGTTCTGGCTCAGCCAGAGTGGAACGATATTTTACTTGGAACACAGGGGACACCAATGTTGGGCAATAACAAGTCATCAGGACATTACGATACGATTTTGTCAGCCAGTGTAGAAATTATAGGTGACATTAAGGTGTCAGGCGGTTTGCATATCGACGGTATTGTAAAGGGCAATATTGTGGCAGCAGACAACAGTGCAGCGGTCGTCAGAATCAGTGAGAAAGGCCGGGTTGAAGGATCAATTTCAGTGCCGCGGGTCATTATCAATGGGGCTGTCGAGGGTGATGTGCATGCGACCTCTCATGTTGAATTGGCGCAGAAAGCAGTCATCAACGGTAACCTCTATTACACCATGATGGAAATGGTGCTAGGCGCACAGGTCAATGGTAATTTGGTTCATCAGCCTGAGCAAAAGGGTAAAAAGACACTTTTTGGCGGTAAAGATACAGCAGCAACAACAGTTGCTGAGGACAAATCTTGACCAAATAACTAGGTTATTGTCATAATGATGTTCTTGTTTTATAGGTAAGGACATCATGTCTGTTGTAAATGTAGTAGACCCCGTGTTTGTGTCATCCAATGCAGTGAGCAAAATTATTGCGTTGGGGGCTGAAGAAGGCAATGAAGCGCTAAAATTACGGGTCTATGTGACGGGTGGCGGTTGCGCAGGATTTCAATACGGATTTTCATTCGAAACTGATGTTGCTGAAGACGACACCCAAATAAAAAGTGGCCACGCCACCATTCTGATTGACCCGCTTAGCCTCCAATATCTCACGGGCTCGACCATCGACTATGTTGAAGGTCTTGAAGGCGCCCGGTTTGTCATAAACAACCCGTTGGCCTCCAGTACGTGCGGCTGCGGTGCGTCATTTTCGGTATAACCCCCGCTTACATTGCACCTCGAATATGCTGTTGTACCTGGCTGCTGTAGAAAGTGGTCAGCGCATTGTGGAGTTCTGTAGATAGGGGCGGAGCCAGGCTAGTGCGCGCATTGGCTGCGATTTGTTCTGGCTTAGAAACCCCGGTAATAACCGTGCTGACGGCAGGGTGATCTAGTATCCAGCGTAAGGCAATGTCGGTTAATGTCGCGTTTTTGGGTAAAAGGCCCTGAAGCGCCTCGACCAATTCCAGTCCCTTACCAAAGGGCAGTCCTGAGAATGTCTCCCCGACATGAAAAGCATCGCCATCGCGGTTGTAATGTCGATGATCTGTTTCTGCAAAGGCCGTTTCGGGTTTGAATTTCCCGGTGAGCAATCCGCTGGCCAACGGCAATCTGACAATGACACCCACGTTGGTTGCTTGTGCAGCTGGTAGCAGTTCTAACGCTGGCGCTTGCCGGAACAGGTTGAAAATGATTTGCAGCGAGGCAAGGTTGGGTTGTGCGAGGCACAGCATGCCTTCGTCAACCGTTTCAACGCTGGCGCCAAAATTTTTGATCAAGCCTGCGCGCTGAAAGGATTCTAACCAATGAAAAATCTCACCATCCTCTAAAACCGAACGCGGAATGCAATGGAGTTGCACGAGGTCTAGCTGTTCTACACCGAGCCTGTTGATGGAGTCAGAAATGTGTCGGTGCAATGTCACCTTGTCATAACCATTGGGGTAAAGCTCGGGGCGTCGGCCTACCTTGGTAATAATGGTGGGTAGTACTTTATCCGAAGCCAAGTTTTTGATGAAGCGACCGATAAGCCATTCGCTGCGGCCGTCACCGTACACATCAGCGGTGTCCCATAAGGTAATACCCTGTGCAACCGCATGGTCCAAAATGTCGTTGACCGTGTTTGTAGATACGGGACCGAAATCGCCGCCAAATTGCCAACAACCCAATCCAATTTCTGACACTGCTATGCGCGACTTTCCTAGAATACGATTCTGCATCCCATTGTTTTCCCTGAGTGACTGCATTTGTTGTTTCGCTTGTCCACAGAATAGACCAAAAAAGCCAGACGATGCTCGCTGTGGTAAAGTCTTGTGACATAGAACAAGGCTTTTCGACCTGTCCTGTCCTCAGGTGAACGGGATGCCAGCCTCAGGCGGCAATAGTGTGGGCGCAAAGGCTGTGATATAACGACTCGATGAGCGGATGGATAGACAATAGGAGCAATGACGTGGCAACAGCGTGCGCAAGACACATTTTAGTAAAAACCAAAGCAGAGGCTGAGACGATAAAAGCCTTATTAGCAAAGGGGGGTGATTTCGGTCAGCTAGCAAAGAAGCATTCCACCTGTCCTTCAGGAAAAAAGGGCGGTGACCTTGGCGAGTTTAAACCGGGGCAAATGGTGAAGGCCTTTGATCAGGTGGTCTTCAAACAGCCGTTGCTAACGGTCCATGGTCCCATTAAGACCCAGTTTGGTTTTCACTTGATAGAAACGATTTATCGACGCTAGGCGCGTATAGCCCTAGCGACTATTCGGCAGGTGCGAAACCAAATCGTTCAAAGTTTTCCAGCTGTCCCGCCATATTGGCTTGGTGGGCCATATAATCGGCAAGATCTGACTTCTTAATAGGCTGTGCGCTTGGCAAGGTAACCGTGACAGGGTTTACCTGAACACCGTTGACCTGAAATTCATAATGCAAATGCGGACCTGTGGCCAATCCAGTGCTGCCAATGTAAGCGACTATTTGCCCCTGTTTTACCAGTTTCCCGACCTTTATGGATTTATTAAAGGCGTTGAGATGCGCGTAGAGGGTTGAATAGCGTTGACCATGCTGAATGACCAAGGTTGTGCCATAGCCGCCTTTTGTACCAGCAAATACCACTTTACCGTCCCCGGCTGCACGGACAGGCGTTCCGCGAGGTGCGGCATAGTCTGTTCCCTTGTGGTTGCGAATGGTGTTCAAGATGGGGTGCTTTCGGCCAATGCTAAAGTGAGAGCTGATACGCGCAAATTCTACTGGCGTTCTCAAAAATGCTTTACGCATTGACTTGCCATCAGCATCGTAATAATCGGTTTTGCCATCACTATCGGTAAAGCGCGTTGCCGAATAGGTGTTGCCATTGTTGGTGAATTTTGCAGCCAATATGGCGCCATCACCAATGGATTTGCCATCGAGCACTTTCTTCTGATAGATCAGACTAAAGCTGTCGCTCTTTCTGATATCTAAGGCAAAATCGATATCCCATCCAAACAGCTGCGCCAGTTGCATCGTTAGTGCATCAGACATGCCTGCCTTTTGACCGGCTAAAAACAGGGAAGACTCAATGGTGCCTTGGCTAAATTGGGTTCTAAATTCCGGGTTGCGGACAAGGTGCTGGTGTACAAAGGCGCCGTCAATGAGTTCAAACCGTTCTGTCAGCTGAAGTGACTTGATGTAGTTGAGCGCCATTAACTTGCCGTCAGCGTCCTGTTCAAACTCAATGGTTTCACCCGGCAAAATCGCCCGTAGTAATTGTTCATGCTCACTGTTGGCAATGACGTCAAACATCACCTTGGCGGCAATGTCGGCTTGGTCAAAAATAGCTGACAAGCTGTCGCCAGACACAATGGTATATGCGGTAGTTAATATCTGATTTTGCGGAACATCGGCAACCACCGCTTCAATTTCAGGTAATTCGATATCGACTGAAATCAGCTTCTCAGGTGTTGTCCAATTAACAGCAGCCACGATAACAGCTAGTAGTGCACCTAGACCTATGAGGTGGACGCCGGGAAGTGTTTTCAAAAATGACAAATTGAAGTTCTCATAATGTTCAAAGATGTGAGTAGATCAAAACCTTTGTGACTATAAATCGGTACTCGAATACTGCGTTGAAACTGTTATAATTCCGCGCCTGATAATTACTCAAACCATAAGGGTCTGGAAACTACATGCCGCATCATACTGAAACTCTTGCCATTATCAAACGAGGCACGGAAGAAATATTGCTCGAAGATGAGCTAATTAAAAAAATCGCTTCTGGCAAGCGCTTGAAAGTAAAGGTTGGCTTTGATCCCACAGCACCTGATTTGCACTTAGGTCATACCGTACTCATCAACAAGATGCGCCAGTTCCAAGAGTTGGGGCATGAGGTTATCTTTTTGATTGGTGACTTTACCGGGCTGATTGGTGATCCAACGGGTAAGAGTGTGACGCGTCCGCCATTAACACCAGAACAGATTTTAGAAAACGCGGCGACCTATAAAGAGCAGGTATTTAAGATACTGGATCCGGAAAAGACCGTTGTGCGATTCAACTCTGAGTGGATGAATCAGTTAGGAGCCGCGGGAATGATCCAATTGGCTGCCCAGCACAATGTGGCCCGTATGCTTGAACGCGAAGATTTTAAAAACCGTTACCGCAATGGCCAGTCCATCGCAATCCACGAATTCTTGTATCCTTTAGTGCAGGGCTATGATTCGGTCGCATTAGAAGCTGACATCGAACTGGGCGGTACAGACCAAAAGTTTAACCTGCTGGTTGGGCGCGAATTGCAGAAGCATTATAACCAAACACCTCAGGTAGTGATTACATTGCCTTTGCTAGAGGGTTTGGACGGTGAAAAGAAGATGTCCAAGTCTTTGGGCAACTATATCGGTATCACCGATGCTCCTGGTGAGATGTATAACAAGATTGTATCCATGCCTGACAGTCTGATTTGGCGGTATTTCGAATTGCTGTCTTTCCGATCCATTGCTGATATAGACGGTTTGAAGCAAGCTGTTGCCGATGGTAAGAACCCGCGTGATGTAAAAATCGAGTTGGCCAAAGAGCTAGTGGGTCGTTTCCACGGCGAAGACGCCGCTGAAAATGCCCACCGCGGTGCGGGCAACATTATTAAAGAAGGTGAAGTGCCAGTCGATACGCCTTCAGTCACGCTGTCACTAGACGGTCAGCCTGAATTGCCGATTGCAGCCATCTTAAACCAAGCGGGTTTGGCAACGAACAGCGCGCAGGCCAGAGACTTGTTAAAGAATGGTCGGGTAAAAGTGGATTGGGACGTGATTGCGCCGTCTTTGAAATTGGGTGCAGGTGCGTATTTGATACAGGCAGGCAAGAAAAAGATTGTAAAAGTTACGCTGAAGTAGAAAAAGGCGTTGACACAGCCGTGTAAATGCTTAGAATGCGCCTCCCTGCTGTTGAGGCGGGGCGATTACGAAGGGTTTTTC
>ENA-OSIY01000114-OSIY01000114.1-marine-metagenome-genome-assembly--contig:-NODE-114-length-44779-cov-11.327301_pt1 | contig 44779 bp, 38 predicted proteins | sample MGYA00237884_ERZ534233 | MGnify/ENA primary metagenome ERZ534233 (study PRJEB26412, sample SAMN06343840) | marine metagenome | isolation source: estuarine water | place: USA: Columbia River Estuary... | reverse complement strand
ATTTCTTTTGATAGAAGAGGTACTACTTCAATTATTACACACCAATCTTGGGCAAGATGTTGTTCAGATGAATTTGCAGATGCTTTTTGTGCTGAATTAAACAAATCAGATTACAAATTAAAATATATTAAAGATGATGGTGGTGTTTACACTGACTCTGCTGAGTTTGTTGACCTTATTCCAGAATGTACAAATGTTTCAGTAGGTTATTATTCAGAACACACTAAAAGTGAAAATCAAGATATTAGACACTTAGTAAACTTAGCGAGTGCTTGTTTATTAGTTGATTGGGAAAACTTACCAACAAAAAGAGATACTTCAGTTTATGAAGGTAAATCTTTCAAAACTTATACTACGGCTTCTTATCCTGCAGACTGGGATAACTATGCTACTAGAACTAAAAGAGCTGATAGTGGAAGTTCTTGGAGTAGAAGTGGTACTAAGAGTAGAGACGTTACTTACTACCAGGATTGGTATGACAATACTGGTGCGGATGATATTATGATGCGAAATGGTGGTAAGAAAACTAGAAGAGGAAATCAAAAGAAAAAAGGTAAAACTTACTTCGATAATGGTGGAAACCTAGTAGAGATTTCTACTCCAAATGATAAACAATACGATTGGCTTTTAGCAAAGTACAATGGATCTAAGTTGAAAGAAAAAGAATTAGAAGTGATTAGAGAACAATATTTAGATATTGAGAATAATGATTATGATAAATTTTTCTACGACTGCTTAGTAGAAGAAATGTTAGACTAATAAAAAAACCCATCTTATGATGGGTTTTTTGTTTTATGTCTATCTAGTATTTCAGATGTTTTTATTATTTCATCGGGTGCGTTTCTTATAGCAGAACCTTCTACATCGTGACTTACCTTAAATCTTGATTTTGAGACCTTTTCAATTACTCTTACTGGTGTTATCATATCATTGTACCAGTATTCTAAAAGAATAATATCACCTTCTTTATAAAATGCTTTGTATTCAAGTATAAATTTCATACTGTATATATTAAATTGTATAATCCTTTTTCTAATCTATAGAGAAGAAGTAATATAATATATATTAAAAAATAAGACTTTAATTTATGAGTACAGGACGCAGAAGACCCACAAAGAAACCAATTGCAGACGAACTAAAAGAAAAGGTAGAACCAGTAAAAAGAATACCTAAAGAAAAAGTAATAACACAAGGTACTCCACAATTTAGAGTAAATTGTAAATTCAAAAATAAAAAACAAAAAGAAATGCATGACACCATTCTAGAAAATAGAATAACATTTGTCAGAGGTGCAGCAGGAACAGGAAAAACTTTAATATCACTTTTAACCGCATTAGAATGTATTAAAGATCCAACAGTAAATATAGATCAAATTGTTTTAACGAAACCAATCGTTGAAATAACATCCAGTAGAGGATTAGGTGCTTTACCTGGAGATATAAATGAAAAAACTTTAAGTTATTACACACACTTTTATGATAGCTTAACAAAACTAATCGGAACAGAACCAACAAAATTACTAAAAGAAAGAGGTGTTATAAAAGACACTGTATTAAACTTTTTAAGAGGATCTACATTTGGAAAATGGGATGCTCAAGGTAATCCAGTTGGTTCTTTTTGTATTTTTGATGAATCGCAAAACTGTTCTCCAGTAGAAATGAAAACTTTTATTTCTAGAATGGGAGAAGAATCTAAGTTAGTAATAATGGGAGATTCAGATCAAATTGACTTAAAATTGAATAAAGGAGAGAAATGTGGTTTAGATGATGCTTGGGATAGACTTCAGGGAGTTCCGGGTATTGGATTTATTGAATTTACAGAAGATGATATTGTTAGAGATCCATTCTTAATAGAAATCATGAAACGTTATAAACAACAATAATATAGCAACTATTTTCTTTATAGGTACTCAAATTTTAATATATACAATGAAAAAAATTTTTTTGTTGTGAAGAAAACTGATGATTTAATTTATGATTTAATATTCTCAGATGAAACTTACTACTTAATTGACATTTCAAACTATATAAAAGATATTTATCAGTATGATATATTCATATCTAATATAAGAGAAGTGTTAAAAAAGTCAAAAGTTAGGATTATCAAAAGTGATGTTAAATTAGACAGCAAGACAGTTATTTGGGAATTAAAAGTAAAGAAATAATTTATGTGGACATTTAATACTGATTATAACAAATGGGTAACCGTTGAAGATAAAATATCAAAAAATAATTTTGACTATTTAAAACAAGAACTAGCTTCCACAAGATTCTACTCTAAGTGTCTTAGTGGTGCAACTTACTTACCTATAAATAATTTAGAGAATATTTATGATATTTTAGGTGAATATGAACCAAGAAATTGGTATATAAGTAATGTTGGATCAGTTTATACTTCTGGTGTACTTCCTACGAATTTTAAGTCTCCAATAACTAACCTTACATCATATGATTTTTATGAAAAGTATGTATCTGAGTATGGCTTAACTTTAAAGAATTTATTTACTCCAGATAGACTTATAAAGGATTCAGTAAAAAACTTTATATATGTTGATTTGGCAACAATCACTAGATTTTTAGATTTAGGTGCAACTTTTAATGAGTTATACCTTGATGGTATTAAAGTATTAGACGGTCATAGAATATTGATAAAAGATCAAATATCAACTACTACTCTACCATTTGATAGAGACCCAAATACATATTTTAAAGGTAATTATACAGTAATTCAAGATTATGGTGCTACTATAGAATATAACTTCTATAACTCTGATAATGGTATTTATACATTCAATAAAGGTAAATTATTTAAAACTACTGAATTGAGTGATTATGCAGACTGTATTAGATACAGTGTTTCTGTTAAACTTGGAAATATCAATGCAGAAAAACAATTTCATTTGAGTAGATTATTAAACGGTTACTACCCAACAACATCTTTAAATGAACCTATTGAGTTTAAAGAAAAACATAATTGGTTATTAAGAAATAGAGTTGATTATAATAACTTATTTGAAATAAACTACTATGATGTGGTCAAATATACAACACAGTCTTATTACTTGAGTGGTGTTACGTATAGTATACCAGAGAGAACTATTGCAGTAGGAGAATTTGGTGTTATTTTAAATACTCAAGGAGGATTATCTAATATCATTCCAAATAAGTATAAAGTAAATCTTAGAAGTATTTCACAAACAGAAAAGTACTATTGGATATGTGGTGATAATGGAATACTTTTAAAAGTAAGAAAACATGATTTCACTATTGAGAAAGTTGACACTGGTGTTACAACCAATTTAAAGTCTGTTTCTTTTTATAATGATATTAAAGGTGTAATTGTTGGTGATCTAAACACAATATTGATAATAGATGATGGTCTGACCTGTAATAAAATAATAGTTGATGACTTTGATTCATACTATTACAACAAAGCAATATTTTATAAATCTAATAGTATTTATATTGTAGGTAATTCAGGAGTATTTCTTGAATTAAATGAAGATATTCAAGGTTGGGATGTCTATAAAAGAAGAGTTTCTAGATTTATAGATGACTTTGAAGAATATTTATTAGTTGATAACATCAATGATATGTATATAACAAAAAGTTCCTGGGGTTTAAGTTTCTCATACTCCACACAAAGCTCTTTACCAGATAAAGAAATATTATTACTAACAACCGCAGAGAATAAAATAATTGTTTATGATATAAACAGTTCAATACCTAATTTTGATTTTATTTATCTTTCTTTTAGAGAAGATTATGGTGACATTAAGTCAATTACTAGATTTGAAGGCACCGGCACATCATCAAATATATTCTATTTTAATTGGTTAAAGACTGATAATCAAGGTGAACCAACATATGGTATATCATCATTTAACTTATCCACATTTCAATATGTTGGAGTTGATAATATCTACTCTAATACTATCAGAAATTCACAAAATGCTCAACCAGAGAGTAACCTATATGTAAATAAAATATTTAACTATAATGCAACTGAATTAGTAGTTTGTGGTAATAGTTCTTTATTATTGAAAGCAGACTATAATACATTTTTATTTAATACACTAGATCCAACTTTAGACTCAAGATTGAAATCAAAAATGTTATTTTTAGATTATGATATTGCAGGTAAATTAAACTTTTTTACAGATCTTGGTGATTATAGATTACCAAATGAGGCCATATTTTATCTATCAAGTACTTTCAGCGACTTTTTAATTACATCAACAACTTCAGCAACATCAATTATGACTAACGCGGTTACTAATGATACTATAACAGTTGGTAATAATAATCCGGTTCCACTTAATATTGAGGTAAATTTAAACTTAAATACAACATCAATAAATAAATTAAGGATAAATCTAAAATCACCTAGTGGTAAAGTAATAAATCTTAAAAGAAACAATAGTGGTACTGGTCTAACTTTTTCAAACACTAAGTTCAGTACTAGTACTAATTTTACTAATTTTAGTAGTACTCCAGATATTTCTTATAATAATAAGAAATATCAAATGGATAAAGTATTAGGAATTGGTCGAACAGGTTGGGTATCAAATACTAACGCACTTACTGATTTATTTTCAAACTCTTCTATAAATGGAAATTGGACGTTATATATTGAAGTAGTAGAGCCACGTGTAAGATCTATTGATCCTTTTGCTAGATTCTCATCTCCTACAATACCGATTATACCAATATTAAGTACACCTGTAGGAACATTTAGTAACTGGAGTATAAATTTTATTTATCAAGATCCAAATATAGTTTCACTAACTTCTAGTGTATCTAATTTATGGTTTGATACTCTTATACATGGTGCAACGGCTCCAAGTTTTATGACTCAATCAGAAACAAATTGGTTAACATATTGGAAAGATACTGAAAAGACATTTAGATACTATGCAGGGGGTACGTATTCACCACTTGATGAATCAACAAAAGTTTTAATATCAACAACTTTCTCATATTCTACAGTTAGTGGTTCATTCTCAGTTATTTCTGATGATGTAACAAATTCAATTACTCAATTAGAAAGATTGGCACCTCCATCAATTGACTTTGAACAAAGTAGGTTTAATGGATTGAATCCACCTACTATTACATATCCTACAGAATTATCTACAATTTATTTGAAGGATTCAATAATGATTATTAGAGTACCTATGACATATCTTGTTAGAGTTGGTGATGTTATCAGATTGGAAAGTGATGTAGTTGATGGTAATTTTGTTGTTAATAGAATTTCAGAATTAACAATACCTCAGAATTTACCACAAAGTGAATTTGAACGTCAAATGGCACCCTCAAATCGATCATTTAACTATCTTTATATGTTTACTAACTTTAATGAAAATATTATTACAAATTTAACTAAAACAAGTAATCCTATAAATATAATAAATCTAAATAAGTATAAAACTGTTGATGAACTTAAAAATAATTTCAATTTACATCCAATATCTAATGGTTACAATTTAAGTTATACACCACCTAGTTCAGACACTCCATCAAATATAACTATAAATGCTAAATTTAACAACTTAACATCATATTATAACTTAGCAACTAATGTATTTGTAAATGATAACATACGTTCAGGAACTAATTCTGTTATTGCAACGATGTCATATACGGGAGGATTTCTAAAGTTTGGATATACTCCTACATATAATCTTTTAGATTATTTGGAACAATTAAATGACAATACAAATCCAACTCCTAAATTTTATGCAAATAAAGAATATCTAGCAATGCCTGATTATAGATTAGTACCAATGCCTGGTTCAGATAGTCATCAGACATCACAAATTTATATAGAGTATAATAATGTCACTACACAAAATAGAATATATTTTGGTAAGGATTTAAGATTAGAATGGGAGAGTATATTTATAAATACTTTTGTAGATATTACTATCTACTCTATTGGCAATCCATCACAGGATTCCGAAAGGTTATTAGTTATGAAAAAGGGTATAGTAAATGACCCAGATAATTATCCAAATTCAGGATATTTTATTGATTTTCATAAAAGTTTAACTTATGTTATTGGTGATCCACAGACATTGATAGATATTAAGTCAAGACGCACATTATTACAAATAAGTCATGACTTACAAGAATTGAATAATATACAAAGAGGTTTATTAAAGAAAAAAGACTTGTTACTTGGATCAGAATTTTATAACTATGAGAGAGATTTAAACTTTAAGATTCCAACAGATTCATATGCTAAGATACTATTATCTGATGTAGATACTATCAGAGAATTATCTGCTTTAATTTATATTGATTATAAAAATGAGTTAGCAATGAATATTACAAGACTTGATAAGGAATATACTATTCCTATTATTGGTACTACTAATTATAGTTTAAACGGAAAAGTTTTAATAATATGTAAGGATAATCACGACTTAAAAACTGGTGATAGTGTTACATTAGAGTTTAATGGAGGTACTTTCTCATCACAATTTTTAAACCAGCAATACTTTGGATATCAAAATGTAACAGTAGTAAATTCATTGAATTTCTATATTGATTTGCCTTATGGTAATAGTACTGTAGGAGATACGGGATTTGTTAAATATCTTAAAAGAGATCCATTTTTAAATTATCAACCAGTTGATATTATTGATGTTGGTGTTGATAAAAGAGGTAAAAATGCAATAGAACTAAGTATTGATAATTTGAAGCTATCAGGTGATGTTTATAGTTTAGTAAATGTTGATTTTAATAAATTTAGATTTAGATTAGTTGATGGTTTAACAGTCGAGACATTATCGTTAAACTATCCATGGATATTAGAAGCAGAAATTACTGATGCTATAATTGGGAATGATGGTAATAATATTGTTTGGTATAAAGGTAATTGGGAATGTGGTAGATGGTTCGGTGGTACTTGGATGTCAGGTATTTGGAAATCAGGAGACTGGTATGGTGGTACTTGGAATGCTAAAAAAATTAAAGATAATTTAATATCTGTTGAAGTTGCAAACAACACTTCAGATAAATCTTTATCAACTTGGTTTTCTGGAAGATGGTATGATGGTACTTGGAATGATGGTGTTTGGGTTGATGGTAGATGGTATGGTGGTACTTGGAATACAGGAGAATGGTATAAAGGTACTTGGAATGATGGTACTTGGAATGATGGTGAGTTTTCTGGAGGTGTTTGGATAACAGGTACTTGGAATAACGGTGTACTTAACTGTAACAATGATCCAACATTTTGGATTGATGGTAAGTGGAATGGTGGAGACTTTGAGAATGGTATATGGTATGATGGTATTTTTGAGGAAAAAAATGGATTATCCAGATTTGGAACAAAGGCATTTAATAGTAGAACCGCAACTTGGCATAGTGGTCAATGGTTAAGTGGAAGCTTTTATTCAAGAATGATACTAGATAATAATGACGAGCCTCAAGTTTCGTTATCACACAAATATTCAATATGGCATACTGGATCTTGGTATTCTGGTGATGTATATGGTGGTATTTTCTATAATATTGATTTTAAATCAGGAACTTGGTACGGGGGTATATCAGAAGAAATACAAATAATAAAGGTTAGAATTAGTCAAAATAATTCTTATTTAACATTAAATGGAGTATTTAGATTTAATATAGGAGATGAGATTACTATCGTTCCTAAAGAAGAACAGATAGATTCTAGTGGTGCATACTATAGTTCTTATTTTAGTACGGAAAGATATAAAGTAATTTATGCAGAGAACCCAGATTTAGATAATAAAACAACTAGAATCTATATTGATTCTGATATTATTGATCCTAATTTTAACTACAATGATGATATTTATACTCAAAATATAGATGGTGTGGAAACAAAGATGAGAGTTATAAGCAGATTTAGAAATACTGATTGGAGATCAGGTATTTGGACAAATGGTATTTTTGAAACTGGATACTGGCAAGGTGGTATTTGGTATGATGGTACTTTCGGTGAGAAAGCAAAATGGAGTTAAAATTGTATTTTAATTTTAATATATAGTATATGATAAAGAAATATTCACAATTTATAAACGAGGCAGATCAAGTTGAAACACAAGTTCAGGCAGAACAGCCAGTAGAATCAGAAGGTATTAAATCTTTAGATAGTTCTAAATATACTGAAGTTAAAGAAGAAATAAATAAAATGATTGAAAACACTATTCAAAAAAGTGGTGGTGAATTAAATACATTTATTGAATCATTTGAAAAAAATTCAGAAGATGTTAAAGTTGAAGGATTCATAAATGACTCTGATATATATGACTTTTATTTAAAGTTTAGAAATGATATAGATGAGATCTTAAATAATATAAAATTCTATGATGAATCACCTACAGAAGTAAATGCATTTGGTTTATATGAATATGTAATAAAAGGAACAGAGCGCGCTTTTATGGAAGTGGTCAAGATGATAAATAAAAATCCTCAGTAAGTGAGGATTTTTCATTTAATAGAGGTTTCATTTTTTTATATATATGAAAAACTATATATTGACTTTTTATGGCTACACCATTGTATAAATCACTAAAAAGCCAGGGTACAACATTTTATGCTTTCCCTTCGGCCTCAGAAGATATTTCTGCTGCATATCAGAACTCAAATTACAAAATGTATTTTTCTAAATACGCTTTGTTAAACTTACCAAAACAAGTAACTGAACAATATACAGAGGCTACTGGTTCACCAACTGCATCAAAACCAATTTACTTTGACTTTGAAACTAAATTTAAAAAATCATTTGCGGCAACACCTGCTGCAAATTTTAGTGAAGAAATAATCGAATCATTAAGAAACTATGTCGCAAATCAAGAAGTTACTATAAAAGAATCAAAACTAAATAATACTGAGTATTATTATGATAACAATGCACTTGAAACTACAACAGAAAAGATTTTCTTTAAATGGGCAAAGAAATTAAATATAATTGATTTTGAACCTGCTATTCCAGATGACGAATACTTTAGTAATTTGGCAGAGTTTCAATCAGGTAATGTAAATGATGATCAATACTTTCCAGAATATTTATGGAAGGAAAGAGAAGTTGTTGAGTGGGACACACCATATTTTGATGGTTCAACTGGGTATCTAGTAATTACCTTCAATGGTACTACTAACTTTTTAATTGGTGATGTCGTAAATATTTATAATGTAATAGGATTGTCTACACAGGCTATATCAGATTTACAAGGTATAGAAACCGATAGTGGTATAAGTGTAAGAGTAAGATCAGTTAGTGGAAATATAGTAACATTTGAATTAGCTACTAATAATGTCTTTAGTTTAATTGGTCCTATAACTGGTAAAGCAAAATTAGTTTATAATAGATTAGTTAGATATATTGGTGAAGTACAAGGTGTAAGTAATGTTCAACAAGCTAATCGTTCTTATACAGAAGTTCATGCACATATACCAGATCACACAGGTCAAACTCCAGATATTCTTTTCAGAACTATGGTAGATGTAAATTATATGCCTAATAAAACTTTCCCAATTATTCCTAGTCAATATCAACCAGAAATAATTGGTGCCGAATCATTTAACTCACCAATTGTAAATACTCCACAAAATTACCCAGGTTCTTACTTTGGACAATATGATACTGCGGATTTTACATACGAAACTGCACCTGGTGATTCATTCAGAAGAAGTGGTAAATATTATGGTATAGATGGTAATATAAATTCACCTATTGTCAATGGTAAAAATATTGATGGTATAACAATGAACTTTAATACAAGTCACTATGTAAAAATGAATATTTTAGGTAGAAACTTAACTAACTTTGATCAGTTTAATGCGTTAGAGATAAATAATTTACCTCCAGTTGCCTTTGAATTTAATGCTATTTTATGGTATTATACTGTTGAGGATAATACTGGTAAATCAACAACTAATTTATATGGTGTTTCATTTTTAGATAATCCAGATAATAATGTAATTCCTGAAGAAACAAGTTTAAGATTTCCAACTTATAAAAAGTTTGTAACTAATGGAATACAAGATGGTACTTCATTTGCATTTAGTTTAAATCTTAACTTTAACATAATAAATGAAAATCCACAAGATTCATATAATCCTGAGGCAATAAACTCTATGTTTAGTATGAACTTGTTCAATAAATCAATGTCTAAACTTGCTGCAACAAATGACAGTTTTATAAATCTACTTGCAGAACAAGGTAATGTTAGAGATGAAGTAACCTTCTTAAAAAGTTTACTTTACACACAAACAGATTTGGCGACATTAAATACAAAAATTCAAAATCTTGAGAATTTATTAAGATTATACTCGACTAATCAAATTGTAGCATCAGATACTATAGATGTAACTACTGTACCAGGTACACCACCCTATATACAATTAGACACAGTAAATACTTCTTATGAAAGAGTTTATGTTTATAATGCAACTGATATGTATAGTTCACAAGGTATTATACCTGCAACTTTAACAGTTCCTAAAAATAGAGACTTTCTAGTAAATTTCACTAATAATGATGAGGTTGAGTTGGATTTACCTAATAATGATAAACTAACTTTTATTTTTGATAAAGATTTATATTATAAACAATCGGTTGATATTAATATTGTTGGTGGTAACTTCTCTACTCAGAATAAAATGTTAGATATTTATATGAATACTGATATTTTAAATACAACCACTCAAACAACAACACAAGTTTTATTAGCAGGTAGTATAAATTTACCTGTCTATTATAATTCATTTACTCAACAACCTAACTCATCATACTTATGGAATGAGTTTAAATTTGAAATAGATTTATTAGATACAAACAAACCAATACTTTTGGATGTTGGTTCTATATTGAGAGTACCTTTAAAAGCTCCTCAAGAATTAGTAACAAATTCAATTAAAACTGGTGATGTTCTTTACTTAAATAATTTATTTGTTGGAACCTCTTCTATTTATGATTTTTCTGGCCAATATGCAGTACAATCTGTAGATTCAGTAGGTTCGTATATAATATTAGATATTAGTTCAAATGCTAGTTTGGTCAATTATGGTTCAACAGCATCATTACCTCTATCTTTAAACTCAACCCTTTCTAACTTTCCTTATTTTAGTTTTAATAAGGGTAAAAAAATTAGAATGACTAGAATATCAAATTCTAATGTATTAAAAGAAAGGTATACGATAAATATTGAAGATATTAAGTAAATAGATTTTTAATTTTTAATATATATATTAAAATTAATAATTTATTATGGGATGTCAATCATCATTATTTGGAGCTAGTGCTCAATATATCAAAGTAAGTGGAGGAGATTTTATAGCAATCGAAGGTGCCAATACAGTAGATAGACTTACTGTTTCTGATTTAAGAATGCCATATAAACAATTACTTAGAAGTAGAGTTATACTTAAATCTGGACAAACCAATTACTTATTAAATCATTTAGGACTAGGTGATAATGCAACTTTTCTTTGTATAAAAGCTGTTTATAACCAAAAATCAGTTATCGAAGAAGACAATTACATAAAATGGAGTTTTTATGATGATATGGCCAAAGTTCATACGATGGCACAAATGATGGTTTTAACTGGTAACTCAACTAATAGAATCAAACAACTTTATTTATCAAATCCAAGTGAAAAATATCCAGTATCATTAGACGTTATGGTTGGTGTTATTGATGATACATACACATTTTTTAATGACTCTGTAAATCAATCAAGTACTTCTTTTGTTGGTTTAAATTATACTGACATACAAACACATATTGCAGGACAGTCGTTTAAGATAAATGATAAAGGAACTCCTGTAAGACCTTTAATTTATATAGAAATAGTAAATATTGAAACAATTGAAAAGACTGGTTCTATTCTAATTATAGATGATGCTAGTTATGGAACTATATTCTTACAATTTTTAACTGAATATGATGCTTATCAAGCACACTCAATATTAAACTATATAATTGAAAATCCAGATATTGATATTAGTCTAATACCTACTGGTGATAATGAAGATCCTATAGTTTACTTCTATAGCTCAGTTGGTGATTTAGGTAATGATTTTATTGCATTAGATGGAGATTTAATCAATGGACCTTATAATACCTCAATGGGTCTAACCTTCTCTACTGAGTTCTCTTTATTGACTTATGGAACTACTGCAAGTGGTAGTACTTCAAGTATAATAGATAGGTCACAGTTGATTGATTTATTATTTGATAAAATAACTGATAATAGAGATGGGACTATGTCTATGCAACCATCAAATATAGTTATAAATAGTGCAAGTGCAAGTATTTCAACAATACTTGTACCAGGTACATATTCACTGACATTTAATTTTTCTGATATAGCACATAATACACTAGAGGGTATTCACATGGACCTTTCAATAACAGTATAAAAATAAATTAGATAATGAGTTATAGTTACGATAAGTTTTTAAGACCAATTACTTCTTCTGATAAGAGTATTAAGATTTTAGATAATACTAATGATATTAAATATACAATAGATCCATTTGTTATTATAAATGTCGCGGTCACTAATAATATTTTAAGAATAAGTTTAAGATCATTAAAGGTTATTTTATTAGATTTTTCAACAAAAAATGAAGCCAAGATAGCTTTGATAAGAATACAGGAACAAATTGATATTCTAACTTCTAAAGTTCCAATTTTAATAGATAAAGATATCAAAAACTACATTCAAAGTAAAATTGATCAAGTTGGTATCATTGTTGGACCTACTGGTCCACAAGGTGCGACAGGTTCTGCAGATAGATACTCTGCAACCTCAAGTACAACTTTTGAAGTTCCTGTTGTTGGTGAGTATGTTGAATTATCAACACAAGAAAATTTAGCATATAGTTCTGCACAGAGTGTTGTTATTTATAATGACTTACCTAATTTATATGATTTTGATTATGAAATCGATGGTTCTTATTTTGTAGGTCAGATAGATTATTATGATCCAGAAACTGGTGATATGTCATTAGTAACTACCTTTTCACACGGTACTGGAACTTATAGTTACTGGTATCTTAATTTAAGTGGTATGATTCCAGATGTAGCAACAAGCTCTGAATCATTAGATTTAACAAGTTTAACAACTGATATTATTCCTGCAGTAAATAGTCAGTATAGTTTAGGATCAAGTGCATCACAATGGAAAAGCTTACACGTTTCTGGACAAACAATTTATATCGGTGGTGTTCCTTTATCAACTGATGGTCAGTCATTACTTGTAAATAGTATAAATCTAGGCACAACTGCTTCTCCTTTAATTTTATCTACAAATAATGATAAATTAATAATAAACGGTGTAACAGTTTCTTTTGGAACATCAGGTACATCTGGATCTTCTGGTACAGATGGTACTTCTGGTATAGACGGAATTGATGGAATCGATGGGTCTTCTGGTACATCTGGATCTTCTGGTACATCTGGTGTTAATGGATTCCAAGGATTGCCTGGTAGTTCTGGTACATCTGGATCTTCTGGTGCAGATGGTACTTCTGGTATAAACGGTACTTCAAATTACTTAGTATATACAGCTTTATTAACACAGAGTGGTGGGGATAATCCTGTTGCACAAGGCGCTGGCGATATAATGATAGGGGTTACCTATGTAATCCAGGAGGCAAAATCTGGAACATGGGACTTTACAAATGTAGGTGCGCCGAATAATGATGACGGAACTTATTTTGTAGCTACAGGAACTACACCAAATGAATGGGGAGAAGCTAGCCTACAATACAATAATGGAACTCCAGTAGTAACAGTGTTAGAAAACACCATTGGGAATATTTGGTTTACTTATAATGATCCAGGAATTTATAGTGGAGGTATTTATAGTTGTAATTCAGATGGATTATTTACAGAAGGTAAAGTTTTTACGACAGTAACAAATCTTTTGAATCTACTAGATACTTTATTTCCTTTTACTACAACATTTGGTTATAACAATACATCAACCGTGTTACTTAAAACTAGTATAAAAGATGAGTATCAAAATGATCTTATAGCTCCTAACACTCCAATAGAAATAAGAGTTTATTCATAAGTAACATAAATAACAAATGGCAATAGGTAATAGAGGAATAGGGTGGACACAAGAATCCAACTTATTATATCAAATTTTAAAACAACTAACAAGACTTACATCTATTATATTTGGATTAGCACCTAAATACAAAGTATATACAGCTTTATTAACCCAAACCGGAAATATCGATATAACTCAATATATTAATTATGGACCAGTAACACAAGGAGTTACTTATTTTATTGATGATACTCCAGGAGGTGCTTCTGATTTTACTAATGTTGGAGGTCTCCAATATCCAGAATGCGTGAATACTTACTTTGTAGCTATTAATTCAGATACCCCTAATGAATATGATGGCGCAGTATTACAATATAACGCAGGAGCTCCGGTAACAACTGTATTAGAAAACACCATCGGAAATATTTGGTGGACTGGAATATCCGGCAATTTGACCTGTAATTCGAATAATTTATTTTTGACTGATAAAACTTTTACTACAAGTCATGTTCATTATGTGGTAGGAAATGACCAGATGAGATATTTTGGTGCTGATTTAGAAAGTTTTACTGAAAGTTCTATTCCATTTTCGAATGTAGAGGCCTTGCAATATACAAATGTATTAAATACACCGGTAGAAATAAGAGTTTATAATTAAGTTGACTTACAATTTTTTATATATAGTTATATAAAAATATTTTAATAAAATGAGTTATAGTAGTGATAGTTTTTTAAAGCCAATAGGCTCTGATAAAAGTATAAGACTTTTTGATAATGGTGGAAATTTAACATTTACTTTAAAACCAACATTCATTACAGATGTTACTTCAGAAGCAAATCTTTTAAAAGTTACACTAAAAAGTGGTAAGCTAATTACATTAGATTTTATCAACTTTGATGATACCATATTAGCACAATCTAAACTACAACAACAAATTTCAACATTATTACAAACAAATGATTATGTTGATAATTCAACTCAAGGAGTTGTTGGTTATGTTACTGCACCATTTAGTTATAGTACATTTTTAAGACCCATAACCGAATCTGATAGAAATATTAAGATCATGGATGTTGATTTAATAGTAAAATATACTATCGATCCATTTTATATTATAAACACAAATGTATCTAATAATCTTTTAAAAATAAGTTTAAAAAGTAATAAAGGTGTTACGTTAGAATTCTCAACTTCTAATGAAGCTAAATTATCAATTATTAGATTAAAAGAACAAATAGATGTTCTAACCGATAAAGTTCCTTTAATTGTTGATAAAAATGTTTTAAATTATATAGAAAGTAAAATTTTTAGTGGACCAACAGGACCCCAAGGAGCAGAAGGATTACAAGGTCCAGAAGGATTACAAGGTCCAGAAGGTCCACAGGGAATTGAAGGTCCACAAGGTCTGGAAGGTCCACAAGGTCCACAAGGACCACAAGGAATTGAAGGTCCACAAGGAATTGAAGGTCCACAAGGTACTGCTGGATTTGGTATAGAATTTCAAGGTCAATTAGGATCTACATCATCATTACCACAGTCATCTACACAAGGGTTTGCATATCTAATAGATAATGTACTTTGGATATATGACTCATTTGGTAATTGGGTTGATGGTGGTAATATACAAGGTCCACAAGGAATACAAGGTCTTGAAGGTCCGCAAGGTCCAACAGGTCCAGATGGGATTCAAGGTCTTGAAGGTCCTACCGGTGCGACTGGTGCTGGTAATTTTTCAGTTGGATTTGAATATGTAATTGGTGTTTTTTCTGCAACTAATTCACTTGTAAATGGAACTATAAACTTTTCAGCAACCTCATCACTTTCTACAGGTACTTTATATGTAAATACAAATGATATAAATAGTACTTCACTTGCAACATACTTTAATAGTATAAGTGGAGCTGGATCTTTATCAAATAGGGGTACTTTAATGTTAAGTAAAAAAGGAAGTACTAATACATTTGCCGTTTATAATATATCAACAATAGCAAGCCTAACAACACATAGGAATTTTAGTGCAACTTATCTATCTGGAAATGGAACATTTAATCAAGGAGATTCAATTATATTCTCTTTTGTTAGAACAGGAACTCAAGGTAGTCCAGGTAGTACGGGTGCTCAAGGTAGTCAAGGAATACAAGGTATTCAAGGACCTCAAGGTAACCAAGGAATTCAAGGTGATCAAGGACCACAAGGACCAACAGGACCAGCAGGACCACAAGGACCACAAGGACCACAAGGTACAGGAGGTACAGGAGAAAGTATTTCATATCAATATATACAAGGTAGTTTAGAAACTTTGGTAGAAAGTACAATTGCCGAGCTATCTGGTTTAGTAACTAATGATAGAGGAGATGAATATAAAAAATATAAACTAAAGGGTAGGGCTATATTTGATAACTCAGATTCAATCTATGCATTATTAGTTGGAGTTATCTCAATTGATGGTGATGCACCAAAAGAAATAATAAATAGTGCCAATTCATCAACAATAGCTACAAAAGGAGTGAATACATTTGTGAATACAACAACTCCATTTACAGTAAATGGATTGGTTAAAGATTTTACTACTGGTAATATAATACCACTAACAAATGCTTTCTTTATATTAGATAATAGTATTGCAAGTGAAAGTGATTTTTTTATAACATTATTTGCAGAATCTACTGAAATCTTTTCTGGTTATGTAGAAATTGATTTAGAAATACTAATTAGTGAAAGACTAAGTGTGACATATTCAAACTAAAAAATATATAAAAATAATGGCTACAGAAACAAATCCACTAGAAATAACTACAATAAATGGTTATTTTTCAAAAATATATGAAGGAAAGCAACTTGGAGACTTTTATGCTGCACTAAATGATAGACTATCTTCTTATGTACAAAAGTAGAGCATAGTGATCCGGTGGTTCCGCATGGAAGGGCCATCGCTCAAAGGATAAAAGAAGCTATAGAAAGATTTGTTATGGACGGAACTCCGATCCCTCAATCGATAATTGATGAAAGAGAAGAATTAAAAACACAATATCATAATACAATAAACTCTTTATAAAGATTTCTATATAAGTTAGATGAAAGTTAGAGCACATACCTGTTATTTAGGTCATACTGGTTTTGCAGCACACGCAAGAAATTTTTTTAGAGAATTATCAAAACATGTTGATTTAAGAGTTAGAAATTATACTTGTGATACCAATCCTAAATTAGATGAAATTGACTATTCAATTTTAGATAAAATTACATTAAGTAATTCAGATAATACATATTCTGATTACCCTATATCACACTCATTTCCAAATTTACCTTGGACACATAAACAAGATTTTGAACAAGATGTTGATATTGTACTTATGGATATGCACCATAACTATTTCTACCAAGATTATAAAGCTAAAATTAAAATAGCTTACACTGTTTGGGAAAGTACTGAGCTAGAGCAAGTATTTTTCAATCAACTTCTAAAGTTTGACTACATTTGGGTTGTTACACAATGGCACAAAGATATGATTATTAAACAAGGTTATCCTGCTGATAAAGTTTTTGTTGTAAATGAAGGAGTAAACTCTATATTTTTTGACCATATTGAGAGTAATAATGATAAATTCAAATTTATGTTTTTTGGTAGATGGGATTATAGAAAAGCAGTACCAGAGATAATTGATACCTTTTTAAAATCATTCCCGAATAATGATAATGTAGAACTTATTTTAAGTGCAGATAATCTCTATTCAGTAGATGGATTTAATTCAACTGAGGAAAGATTAAAACATTATAACTTTAATGATGATAGAATAAAAGTTCTTCATTTTCCAAAATATGAGGAGTATGTAAACTATATTAAAACCGGTAATGTCTTAATTACGTGTGCTCGTAGTGAAGGTTGGAATATCCCTTTGATAGAAGCTATGGCAGCAGGAACTCCAGTAATATACTCAAATTGGGGTGCTCAATTAGAATTTGCACAAGGATTAGGAAATCCAGTTTCTATAAGAACAGAATTACCTGCAAACATTGGTAGAGACTTAGGACTTGCTGGGGATACACCTGGGCTATATGCGGAACCTGATTATAACGACTTACAGAGAGTTTTAGTTGATTGTTATGAAAACTATACTAATAAAAAAGAAACTGCCTTAAAAGATGCCGAAATAATTAAAAATAAATTTAATTGGACAAGGATAGGTCAAGATTCATTCAACATATTAAAAAGTTTAAACTTGATTACTAAATTAGATGCAGTTGTAATAATGTCACATGCAGATGACCAAGAGAAACTAAACTTATTAGAACAATGTATAAATGTAAATAAGAATAAGGGTTATACTGTTATTTTATCATCTCATATAAAAGTACCTGATTATATATCAGACTTGGTAGATTATGTAATTATTGATAAAGATAATCCAACTATTAATTCAAAGGAAGCAAATTTATATGGTTATCTACCATATACATATTGGAATCACACTGACTGTGATATTACATTACCATTTCAATATAATCATAGTTATGCTGCACTTAAACTAATAAAAAATGGGTTATCGCTTGCAATTGTTAATAGTTTTAAAAAGGTTCATTTTGTAAATTATGATTATATAATAAATACCAATTTACTAGAAGAAAATTCACATTTATTAAATAAATATGAATTTGTTGGATATGGATTTAATATAGGAGAATCTATATCAGTCAATAGTGGGTTATTTTCAGTGCAGAGTAATTCTTTTTATAAAATCATAGAACCATTAAATTCAAAGAAAAATTATTTTAAATATAAAAATAAGGGATTTTTAGAAGATGTTATTGGTTCTGCTTTAGAGGAATTTAATATAAAAACAAATATTAGTGATATAGAACTCTTAAAACCAAACAATATTATAAATGCAGTCGAGATAAATAATAGATGGTTGAGTAAGTCTGGTTGTATAGTAGGGAATTCAGAAGAAGACTATTATATTATATTTATGCAAAATAATAATCAAAAGTATATAATAAACAATAAGTATGAAATTATTGCGGATATACCCCGAAAATTAGTTAAAATTGATAAAAGTGATATATTAAAAGGAATCACCATATCAGATGAACAAGAAACATTTATCGATTTATTTAATAGTGATAACTCAAATGCAAATATTATCATTAAAAATCATTTAATAAAGAGAGATATTAATGATAATAAATTTGAAATCAAAAATAGAATTGATATAAAGTATTTAGATGGTCCATTTGTTGAGATACTTGGTGATTCTGGTTATAAATATCTTGTTAAGTTTATTGATTCTGATAAAAATAAAGTATTATACGAATGTATAATATCATCAAATCAATGGACTAGATGCTCTATTAGATATTTTGTGAATTGGAGAATTCAAGTTGAAAATCTAACAACTAAAGAGATAACTATAGATGAATTTAACTTAAATAATAAAATCGTTAGAGTTAGCTTAGAATCATCATCTTTAGGAGATACCTTAGCTTGGACACCACATATAAATGAATTTGCAGAAAAAAATAACTGTATTGTGATTGTTAGTACATTCAAAAACTTTTTATTTGATACTGAGAAATATCCTAGATTAAATTTTGTAAATCCTGGAGCAACTTATGAGAATACTTATTGTAGTTATACGATAGGATGGTTTTATGATAATAATAAAATGAATGTTTATAAAAATCCAAGAGAATTTAAAAATATTCCTTTACAAGCAACAACATCCGATATTTTAGGATTAGAAGAAAGTTCAATAAAACCATTTATTAAAGTAAATGATAAAAATTCTCCATTAGATAATAAATATATCTGTATTGCAGTACACTCAACTGCACAAGCAAAGTATTGGAATAATCCAACTGGGTGGCAGGATATTGTAGACCATTATAAATTAAATGGTTATGAAGTAGTTATTGTAAGTTCAGAAGAAGATGGATATATGGGTAATAAAAATCCAGAAGGTGTTATTCATATGAAAGATACTTCAATGGATACCTTAATAACATATTTATACAATTGTGAGATGTTTATTGGTATAAGTTCAGGTATCAGTTGGTTATCTTGGGCTTTAAATAAAAAGACTGTGATTATATCAGGATTTAGTAAACCTATTACTGAACCATTAGATGAAAATATTATTAGAATATTTAATGAATCTGTTTGTAATGGATGTTTTAATTCACATAGATTAGATGCAGGTGATTGGAATTGGTGTCCTATAAATAAAGGAACTGATAAACAATTTGAATGTAGTAAATCAATTACATCTAAACAAGTAATCTCTACAATAGAGTCTAGTAAAAATTAAATAAAGTAAAATATATTTTTAATATATACTCTATGATAAAGAAGTATTTAGAGTTTATTAAAGAATCTGAATTACAAGACTTCAATTCACTTGGAGAGTGGGTTGAGTCTTTGTATGATGATGAATATGTTAAAAACATAGTAAATCGATTTTTAGGAGATATACCTTCTAATATAAGACTGTCTAATGCTATAAATACATTAGAACAATCTGAACAAGATGATATTAAATCACAAATTGATACTTATCTTCAAAATGGTATCGAAGAAAAAGAACCTGAGATTTTGGTTTCAACCGAAATCAATGAGTCTGCTGAAATTACAATTGCTGGTAAATCAATCTTTAATTCATTTTTAAAATCATTGACCGCACTAGGTCAAAAAGAGAAAGGCTCAAATGTTGAAAAATGTCCTTCTCATTTCTTATTATTTTATTATTATCCAGACCTATCATCAGAAGATGTTAAATCTGTATTTAGTAGATTCAAATCATTGACAAGATATTTAGATATGATTGATTATGGTAAAAATGAATGTGGTCTTTACTTTGGTATTAAATGTGATGGAACATTTGAATATGGTGTTACTTATGATAAATTAAATCCAATTGGACAATTCAAACTAACTCCTTCAGTTTTAAGATGGTTAGTAACTATTGAATCTAAATCAGCAGCTTCTTTGAAAAAGGAAATAGTAAATATATCACATACTGATATGTTACTTCTTGGTAAGATTAAAACCGATATGAAAGATTTTAAACCTGGATATTTTGAGAAAGAATCTAAACCAACAATTAGCGATAAGGTAATTTCATTTGGATACTATGGTATTGGTAAATGGGATAATGGTAAATTAGATGAAGGTGAGTTACTGAATATTAAAAATAATTTCACTGCTTGGGTTATGACTAAAAAATGGGGTCAAAAAGTTCTGATTAGTGTTAAACCACACTCATTTTGGTTATATGTACATATTAAGTTGAAGTAATGAAGTATTTGAAGTTTTATAAATTATTTGAAAATTTTTATATTGAAGACTTTATAAATGAACTAAAGGAAATAAGTGAGATGTATTTGGCTTACTTACTAGATGATAATAATATTGAGGTTGGTGTATATGAATATCAATTCATAGATGAGTGTATAGTAATAGAGGTCTACTCAGTAGATGATAAAAATATAAAATGGGATAAACTTAAAAATCATTTAATTCCATTTGTAGAAATTATAAATAAGAAATATAAGTTAGTTCCAGAGAATACGGATTTAGATGATGAACAAGTTTTAGATGATGAACAAGTTGTATTACTATGGGATAGTAATAGTGAAACTACTCCATTTACAATAGAGGAATTAAAATCACATCCTATAAAAGAAGCTTCAGGAATGAGCATTTATGTAAAATATAATAATGAGATATGAGATATTTAAGAAAATATAACGAGAACACTTTTGATAAACATCATGCAGTTGTAAAGATTAAAGAACAGTTCACAGAAGAAACTGTTTCTGAAATGCTTGCAGATGAGGTAAAAGAATGGGTTGAAGAAGGCGATTATGAAGCAGTCAGTAATGGCGAAGCAGAAGATATTATCATTCATCAACTAATTTCTTGGTATAAAAAAGAGTTTAATAAACAATTAGATGAAGAACAAGAGTCTGAACTAGAAACTGAACTTAAACAAGAATACAAAACTCTAAACTAAAATGATAATTTTTCTATAATAAACAAATTTTTATTATGAAACATTTAAAAAATACCAGAAAAGATACCCAGAATAAATGGGATAATCTTATTGGAAATATAGGTCTAACTGGATCTAAAGCCACCTGGATGTCTCAGTATGTTGGTTTACAATCACAATCAATAACACAATCAAATTTTCCTAGTATGCTTCCAATTGCAATGAAAGTTGCTGCACAAACTGTAGGATTAGATTTAGTATCAGTTCAACCAATGTCTGCACCACTAGGTACTTTACATTATATGGACTATCAATATGGTGACATGAAACATATAACAAGAAAAAGAAAAATTAATAATATATTTAAAGTCAATGAGTAGATATATAGCACCTGAAGTCAAGCTTTATGTGGGTAAAAGACTTAGAAAATATAATCGTTTAAAAAAATTGAGAAGATTATTAGGTCTACCGGAAAAGAATATGTTTATTAGTCCTGGAGTCTATACAAGGGAATATGATTCTAGTTTTGTAGAAATGTAAAAAAGAGGATCATGAAGAAGTAATATATACTTCTATGACAAACATATATTTAATTTGTGCGGATATAGAAGGTGAAAAACTACATAAAATAGGTTTCACTAAAAGAAAGATTGAAACAAGACTAAAAGAGTTTAAGACTGGAAATGCAGCAGATCTTTATTTAGTAGATTCTTTCAAATCGAAATGGGGAACTAAGATAGAATCAAGTCTCCATAGAATCTTTAGAAGTAAAAGAGTTAGAGGTGAATGGTTTAATCTAACAAAAGAAGATGTACACTCATTTAATGGTTACTGTCAAACCTTACACGATAACTTTGAGTTTATCACTGAGCACAATACATACTACTTAGATAAACCCAACTTTTAGTAATAAATAAATATAAAAAATAAAATATAAGTATGAGTTCACTTAAAGAATTTTCAATTAGAGAATATATTTCAAAAATTGACTTTGTAAATGATGATTGGAAAATCTCACAAATTAAAGAAGATATGCGTAGATTTTTAGGAGAAGAACCTGGAATCGATGTAATCTATAAGAAAGACGTAATGGTAAACGAATTTTCTGGAGAAGCAAAAGAGTTTGTTGATGTAGATAAAATACAAATCGTTTTTACGGATACTGATGATAAATTTAAAAAACTCGAATTTGTTGTTGGACAAAAATTATAATTAAATATGAAACTAGAAGACTACTATTTAGACCTTGATAAAGTATCAAATCTAAAGACAGAAGAAGAAAAACAACACATACATAACTATTATAAAGATATGATGTATGCTATCACAGATAATTTAACTGATAGAGCAAATAGTATTATGAATACCTTAGTTAGAGGAGGTTACTTGAAAAATGTAACACAAGAAGAAAGACAAGAAAAAATTGAAACTATATTAGGATAATGACCTTTGATATAATTGAATATTTAGGAAAATTTGAAGATGGTGTTTTAGTACTTATTTCATTAAATTATGAAGATAACTACTATGACACCACTTTTTATTATAAAGATAATTTTGTAACACTAACAATAGATGATGACTTAGAACAAATTATAGGTCAGGTGGAACTATGGTCAGGTTATAATAACTTAGTCTTAGATATAATGAAAAAAGTTATTCCTGGTGATGAAATTTTAGGAAGACTTGATGAAATTGACTTTTCAGGTTTCTTTGATGAAGAATAATCAACTTATATAAGCATTTACTATATAAATAAGAAATTATTATATTAAATGCTAATTAGTGAAATAGGAATAAGAGGGTATAAATCCTTTGGAAATAATGAACAAGTATTAAAATTAAACACAGAAAAAGGAGAATTGGTTCTTCTTGTAGGAAATAATGGTAATGGTAAATCCTCATTACTTGAATCTTTTGAATATGCTATTTACGGAAAAGTAAAATCTGGAAAAGCAAAAAAATGGCACAAACTTTCTTCGTTACCAAATCGTATAAACGGTGAACTATTAAATCGTATAAAATTTATTTCAAATGGAACAGATGTAGAAATCAAAAGAGGTATTTCTCCATCAGTATTAGAATTGGTTGAAAATGGTATTCCAAACGAAAGAGCAGGTAAAGCAAACATAGATGATAAAATTGAAAAGTATATCGGGTTAGATATAGAAACATTCAAATCATTTATCTCAATGTCTATCAATGACTTTAAAAACTTTATCTCTTTAACAAATGAAGAGAAACAATTACTACTAGATAAGTTATTTAATCTTGAGGTTATCAATATTTTAAATGGTATTCTTAAAGATATAAATAAGAATAACAAACTTAGAATGACTTCTTTAGATTCTGAAATTAGAACCTTAGAAGATTCTATTGGCTCAATAAAGAAATCTATTGAAAAAGCAATTGAAAAAGCAAAAGAGAATATACAACAAGAAATTGAAACTCTTACTGAGGAAATGAATTCTAAAAAAGAGGATTATAAGCTTCTTAAAGAAAAGGTAGATAAGATTAAAGAAAAAGATAAAATACTTACTGACGAACTAGATATTGAAAAAAGACAATTGAGTAATACTCAGAATGAAGTTAGAAATGTTCAAAAAGAAATAAGTCTTTATGATTCTGGTAAATGTCCTACTTGTAGTACAGATTTTAATTCAGACCACTTTATTAGTCTTAGAACCACTTTAGTTGAAAAGAAAGAAAGCTTTGAGTCAGTATTGTCAGAAATAAATGATAATATTACTTCAATTAAATTAAAACAAACAAAGTTAAAAACTATTTCAGATAGTACAACAACTTCATTTAATGATTTAAACTATCTTCTTAGAAATTACAAAACACAAATTGATAATCTTAATAGTAAGAAATCAAAAGAAACTGGTGAATCAGTAAATGTACAAGAATTTCAAAATACTATTGGAGAATTGGATTCTAAAAAAACTGTTAGTCAAGATCATATAACTATCTGTAAAGAGAAAGAATTATTCTATAAAGAACTTACAAGAGTATTTAGTGAAGATGGTGCCAAAAAATCAATCATAGCAGGTATTATTAAACCAATAAATCATTTCATTGGTGAGAATATTAAGAAAATGGGACTACCATTTGATGTAAAATTAGATGAGACATTTAGTTCAGAAATTAAAACATTGGGTTCTGTTGTTGAACATGATTCATTATCAACCGGAGAATCCAAAAAAGTGAATATTGCAATTCTAATTGCTTATTTGAAACTAATCAGAACTAAGAAACATATCAATATTCTGTTCTTGGATGAGGTATTTTCATCAATTGACATCGAAGGTATAGATTCTATATTATTACTTCTTAAATCGTTTGCAAATGATTATAACATCAATATATTTGTTGTTCATCATGCTATTTTGAATCAAGAAATGTTTGATAGAATTATCAAGATAAATAAAGAAGTATTTTCTTCTATTGAAGAGGTAGAATATGATAACTAAACAAATAAATGAATAATAATATAACATTTGGACCAAAAGGTTTGGATGTAACCCAGGGTTTAAATGGACCAATTGGAGTAACAGGTCCACAGGGTCAACCTGGTCCATTAGGAATGACACAAATAGAATATAGAAAATTTTTAAGAATAAGAAAAGTAAATAAATTAAGAAAAATATGGGATTTAACAAGCGCTATTTAAGTAAGGAAAAGATTTTAACGGTTTATCAGAGCCAAGGATTAAAGAAATTGATTTCTTTTATTGAGAATACCGATTGTTTAATAATTGAAGATGACTTTTCAGAAGATGTTTCTGATATTGTCTTAAACTATGATTATATGATTATAGATGAAAAAATAACAGAACTAATAATAGCACATGAACTTAAATAAAAATTATTATTCTATACTTGGTGTGGCGAATACATCAACTGAAAAAGAAATTAAGAAAGCTTATTATAAACTTTCGTTTGAGAACCATCCAGACAAAGGGGGTGATGCTGTCATCTTTGGTGAAATGACTGAAGCATATGATATTTTATGTGGTGAAGAAAGAGAAGACTATGATAAGAAAAGTAAGTTTGGTAATTGTTATAACGAATACTTTGAACTTTTTGAAACAAACTTTGACTACTCATATGATGATACTAAAGATAAATATGAAAAGTTTAAAAAGAATGAAGTTTATAATATTCATATTAAAGTTGATGATACCTTTGATGGTAAATTAGAATACGAAAGATGGGTTCGTTGTAAACCTTGTGATGGTACTGGAAAAGATCTTTCTTCTAAAATTGTTATCAAAGATAATGATGGTAATATTATGAAAATATTTGACTCAGAAGATGGTTGTGATTTGTGTGAAGGGACAGGAAAATATAGAGATCAAGATTGTCCATTTTGTCTTGGTAAAGGTAAAGTAGGTCTAAATCCTTGTACAACTTGCAAAGGAGAAAGACGTATTTTAGGAAAGCAAAAACTTACTAAGATAAAACTAACTGGTGAAGAAACTAAAATCGATGCAATGGGTCATTGTTCTAAAACTGAACCGGGTAAAGTAGGATATCTACTAATTATTAGTAATTAATTAAAAGTGGAGTTTTATAAATATAACCACTTTTCATTTTATCTATTTGTTTTGGACCAGAAGCTTTCCATGTAATTTTATATAAACTATCCGCAACTTTTACAGCAGATTTATACTCTCTCGTAATTTTATCATCTACTATCCATTTGTTACTATGTATGTATATTTCATCTGTTTTAGTTTCTTCATCGGTATATGGGTTATAACTTACCTTATCATCCCAATGAATATCAAAGAATATACCATACTTCTCTATACCTATTTTTGTACCTTGATAAATAACATTTTCAATATCTTCTATATTATGATTTCCTGCTAAAATAATATCAATATCAGTAGGAGTTCCAACATTATCAACTAATTTATCTAAAAAACTACCAGTTAAATAAACATCAAATTTTTCAGAATTAGGTATTTTAAAGAAGTCATCTCTCCAACTGAAAAATGATACTATATTTGGTTCTAACCAAACTATATTATCTATTTCTATTTTACCATATTTTAAATTCATAATATATTGTAATTTTTATGGATAATCATAACCATCATTATCTTGTCCTTGATCATCATAACCTTGATCTCCTTGATTATCATATTGATCTTCTTGTTCAAAATCCTGAATATAACCTTGATCTCCAGGTTGTGGAGTATTACCTTGAGGTGTCGTTCCGGCAACAGTTACAACAACCACTCCTTTAGTACAAAATAGACTCATAGTAATACCTGGAGATTGATTATTCGCAGTATCAATAATTAAATACCTAAATGTTGTGGTATAGGAAGAACCCTCTTCTGTAATATCAGCCAATGATCCAGAACCCTCCCCATAGTTATTGTCTACCGGATTACCCCATGGGAAGTAATACATTTTGTAATTAGTTATATCAGAAATATTAATCTCACCGTTTACTTGTAAGTCTACATAAGTAACATTATTATAAATTAGTTTACCAACTGTTGGCAACGATATAATTTTTATTTTACTAGCAGCACCGGCAGTACTACTATACTGAGATAATAATTCAGTAGATAGAATATTTTTACCCAATTGAGTAGGAATATCAGTTACACTATAAGTAATACCTTTAAGCTTAGATGGGTTACCAACTAGTATAGTAGGAACTTGCACAACTGATAAAATAACATTTATATTAATTCGGGCGGTATCTGTTATTGGAAATGGTAAATTACTTGAAGTAGCAGATACTGCAGTAACTAATAACTGATAGTTGCCTGAGCCCAATCCCGATGCAATAGGGTTTAAAGTATTAGAACCACTAAGAGTTATTGTTGGACCAGTTGAGGTAGGAAGAGTTGTCCAAGTAACTAATGATGGTGTACTAATATCATTAGATGCAATAATATAAGCATTTAATTGTAATGGAAGTGTGTCGTTCTTATTAATAACAAGTAATCGTGAATCTGTTGCAGTTGAACTTTGATTTGTAATTACCGCAAATGTGGATACTGTTGTTGGTGTACTACTAATTACTACTGCAGTTTGACAATCTGTAGCAAGAGAGTTATTTCCGTTTGCATCAATTGCATCAACACCAACTGTAATATTATCAACAAATACAAAGTCAGAGTTTAAGTAATCAATATTTGGAGCTTCTCCAATATATGGAATTTGTATTCCTTTATAGATATTGTCTTCATCAAAATATTTAAAAAATGGAATCATATCTACCTCATACATATTAAGATTATCCAACACTAACATTGATGTACTGGCACCAGTTGCACCATTACCGTTGATACTTAACATCATATCAGTTTTATTATAGAAATATTCATACTTTTTGGTCGGTTGATTTTTTCCATAGCCGCCCCACTTAGCAGGTGTGGATTCTTCAATAGAATCTAATCTAAATGTATTTTTTACTTTTAAGTGATTAACATTTTCTCTTATAGGTAAATAATTCATCTTTTTATAAATCTGTACATTATCATAACCAGATAATTGTGTAGTAATATCATAATTAAGATTAGAAAGATTTAATATTGGTAATGTTGAAATTGGTTCTGTATCTATACTAACCAAATCTTTATACTGAATACTTATTGACCAATTTACTAGATCACAAGGAATTGCTACAAGTGGATTATATTTAATGTATAATCTCCAAACACCATAGATTGTTCCACCACTTATTAATTCTGATAATGTAGTAACATCTGATACATAAGAAGGAACCACTGGTCCAACCGGTGGCTGAAATGATTCATCACCTTGATTCAATTGCTTATCCATCAAATATGTATCAATATAAGGTGTTGTACCTAATGAAATTTTAGTATATACATCTCTTAAACTAAACTTAGTATTTGATAATTCTGTACCTAAACCACTTCCATTTCTTTTAACATTTATAATTGAACCATTAGGTGCTTGTAAATTAATAATTGTACTAGTAACATCACCATATAAATTAATCGTAACTAAAATATCATCTACTTGTATACCTGGAGGACCTGGTGGACTCATACCAAGTGAATAACTACTTAGTATAGTATTATTTAATGATGCACTAGGTCCAGGATAAATTGTCTCTATAAATGGTCCAGTACTATCAATACTCTTTACTAAATAAATATTAGGGTTTTTATAAGTAAAGTTTGTACTTGCAACACTATAGGTTATAACATCAAATTCTACAATAGAATATCTAGATTTTGAAATATTTATATTATTATTATTTAATATCAATCCTGTATTACTTGCATTTACATATAACTCATCACCAGTTACCCCGGAGTTTAAAAAATCAGTAGATAATTGGTTGTTTAGTGATATTATATTTTCGGTTCTTTTTAAAGAAAAGTTATTTATATTATTATATGATGAAGTCCAACCCACATTTATAAAGTTACTAAAATCTAGCTCATTAAATGGCTCATTAAATTCGGAACCCGCTCCAATAAAATCAGTAAATGCTTTATATTTAGTACCTAATTTATATAATTTATAATCTAAAGTATTACTATCTCTAAAACGTGATAAAGATGCCAAAACATCATAGGTTGGATATCCATATAGATTATTTCTATTTATAGATTTTTTGGTAAGTGGTTCATACATTCTAAAATCTCTACCTAAAGTAACTGATCTAGTAGAATCATAGTTTACATCAATCCAAGAATTAAAGCTAAATACTGCAGTAGATAATGGATTATCAATAGACTTTATCTTAGATCTATTATTATCATAGAATTTAAAATTTTGTATCAAACCAGTTGCAGTATATCTTATTACAGAACCAATTGAAGTATTACCTACAGGAACAGTAATTGGTCTTCCATCAAATACTTTATCAATTGTAACAACATCAAACATTATACCGTTTGTTGGATCTATTTTATGTTCCACTGCGATAACTAGTGCGACACCTGCATATCCACCACCATCAACTACATTACTTTCAAAAGTAATTAAAATATAATCACCTGGTAAAAGTGATGTATATTGTCCATTTGGATATCCTTGTGCAGCACCAAATGTTAAATTTATATAACCATTAGTACAAGCTTGACGTGCATCAAATCCAGTAAAATAATATGTATCTGAATAATTAGAATTGAAATGACCACCATTAAAGAATCCGTCAATCCAGTGTGTATTAAACATCTCTGTTATACGAGGGAATCCTTTGAATAATCCATTATTCCAAACACCAGAGAAATAACCATTAAAGAAACCACCAGATAGCCAAATATTTTTAGTTACCTTTATCTTATGGTTTTGAGAATCCTTCTCAATTCTTCTATAAGGAAAAGTTGTATCTAGATTTACTCTCATCCAACCATAAGCAGACTGTGTTTCTCCAGTTACAGAATAATTATATGCGATACCCAAGTTTTCTATCTTATAATAATCTTTCAAAAGTTTCCTATTATCATTTATATCTATTGCAACAATATTGCCGATTGATACTGCAGATCCAGTTGCAAAGTTTGCAATTGAATATGTAGAACCTCTAATTTCAATTTTCCATGAAATATCCGATTCCGTTAAAACTGAAAATGCAACATCATCAAAGTCTCTTGCTTCTTCATCATCTCTCCAACCACTATTCCAAACACCATTCTCCCAAATACCTGATCTAAATAAACCATTACCGATTCTAGATGTTAGTGTATAAGGAGTTCCGTTTTGAAGTAGTATATGTGAATAAGTTGCTTCAAGAATATCAACTATTATTGGTGTAGTACCAGAATAACTTCCACTACCATCACTAGTTAGTTGTAATAAGTTATTTTTAGGATGATAAGCTCCAACGATATTAATATTATCCAAACTTGCTGCATAATTACTACTTTGTGATGCTGAGATAACTAAATAGTTTTTAGAACCATTTGTATTTGTACCTATTAAACTAGTAGTTGCGAATATTGTTGAAGATGTAAAACTTACGATAGAAGGTCCCCAAGAAGTTGGAGTTTTTAGTAAATCATTTCTAACTATATAAATACTCATTCCGTCACTTGTATTACTGAATGTGGAAGATGTATATTTTAGTTCTAAACTAAAAGTATCATACTCTATAGGTTTTGCAATAAAATTTTTAGTAACTATCGTATCTAAACCAGAACCAAATATAGAGTATGTTGGTGTTATACTAGTAGAATTGTAAATCCAATTATATGAAGAAACCTGACTTGAATTATTACCAAAATACCATCCACTTGGTTGAGTATTATCATTAATTGATCTATCTAAGTAACTAAACTCTCTATAACCATTTATTAAAAAGTCAAGTTCATTTAATATAGATTTTGTAATTATTGATTGTGTAAAAGAATCATTCGCACCATATCTAACTATTGATTTTGATTTCAATGTAGATAAAGGAGTAGTATAAGTATAAAATTCAACACCTGTTTGTGTAATACCAGACACATCTGTTGTAACTGATGCAATAGAGTCTTTGAAGGGTGCATTAAATCTAATAGATAATTGTGCACCAATTGTTGAAGTTGAGCTTGATACACCAGTAACTATTTGGTAGTTTTTACCCTGAGTGTAAGTATATCCACTTGGATAATTAGTATCTATAACTCTACTATCAATATACACTATATTATCAACATTATTGGAATTTCTATTAATACCAATTTGTGATGATATAGTCGATGTGGTCCAGGACTGAATTAAATTTGTATCTATAAATGGCATAAACTATATATTAAATTTATATACTACTTATGATAATTATTTCCTTCTTTTTTTTCTTTTAGTTGTTATCAGTTTATAGATCAAAATAGAGAATTTACTACCAATATAATTTATAATCTTTCCAATTTTATTATCTTTCTGCAATACTCTCATTGTATAAGCCATATGTTCGCTCCAAGGCTTTACTATTAAATATAAATACTTTGAATATTGTGGATTTTTAGTTAAGAAACTAACCACTGGTTTTGCCCATGTTAAATATCCAAATGAAACTTCCTTATTTTTCCTCAACATTAATCTTCCAAACTTCTCATCTGCTTCCCAAATTTCCTTAGATAAGAATCCTTGACTATATAATAAATTACATATAATTTTTGGTCCACTACCTCCACTATAACCAATACCACCATAATTACCGCCACCTAAATCAAAATTAGAACAATATGTAGGAGTAATTGTTATAATTCCATCATTATTAATTTTACAAAGTGCATAAATTTGATCTGTTTGTAATAAAGTAGTTATAAATACTCTATATGTTAAATCACCACCCGGAAATGGTGTACCTGAAGAATTTATACACACCTGATCACCTGATCCAACACCGATCGGATTAGCAGATCTTATATGACAAGATATTGTACTAGTACTAAGACAATTTGCATTTGGATCTGATCTAAAACCAGGTCTAATAAGTGAACATACTGTAACCTTGTTGACTATACTGACTATTACAGATGTATTTGCATTAGTACCAATTTGTACTACTTTTGTTAAAGTTACTGATGTCGATACATCTATATATTCTACAATATAAAAGAGTTTGGCTCCGATAAATGGTGTAGTACAATCACTATCTGAAAATAAGTTAGTACCAACCGCAAAATTCGCAGTATTCCAATAAACATTATTAGTCAGTGGGAGTTCACAGAAACCCGCTGCAGTAGTACCTACTTTACCTGCCGAAATACGTGCAGTTTTACCAACACCACATAAATAGGGAGTTTCAACAATAACACCAACAGAATTTATTTTACATGAGTAAAATAAACCTGAAGGACTTTTAATTATCCAATACTGATTAGCCAGAAGTATCATACCATTAAAAGTATTTGTTTGTATACTATTTGTATAAACAATAACACCAAGTGCAGGTGGTTCACTACTAAGAAATATTGCAGTATTAAAGTTATTTGTATTTGATGTTGTAATTGGACAACTATTTGCTTCTCCACCCTGAAAACTATATTCACTTGATATTTGATAATTTGAAGTAATTACATAATTGAAATATTTATATGTAGGACTAACCTCACCACCTGCATCCCGAATTCTTATTCTAAATTGGTGTGTGACTAGTTGTTGTGGAGTAAAACTATAACTTCCACTTGTCTGTGAAGAATTTATAAATGGAAGATCTTGCCAAGAACCTGTTGTTTTATATGATAATTCATAACCTACTATATTATATTCTGCATCAAACGCATTAGACCATTGTAATAATATTGGTAGACTTGTTCCAGGTGCAGGAGGTGCAGGAGGTGCAACTCCATTTACTTCAAAGTTAGACCAATCAGCAATATCTGTAAAATTTGGACCAAGTGCAAGAAAGTTTATAGACCAATCACCACTACCATTATCTGTTACATTCCAGAGAGAACCATAAGGATCTAATGTAGTTCCACTATATAACTCACTCCATGGTGCTGATGATAATGATGGATGAACTATTGCACCAGATAAAAGTTCTAAAGTCAATGAGTAATGGTCTGCAATTATTACAGCAGCATCTACTGCAGATATGTGAAATATCCAACTACTATTGATATTCACTACTACATTTCTACTTAAAATTGTTATTGTTGCCATTATTTATTATATTTTTTTAATTATACATTGTCTATATTAGTACTATTACTAGTAGGTATGGATAAAGTACTACTTCTTGCGGTTATTTCTACTAAACAACTAGATGCAGTAGAAGTAGGATTAAATACATATGAAGAACTTGCACTTCCTAAACTATTCAATGTAATAGTTCCTGTTCTACCTAAATGCAAAAAGTCTATTGTCGCTACTGATACCGGAGATGAAAATGATATACCATTAAAAGTACCATCAACACTAGCCGTAAAATCAAGTGTTAGCACTTCATTCGGTTCTCCACCTGAGAAATCAAGTGTTCCTGCTCCTGAATTAGGTATCTCCGAGGTAATAGTCAATCCCCCACCTCCCGATGGTGTAGATGTTCTTGTATATTTTAAAACATTAGAATGTGTTAAAGCTAGTGTTGGAGTTAAGGTAACAGTCGATTCAATTCTAAAATAAATATCTCCTGTTATAAGGAAGTCTGTAAAGTCATATAACTTATTAGTTGTAGTTACATCAGAATCAAAAAACCATGTTATATTATCTTCACTATATTGCCATTCTGCAGCAATTAGATTACTTAAACTACTTGTCAATAAAACGTCTACTAAACCAGAGATGTCCTCTATATCAGCATTTGAATTAGTATCAAGATATACTATAGTGATAGGAAGTACTGGTATACTAACCGCACCACCAAATGTTGAATTAGATTGCCAAACTGGTGGTGTATTAGTAGTCTCAGAAATTATAATAGTTGAATCATAAATTATATCTGTAGCATTTGAATCTATAGAAATATTAATATTTGAAAGGGATTCATTTAGAAATATATTCCAAACATGACAAGATGAAGTAATACCTCTGGAAGGCCAATTCATACCTCTAAATAGAATTTGTTTTTCAAAATCACTGGTTATACTACCACCACTATCTAGATCAAAGCTAGATCCATACCAGTTACCATTTCTCCAAAGGCCATTTTCCCAAAAAATATTATAAGCATTCATATAACTTACAATACCATTTTTCCAAATCATACCATATCCATTACCAGATATAAAGTTACCATTTTCCCATTCTGATATATAAAAATCACTATCTATAAGTGTTCCATTTTTCCAAATACAAGTATCACTAATACTAAAAGTTGGTATAGATGTTGGTAGAAATATATTTCTATTTACATACGGATTAAATGAACTTGACTTAAATGTACCATTTTCAAATGTACCATCTATCCAAACAGAGTTTTGTATAGTTCCACTTGGATGACTAAATGTTCCACCCATCCAAAGTACATTTCTTAACACCACAGTTTTTAAATTTATATTGGTATCACTTGCTCTTTTTGAATCAATATATACCCCTCTATTGACGTATCTATCCTTAGTATCCGTTACAAATCCACTTTTCCAAATACCATAGCTATTTATACTTGAAGTTCCAAAAGATGTTATAAAGTTTTTTGCATTATTTGATTCAGTACCACCAATTGCATAATAACCAGATTGTGTTCTACCTCCACCATCAAACTCTCCAACTGTAAATATACCATTATTCCAAACCTTGCCCTTAAAGTATCCACCATTAAATTCTCCATCAAACCAACTTGAATTACTTACAACAGAACTATTATTTAATATACTTAAATCCCCAATTCCAAACTCACCACCATTAAATACACCATATTCCCAAGAATAATTAGCTTTAATATCTGATGTAGAATATAATATAAGTTGTGATGAATTATAATATGACGTAAATTTACCACCATTAAATACACCATTTAACCATTTAGCTGTTCCAGTAAACTCACCACCATTAAATACCCCTCCAGACCAAGTAGCTAAATTAAGATTGTTGTATGTACTAAAAATTCCACCATTAAATATACCATTTCTCCATTGTATAAGACCATTTCTATTTATCCCTGGTGCTCCTAAAATTCCTAGTGGTAATTTTAGATTTGTCTGTGCAATAAGTTCTGCATTTTCAACAGTTGTATAATTTATAATACCATTATAAACTTTTGTATATCCAGTTGTTATGGAAGAATCTCCTATTATACCACCATTTATCGTACCGTTATAGAATTTTGAATAGTAAAATTTACCACCATTAAAGTCTCCACCTTCCCAATCACTTTTATAAAACTCTCCATTTATAAATTTACCTTTTTGCCAAGACCATCTATTATTCATTACTTCAGAAGCACGTGGACGTGGGGTGAATAAACCGACGGAAGCAAATATTATAATTTCTTTTGTTAAACCACTTTTATAAAAGTCATTTCTATTATTGTCATTATATGAGAAATCAATAATATTACCATCAAAAGAATTTGAACTATAGAATAACCCATTATTAAATACACCATCTAACCAAGTTGAAGATTTAACCAAACCATCATTAAATGTCATACCATTCCAAATAGAATTATATAAAATACCATTTTCCCATATATCATTACCACCTACAAAAAATGAATTCATATAAGTTGCCTTAGATAAAATATTTGAGTTTTTAGAAAATATAGAATCTATTATTAATAAACTCTTTATTTTTTCAACATTATTAAATTCTCTATCACTAACATCATATAACTCATTTTTTATTAAAGATGTATTAAAATATGCTTTTTTAAATATACCAGATAATATTTTTGATCTATAAAATTTAGTTTTGTGTAAATATCCATATCTATTATTCGCACCATAAGAACTAAATTTACCACCACCCGTTAAACCAGGCAAAATACTTGTTGAACCAATTGCAATAATTTCTTGTAGTTGATAATTACCCTGTGGTAGATCTTTAACTATTTTATATTGATCTGGTAATCTAGTCAAAGAACCTGTTATACCAGTTACTGAGAATGTTGCATTGTTTCCTGAATTAGGTTGAATAATTGTTAGTATATCACCATTTGAATATCCTAAACCAGGATAATTAATATTTACTGATAAAACTGCACCATTATTTACTGAAGTAATAAGAATAATATCATCACTACCACCACCTTGTTGAACTCTTTGCATAGATACTGTAGATCCTACTGAATATCCAGATTGTCCAGTTCCAGGTACAATAGCAATTGAACTTGTATTTCCTGCAAACATACTAAATTGTAGTAGTCCATTTCCACCATTAACACCACTATCAGTAGAATATATATTATAGCCCAAATTTGGAATACCACTACCTTCAGATATTAAAGTGAAACCAGTCACCTGACCTATAACACTTGCAGTAATATCAACAGTTAGTCCTGTTCCTTCCCCAGTCACTGAAGTTTTTGATGCTGATGCTGTATTATAATATGATCCAGTACCAGAGAAAGAAATGCCTGTCACTTTTCCTCTAGAATCATAATCGACTGCATTTAAGAATACTACTTCACCTAATGCTAAGTAGTCATTTTCTACTTCTTGATATCGGTCATTTGTAGTGGAATAAAGTGTTTTAACATTTATAGACGATGTTCCACCAACTAATGATATATTATAATATCCACCTCTGTTAGAAAGATCTCCATACTTATCATCTGAATTCCAAATCTGTGCTGAGTCATCAAGCTTTATATTCACATCATTACTAAAATTGAAATAATTTCCACTATTCCAATTAGAATTTTCAAAAATACCACTTTCAAAGTCAGAGTTTAAAATATAAGCATCCGAATAATCAATAGTAAGATCTGGTAATGTAACAGATAAATTTTGAATATCTGAAAGAGTAACAAAGATATCAATAGAATATCCGAAATTATCTTTAATAGTCGCAATATTTGGATTTAAAGAATTTGCAGTATAATTAACATCTGATAAGTAATCATTATCTTTTGGAGTTGAGAGCATACAGTTATACTCAAATCCTCTTTTATACCATTTTTTACCAGAGAAAGATGGAGATAAATCAAATTTATCAGTATATTCAACATAAGGTCCTATTTTAAATTTTTTATCAAAGAAGTTAAGTAATAAATTATCATTACTATTTATCTTCAATCCTTTTATATAAAAGGTATCTTTAAACTTAAACTTCTCATAACTTCTTTTATTTATATAAAATTTATAAATCTTATGTGATGCAGACTGTGCACTAGCTTGACTAAACTCTGTTTCCTCAAAATGTAATATTCTTATTGAATTATCACTAATATAATTAGAGTTTTTAAATAAAGACTTTTTATACTGTGTATTTATTGACTTAACATTATAAAATCTACTATTTTCTACTCTTGAGTTTTTTACAACTGAGTTTTGTATATTTGCATTTTGAATACCACAACTTTCAAAATAAGCTTTATTTATAAGTGTGTCACTAAAATTATTCTGTATAAACTGTGTGGTCAGTGTTCCTCTTAAATGCTCTTCTACAATTGAATATGATGTAGATGATGTACCTAATATTGAGTTACTAACATTCGCATTATTTATAATTGCATTTCTTATTTCTGAATTTATAACAAAATTATAACCATATCCATCATTATCTGGATTAGTTGATTTTTGATATGGTGCACCAAAAGTACCCACAATATTATCAAACTCAGAAACATAACTTTGTAGTTGACTTTGTTTAGATTCCATTATTCCTCTTTCCCAAATAGTATTTAATAAAGTACCTGAGTTCCAAATAGATGAGGTAGAGCCCCAAGTAATTCTTTTATCATTACTACCATAAATACCACCATTCCAATTTCCATTGAAAGTACCATTTCTAAAATTAGATTTAGATATTAAAGGAACATTTTTATTTTCATGTTTTACATTTACTTGCCAACTTGAAAAAGTACCAAATGTTTCATAACTATAAACTAAATTCTCTTGAAAATCTACTCCATAATAGTTAAAACTATTATTTAATATTAGTATTTTGTCTGCACTCGCAGTAGCCGCAATAGAATATGAACCAATCATAAAATCAATACTTATATTGATCCAACTTGAAGTTCCATTTTTAATAAAAAATCCAGGTCCACCATTTAAACCCAGTGATTCACCCCAAGGGCCAGTTACACTATGACTTGGTTCTGATGTAAATATTATATTATTTTGATTTTTATTAAATCTATAATCAAAATCCCCTCCACGAGTTGTAATCTGTCTATTTACATGAATAAAGTCATTCTGATCTTTAACATAATAAACTTTAATTAGATTATCTAAGTCATCACTTGGCTCTGTTGCTTCGTTACTAGGTAAACTACCATTGAACTCTATATCCAATACAACTTGACACTTATCTACAAATAAAACTTTATAACCATCATGACCTTTTTTATACTTATCACTTGCTATTAGTAAATTACTATCATAAGTACCATTGATTATAAATACTCTATCTCCTATACTAAATCCAGAGTTAACTTCTGTATAGAATAAAGTATAATCAACACCCGCTATTTTATAAGGTTCAACCCAATTTAAAAGTTTAGGACTACAAGGTATACCATATTTTAAAACTACATTTGTATCATCACTTGTTAGATTTAATTGTGGGTCATATCCTACTAGATTAATATCTTGACCAATTTGATTTAATTCTTCTGTGGTTATTAAATAAGGTTTGGTGAATAGATTCTTTTTCACTAAATTTGTTGAACTCATTAAAACGGTTTAGTTTTTATCTATATATAAATTTATTAATAGTATCTAAACAAATTTTACCCTTTTAACTATAATTAAATATGAATAAACGAAAAAAAATATTAGTATTCTCTGGTGCAGGACTCTCGAAAGAAAGCGGGATTGAAACCTTTAGAGACTCTAAGGAAAGCTTATGGAACAATTTCAAGATTGAAGATGTTGCTACCATCGATGCATGGAGAAAAGATAAAGAATTAGTACTAAAATTCTACAATGAACGTAGGGCACAATTAAAAGAAGTAAAAACAAATCTAGCACATAGACTTATAGCAGAGTTAGAGAATGAATTTGATGTAACTGTAGTTACACAGAATGTAGATAACTTACACGAAAGAGCAGGATCTACTAACATAATACACTTACACGGAGAACTAACCAAAGTACGTTCAACATTAGACCCAAGACTAATCTACGATTGGACAGAAGACGTAAATATAGGAGATAAATGTGATAAGGGATCTCAACTAAGACCACATATCGTTTGGTTTGGTGAGGCATTAAATCCAGATTATATGAGTAAAGCAGTAAAAGCAGCAGAACAATGTGACTATTGTATAATAGTCGGAACTTCTTTACAAGTTTTACCTGCAAATGAAATTCCATTTTTAACAGATGTAGAAGTACCCGTATATTATATTGAACCATCTAATATAGATATGGTTATGTATGATATACCAGACTATAAATTACCTTATTTCCACCATGTGAAAAAGGTTGCCACAAAAGGAATGCAATATATTTTTAACCAATTAAACAAACAAATATAAATAATGGAAGATAGAGATTATATTTTTGATAATTTTAGAAAGTCATATAGTATAAAAGATAAATACTACGATTTAGGTAATTATATGAAAGTAGATAAGTATGGTAATTATACCAGTGCTCTTGAAGACTTTTTAGGTTACTACAAAGCAGATAAGTCTGCAAAACGTGAAGAAACTCCGCAAGAAAGAGAGGCTCGTTTATTAAGAGAGAAAGCAGAAGCCAGAGAAGCTAAAATTGATCAAATACTTAAAAAATAGTATGGATAGTGGAGCAACTACTTATAATGATGTTATGAAAAACTTTCATTTGACTATAAATAATTTAATGAGACCTATTAAAAGAAAAAAGATAATAAAAAGTGTACTTATTAAAACCGAGAAGAATAGGTAGTACTTATATGAACATAAAAAGAATAATGGATTCATATAAGTCATATAAGAGATATTCTCGTAAAGAAAGTATAAAAAGAATATTTAATATATAGTTTATCAAAAATAATTAAATAAATGGATTTACAAGAACTATTAAACGAATGGAATATTAAATGTGATGTTACTACACTACTTGCTATGTGGAATGAATCACATAGATCTTATCACACTTTAAATCATCTAAATGATTTAATCGAACAAATAAATGAGGGAAAATCTAAATACTCTCAAAAGGAATATGAGAAATTACTAATTACTGCACTTTTTCATGATTGTATTTATGATCCAATGAAAACTGATAATGAAGAAAGATCTGCAGACTTCTTTATAGAATGTTGTCAAGATAAAGATAGTAAAGATAATAAAGAAATTAGACAAATGATTTTAGATACTAAAAATCATGAAGCTACTACAAACTTATCTGAATCATTTAACTACTATGATATGAATATTGTTGAAAGAGATTTCGATCAGTTGCTAGAGTGGGAGAAAGGTATCTCAGAAGAATATAAAGGATATGGTGATTCATATAAAGATGGTAGATTGAAATTTTTAGAATCTTTATTAGATAAATATCCAAATAATACAGAAAACTTATTAAAATTAGTTGACTGGATAAAAGAAAATTACTAAAAGAAAAACCACTCATTTGAGTGGTTTTTTTATTAAAATCTATTAAATTTTGTAATTAAACTTTCTGCAACTACAGGTTCTTGTGTCTCAGCTGGTTTTTCAACACCTGAATGATGTTTTGAAATAATATCTACAATATCAGCTCTTTTGTTACATTCATCAATAAATGTTTTATAAGGTGTAACTAACTCTTGATTCCAAACAGTACCTGATAAGGCATCCGCAAGATTTTTTTCAGTTTCTGGATTTACTTCACCATCAAGTACTTCAACACTACCCATACTTACTTTATCATTTTTTACCCAAGTTCCTTTTTCTATATCAAAAAGTAATCCATTTGAAAATGTTAGAGTTGGATTTTCTGCAGCTAAATCAAATTTATAATCAAATTTAATTACTGCACTTGACCAAATACGACCATGCTCTTCCAATTCTGTTTTTCCTTCTGCCGCAATTTCTTTATCTAACATTGGAATTATATTTACAACTTTCTTATCATTAAATGTTTCATCAGTTAGTAAAAGTTTACCTCCTTCAACTTTTAACTTTCCTTCATTTGGTTTATAATTTACCAAATATGAAATAGGATGACTTTTTTCTTCATCAGTAAGATCGGAACCACCCATAAATCTAAATGTATAAGCAAATCCTTGTTCTGCAATATTTTGTTTTTTTAACATTTCTCCAATAAGTTTTCCTTTATCAGATTTACCTTTAACAGCAGCTTCTAATCTATCTAGGAAACTCTCGTTGAATTTTTTAATATATCTCATATTACAATAATAATTTTTTATTATATATTAAAAAAAATATAAAAAAAATTCACTTTTTAAGGTGGATTTTAAAATTATTTCTTAAATTCTTTTTTATCAGAAGAAATGTAGAACTTATCGAAGTCATAATACTTAGAATAAACTTCTTTAATCTTTTTCAAAGTAACCTCTTCTAATATATCATACACCGACCAACCCGTGGGATTTATCCATTGATTCACAGAAGCATATCTATTGATTTCATCTTTTTGTTTTCTAACACCATAGTATTCTTTAACAAGGTTAAATCTTTCTTTAGTTAAAAACTTATCTGGATTTGTAATTACTTTCTTAACCGCTTCTACAACTTCATTAAAGTTTTTATTTGAAGTTAATGTTGAGATAGTATTTATACCTTTATCATTAACTCTTGACTGATAACAATGAACATAATAAACTAATCCTTTTTTCTCTCTAACTTCTTGGTATAAAGGAGATTTTAAACCTAAAGATAACATTGCATTGATAAAGTGAACATAAGCAAAGTCTTCTTCAATTACTGGTGAAAGAATTACAACAGAAGTTTTATCTTTAAAATCATTGTTTAATTCTAAATCTGTATCGTGATTACCAAAACTTAAATTAGTTACGATTTTTCTTTCTTGAAACTCAACCGCTTTATTTTTATAATCTTTGTTTTTAGATACATTGATAATTTTAGTTGGTTTTGCATATTGTAATTCAAAGAAGTTAAGACAATCCATAAATTTTAGATTCTCTAAATCTTTTTTCAATCCAATTGGATCATAATCATTAAATAACTTTCTAGAAAGATTTAACATATGAGATTGAGATTGATCATTGAAACAATCCATATACTCTTCAAGAACAATTTTTCTTTCGTTTTCAAATTCCTCTTTAGTAACTTTAAAAGAAGTTAGTAAGTCGACAAATTGATTTTTATATTTATTTACCTTTTCATCTAATCCAGTTAAATAGAATACAATTTCATTTGATGAAGTATAAGCATTCCAGTCGATGCCGTCTCTATCAAAGTCTTCTTGTAAGTGATCGAATGATTTGCATAAAAGGTGTTCCATAATATGACTTATCCCATACCAACCCGGTTTTTCTAAGTTTGTTGAACCCTCATACACAACATAGAATCCACTTAAATCAGTTGGACTTTTTAAATTTACTATCATATTTTAATTGTTTTATTTATTTATATAATTAAATTTTTATTAGTTTAGTTTTGTTTTATCAAAAGATAGTTGTATATTTGTATTTCAAAATATAAAAACGAAATATGATTACATTAGGATTATCAGGTAGTAGATACTCGGGAAAGAAAACAACTGTTGAGGTATTCAAGAGAATAGGTATACCCGTGTTTGATGCAGACCTTATTTTAAAGTTTATCTTAAATCATAATCACGAGTTATTAAGTGATGTAAGAAAAGAGATAGGTTCTGATTTCTTCATAAATCACCAATTGAATTTTCGTGGAATGAAGAAAGCTACTTTTGATAAAGTTCTTGATATCATTGAAGATGATCTCTTCAATGCCTTTACTAAGTTCTGTGATAGATATGAAAGAAAGGGTGCTATCTATACCATTTTTCATTCATCACTTTTATTTGAAAGGGAATGGGATAAAAAAATTGATTTAAGTATTACTGTATTTTCTCCAGAAGGAGATAGATTAAAAAGAGCTCGTTATCAAACTAATGAAGGTTTATTAAACATTAGAGATAGAATGAAAACTGAAATGGATCCACTTCAGAAAAATCAAATGGCAGACTATATTATAAACAACTACAATAATGGTGAAGTAGTAGGTCATATCGGTTTACAACCTACTAAATTACCAAGTTTAGTAAAACAAGTAAATCAAATCGATCAAAAAGTTATTGATGAATATTTATATAAAGAAAGCTTAATACTTTGTGTGTAATGAAAAATGTAATAAGAATAAAACTTATCAACCAATGTGCTGGTAAATTACAATTTGTAAAAAAATAAAATCAATTTGTACCAATTTAGGTTTAATGGAAGTCAAAGACATTGTTGATAATATCTGTACTCAACCATTTAAGTATGTTGAGTTTGAAATTCCAAATAATAGCAGTATTTATGATGTTAAAAAAGTTTTAGATGATTTGTCTTGGACTAACATACATGGTGACGGATGGTCGACGCACTCACCGGATGAAATGGCTTTTTACAACTACGAGATAAATGGTGGTGTACAATGGCAGAGAGAGGCAAATATGTTAAAATTAGGAATAGGTTCGCGAGAAGATTATTTAGACTTTATTAAGCAATCTATTCAAACAAATTTTGGTAACTCAGAAGAATTGATTACATTTGTACTCAATAAATTATCAGACGAACAATTAAAAGAAACATTAGAAAAAATAGAATATTAAATGGCAAACGCACATATACATTCAGTATCTTCCGCTCGTAGATTTGGTGGTCAACCAGAGGATTACTTAACAATTCACATAAAAATGGATTGTTCTAAAGCTTATTTATCAGATAATAGACATAGAGCTTTAACACACCACGGGTTTTGGATACACGAGGTGATGATACCTATATTCGGATACACAATCACAAACTCAGATGATAAAGTTGTATCTGTGAAAGATATATGTGAACAACATATATTAGAAGACTTTGGAATGAGGTTTATTCCAACCGCACAAGATTATCTTGAAAATTTGGAATTCAAAGAATGGATGCAAAACGGATTAAAGGATAATCCATCTTCTGCGATAAAAATTACACAAAAAAATAAAATCGGACAAATACCTAGTCCAACTAATACAATTTTAGACTAATGATAGTAATATGTAAGAAAGGTAGTACCCGATTAGTAAAGGGACTTAGATA
>ENA-OSIY01000110-OSIY01000110.1-marine-metagenome-genome-assembly--contig:-NODE-110-length-45520-cov-10.577977_pt1 | contig 45520 bp, 30 predicted proteins | sample MGYA00237884_ERZ534233 | MGnify/ENA primary metagenome ERZ534233 (study PRJEB26412, sample SAMN06343840) | marine metagenome | isolation source: estuarine water | place: USA: Columbia River Estuary... | reverse complement strand
ATTGCAAGTGCCGTTGTTTAAAAACGAGTGGGGTACATGATGAAGCAGTTTGTTAAACGTATTTTTGGTATTACTAAACTTGAAGAAGAAAAAGCAGAGCTTCAAATAGCACGAGATAAAGCTGTTGCAGAAACAGTACTGGCGCAGGCCGCAGAAGAACAAGCCAAATTAACACCAAAAGAACGTGCCACTGCCAAAGGTGAGCCTTGGGTTGCAGTATTAGATACTCATGTTAACAAAGACAATATCAGAAATGGCTTCTTTGAGCTTGACTGGAACGAGATATTTGTGTTAGAATTGAAACGTGCAGGATACGGATATGACGGTGATCCTGATGAAGAGATTGTGGATCGTTGGTTTAGAGATTTGGCCCGCAACATGTTGGGTGAAGCTGGAGTAGCTGATCCTGGACGTGTGGGTGCTGGATATATTAATGTAACAAAACTTGCCGATGGCAAAGCAGAGGTAGAATGACACATATTATAGTTGATACTGCTAACACGTTCTTTCGTGCTAGACATGTGGTGCAAGGCAGTGCTGATATTAAACTTGGCATGGCCTTTCATATTACTTTCAACTCTATTAAAAAAGCGTGGCAAGACTTTGGCGGTAGCCATGTGGTGTTCTGTCTCGAAGGTCGAAGCTGGCGTAAGGACTTTTATACTCCGTATAAAGCCAATCGTAAAGAAGCTAGAGATGCGCTAACTGAAAAACAACAAGAAGAAGACAAATTGTTTTGGGAAGCATTTGACGAATTCAAAAAGTTTGTTACAGAGAAGACCAACTGTACTGTAATGCAACATCCTAATCTAGAAGCTGACGATTTAATTGCCGGATGGGTACAAGCACATCCAGATGCAAAGCACGTTATCATTAGCACAGATGGCGATTTCGCACAACTTATTAATACCAATGTGAGTCAATATAATGGTGTGGGCGACTTGCATATTACGCATGAAGGTACCTTTGATGCCAAAGGTAAACCGGTTAAAGACAAAAAGACAGGCGAGCCCAAGGCCGCACAAGATCCAGAATGGATGTTGTTCGAAAAATGTATGCGTGGCGATACCAGTGATAATGTCTTCTCAGCGTATCCCGGTGTGCGTACTAAAGGTTCTAAAAACAAAGTTGGCTTAACTGAAGCGTTTGAAGACCGTAAATCCAAAGGCTACTCGTGGAACAATCTCATGCTTCAGCGTTGGACCGACCATAATGGAATCGAGCATCGTGTGCTAGAAGACTATCAACGCAATATACAACTATGCGATCTTACAGCGCAGCCTGCAGAAATTAAAGAAAAGATTGTAGAAACTGTAAAGATCAATGCTGTTGCTAAATCAGTGGATCAAGTGGGAATTCGCATGTTGAAATTCTGCAATACTTGGGATATGAAAAAGATTGCAGACAACATACAAACATATGCAGAGCCGTTTCAAGCAAAATACAAGGAAGAATAATGTCTAGAGTATATCTAATCAAACCTCTTGAAAAGAAAAGCATTGTGTGGCACGTGGAGATGTATCGTAAAAATGCAGATGATAGTATTAGTTGGTTTAACCTCGACGAAACGTATCGGTGGGGTCAAGGATTTATTGACTCAGAGTTAGACTGCAATCTACCCTGGGAAGGTGATCCAGTAGCCTATGCTACTAACACTGACGGTTGGGGTAGTGAATTTGACGACAGCATTAACATTGAATTAGAATTCAGTGATGATATTGATGAAGAAGAACAAGAAGCTATTCGTGAAGCATACTATGAAGGTGGAGCCGGTTGGTTGTTTGACGGCGAACATGATTGGCAAGAAGAAGATACTGCTGTACATATCATTGCACCATATCAGGTGGATTTATGTGAAGATGACGGAACTGTAATTGAAGAAAATGTTAAACTAAAACAACGACCCGATCCAAACACTAGTTGGCCGTTTAGTAAAGAATTTCCTAAGGAAGAAAAATAATGACAGAGATTTATGCAAAACCGATTGTAGATGGAAAATTTTGGATTGTTGAAAAAGACGGTTCTAAAATTGCTACATTACATAAAAAAGAAAATAATAAATTTATTTTAAGTAGCACCAATGGCGAAGTAATGTTTAACAAAAAGCAAGACTTGACCAAACAGTTCGGTGATGGATTCTTTTTAACTAGCAGTAAGGTCAAAGTTAAAGTTACTGCCAGTGAAGATGATACATTTGAATGCCATGGTTACCCAGCGTTATGCGAACCCTTTAACAGCATGTATGATGTAAGACGTAAACTAGCATTGTTTACAAAATCCAATGCCAGTAAAAGTTTGTATTGTGCGGGCTATTACATTATTAAATTCAACAAAGGGTGGGTTAAGAGCTTTTGTCCAAAAGCTATTACTATCGAACGATATCCGTTTAAAGGTCCGTTTAAAGATAAACTAGAAATGAAGGCGGTGTTAGCAAATGCAAAATCCTATTAATTTAACTCCCATAACACAATTTGTTCAGCTACTTCGTGTAGCCGAACTCAATCAGCAAAAAGAAGTTAAATTGACCATACAACAGGCAAGACTACTAAATCTTGCCTTAACTGAAACATTGGATAAATTGAATAGAGATTGGGAAACACTATATAGTGCTCTTAAAAATACGCAAGAGACTGAAGTAATAACAGTTACCATGGACGGCGGCGGCTTCGTAGAGCCTAAATAAAAGATAAATATATGCGTACTTATCGAGAGACGCATATTATGAGCAGACCCAAACCTAAAGTATTGTTAGAATACACTAACAAAAAAACTTACAAATCTGAACAGATTTTAGAATCTGAAGCCATTTGGGCTGTGTTCTATAAGAACGAGCCTTTTAATCTAAAATCGTTTAACAGCCTTACCAGCTATCCTGGACCTAAATATAAGAAAACAAGTTTTTCAAATCCTGGTCACGCCTTAAATTTAGCCAAAAAATTAAATTTAACATTTGGTACTATAGATTTTCAAGTTGTTAAATTAACTCAAGGCGCTGTAGTAAAATGATTGCCAGAAATTCGCTAACCAAAATATTTTTACAGCAATGGGGTAAAAGTATAGATGATGCGAATGTTGAACTTTACAATAGAAAATGGTGGCAATCGAATAGAGTTAACAAGCCCAATGCATTTAGACTAAGTGACGAAGGGTATGAGTTTCTAACAACAATCTTAGAAATTCAAATGTACGAAATTCCTTTCACTGAGCCTATAGAGCTTAGTCCACAAACAATCATATTTTTAGAAAAATATATCGATTGCCCTTACTACTTAACAAACCAAAGTATTACAGTATTTTCCGAACGTAAGAGTTTTGAGCTGTATTTGTTTTCGGACGATATTCGTAAATTTGGTTTGGTTAAGGCTATGACAGAACGCCAAAAAGAATCTTAAATTTTGGTTAGATTCAAGAATACTGCTTGAAAAATTGCTTGACTTAGTTGCGTTTAGGCCATATAATATACACATAGCTTAATTTTTTAACCCCGCTAACTTAAGATAGGAAATGTAAAATGGCAGAAATCATTAGCCGCACCGTAGGCCCTAAAGGTGCTAAAAAGTCTTTGCGCAAAGCGTTCAAGAATCAGCGTCCAATTTTCCTGTGGGGTCCTCCCGGAATTGGCAAATCGGATATTATTAAACAACTTGGTACTGAGCTAGAAGCTCATGTGATTGACGTTCGTTTGTCACTGTGGGAACCTACTGACATTAAAGGCATTCCGTATTTTGACTCAAACACTAGCAAAATGGTTTGGGCTCCTCCTAGCGAATTGCCCGACGAAGAAATGGCAAAACAACATAAGACCATTATTTTGTTCATGGATGAAATGAACAGTGCCGCACCTAGTGTACAGGCCGCGGCTTATCAATTGATTTTGAATCGCCGTGTTGGTACTTACAAACTGCCAGACAATGTTGTTATGGTAGCGGCAGGTAACCGCGAAACTGACAAAGGTGTTACATTCCGTATGCCTGCTCCGTTGGCTAACCGTTTTGTTCACTTGGAGATGACAGTTGAATGGGACGACTACTTTGAGTGGGCCGCTGAGAACAAGGTTCACAAGGACGTGGTTGGCTTCTTGTCTTTCTCAAAGAAAGATCTGTACGACTTTGATCCAAAGTCTAGCTCACGTGCATTTGCTACTCCACGTAGCTGGTCGTTCGTTAGCGAATTGTTGCACGACGATGACTGCGATTCAGATACTTTGACAGACTTGGTATCAGGTTCAGTTGGGGAAGGCCTTGCTCTTAAGTTTATGGCACATCGTAAACACGCAAGCAAAATGCCTAACCCAAGCGATATCTTGGCAGGTAAAGTTAAAAAGATGGACTCTAAAGAAATTAGTGCCATGTACTCTTTGACTGTATCCTTGTGCTACGAATTGAAAGAGTCTTGTGATAAGAAAACCAAAAACTGGAATGAGCAAACTAACAATTTCTTCGAATTTATGATGAATAACTTTGAAACAGAATTGGTTATCATGGGAACTAAATTGGCACTGAGTACTTACAAACTGCCACTGGATCCAGACGAAATTGCTTGTTTTGATGAGTTCCATAAGAAATTTGGTAAGTACATTGCACAGGCCACTGACAAGAGCAAGTAATCGACATGTATCTATTGACACCGCCTTCGGGCGGTGTTATAATATATACATACAGCAAACATTAGGAGCATAGATGTCACATACAGATCCAATTATAGACAAAATTATTGTAGCCCGTGTGGGCCTACTATTGCGCCATCCATTCTTTGGTAACATGGCTACACGCTTAAAAATTGAAGAAGCAAGCGATTGGCTTCCCACTGCCGCAACAGACGGACGCACGATTTATTTTAATCGTGAATTTTTTACACCTTTGACTACTAAACAAATCGAATTTGTTATTGCACATGAAATTTTGCATAATGTATTCGACCACATGACTCGGGTAGAAGGTCGTAATAAGCGCATTTGGAACATTGCCGCTGACTATTGTGTTAACGGACAATTGGTACGTGATCGTATCGGTGAACAACCTCCGGCAATTAAAATCTTTCACGATGCCAAATATTATGGCAAGGGTGCAGAAGAAGTATATGACGAAATTTACAACAAGCACGACGAAGAAGAATTGGACGCACTTGGTCAGTTATTGGATGAACACGTTGACTGGGGTGACTCAGGCAAAAGCGGACAACCACAATACAGCAAAGATGAACTAAAGAAAATTCGTGACGAGATTCGTGAAGCTACTTTGCAAGCCGCTCAGGCAGCGGGTGCGGGAAATACACCTGCAAGTATTCAACGAATGATTAAAGAACTTACTGAGCCAAAGATGAACTGGCGTGAAATTATTCGTCAGCAGATTCAGAGTACTATACGTGACGACTTTAGTTTTATGCGTCCTAACCGCAAGGGCTGGCACATGGGTGCTATTCTTCCAGGAACTAACTTCAAAGAAACAATTGATATTTGTGTAGCAATTGACATGTCAGGCTCAATCGGAGACGATCAAGCAAAAGATTTCTTAACAGAAATTAAAGGCATTATGCAAGAGTATCAGGACTTTAACATTAAAGTGTGGTGCTTTGACACTAAAGTGTATAACGAAGCAGACTACGACGGTTACAGCATGGACGAGTTTGACGACTACGAAGTTATGGGCGGTGGCGGAACTGAGTTTGATGTCAACTGGGAATACATGAAAACTAATGACATTCAACCTAAAAAGTTTATCATGTTTACAGACGGTTATCCTTACGGTTCATGGGGTGATGAAAACTACTGCGATACAGTATTCATTATTCACGGCAATACAACTATTGTTCCTCCGTTTGGCGAGTTTGCATACTACGAAGAAGTAACAGAACACGCATAATATGAGTTTAAAAAACGGCAAGCCTAATCCTTTAAATTATTTCGAATTACGGAGGGTTAATGTTGCCTGCCCTCATTTTAAATACACTACTATAGAAAGATATAATCCAATTTTACTCAAGAATATAGACGGTTGGATCTTTAATAATTTAAATAGTAGGTACTATATTGGACAAAGCATTGGGTTAGACCAATCTAATACAATTGTACATAACACACGAATAGGTTTTGAAAGCGAGAAAGAATTAAGTTTCTTCAGGATTGCCTGTCCGCTTTTAGAAACGAGATAATTAACTATGTACTTAACCGAAGGAGATACTATGACTGAATCTGTACAAGAAAATCAAGAGCTGCCACAAACCGAAGCTCCAGCAGAAAATCCAAACGATTTAACTATCAACGACTTAAATGCGATGAAAGTTATCATTGACATTGCCAGTTCACGCGGTGCATTTAAACCAAATGAAATGACAGCGGTTGGACAAACTTATACAAAATTAACAGCTTTTTTAGATCAAGTGGCTAAACAAGCTGAAGGACAAAAATAAAATGGCTGAACTTAAACACGTTGGTAGAGTAAAATCTACCAATAAAAAATGCGTTGTTGCATATCGAACATTACCCGGTGATGCATACAATTGCTTAATTGTACCAACTGAAAATCTACCAGACAGTTATCACGATGCTATTATTAATCTAGTAGAAAGTACAACTGGTCAAGATGCGCACGAATTTGCAGATGCGTTGGCAAGAGGTAATTTTCCAGATGGTAGCATTATGTTATCAGCATTGCATACGCAGGGTAAGTTAGTTAAGATTTCAACAGATCAAGTTGAAATGCAACCAACAACATCTGTGTCAATTCTTTTATCAGAACTTAATCAAGTTATTGCAGAACAACGTGGTGTAGCAATCGATGACCTGTCTGTTAAATCAAATATGCCTGATGCTAAACAAGCAGAAACTCCTAATGCTAAAAAAGCTGAAAGCGATGTTACACGAACAACATCAACATCAGTTAATGAAGCTGAAGTAGTTAATGCAAATTTAACTCCGGAAGAGCAGGCTAAAGAGTATCGTAGTAAAGCAGATCGCTTGGCTAAAGATGCCGCAAATTTCCGAAGACTTGCTGAAGATTTAGTGCCGACTAAAAAACAAAAATGATGTCAAAGGGAAAAATCTTTCCCAAAGAAATCATTGAACATTGGCCTGAAGTATTTGGAGAAGTAAAACTCAACGTGTTACCTCTTGGGTATTTGCATTCAGTTTTGGTTAATTTTAAAGATGGTAAAACTTGGGAAATCAAAGTAACTACACTTACACGTAATGAAGGATGGTCTAGTTTTGAATCGAATCTTCGTGAGCTTGTAAAAACTTACGAAGATTCAATTGATAATATAGATTTTAAACTTGACACTGAACGTGTTAAAAAAGACATTGTAAAATCAACCCAAAAATTTTTAAAGAAAAAGAAATTATAAATAATGAATGTTCAGTTACTATCCTATTCACAACCAACAGCAGAATTTAGAGATTTGGGGCTCGCAGATGCGCAGGAACTCATTGCGTATTGCGCCCGTGTTAGCAATCCTTCCAATCAGCTCAACACAGACACATCAGAAAAACTCATCAAGTACTTGGTCAAACACCAACACTGGAGCCCACTTGAAATGGTCTCTGCCTGCATTGAAATTACCACAACTAGAGATATCGCCCGACAAATCTTGCGACACAGAAGTTTTAGTTTCCAAGAGTTCTCTCAACGCTATGCTGATCCAACGAAAGATCTCAATTTTGTTACAAGAGAAGCTAGACTTCAAGACGAAAAAAATAGACAGAACAGCGTCCCAGTCGATGATCAACTGTTACAAAATGAATGGTACCGTGCTCAACAGCGAGTCATCTACGCTGCCAAACGAGAGTATGAGTGGGCTATTGCTAACGGCATAGCCAAAGAACAAGCTCGTGCTGTGTTACCAGAAGGGCTTATTGAAAGTCGCTTGTATATGAACGGTACACTGCGAAGCTGGATTCATTTTATTGAATTGCGTAGTGCTAACGGCACACAGAAAGAACATCAAGAAGTTGCTATTGCCTGCGCTAAAGTAATAGCTACTATTTTTCCTCTAGCGGCCAGTCTCCTTTAAATGTTTCAGGCGGAAACATTTTAATGTGTCCATTAAATTCGGATTCTAGCCAAGCGTAATCGTTTATCTTGGCTAGAATATCAGGATCTTCTCTATAAGTCTTTCCAAACCATTCTCCAGCACTTGCGCCGCCTTTCGCATATTCACCAAAGGTTCTATTTCCGCCGAGGTGTGTCCATACTTTTAATCTATATGCTGTTTCGTTGTCTACTTGCCCTGTAATAGTTCTACTAGCTAACTTAGCACATTCTCTAAATGCACTACGCCAAGTACTTAATGGATCTGTGTTAAATGATGTAGTATTGCTTATACTATCCATTACTTTGAACCTACTAGATATACTAGTTGTCATATCAGGATTAGTTATATCCATTTTTAATGTAAGTGTTGTCGGCAACAGTTTTACGCCGCCGTATCCGTATTCTAAATCATTAATTGGATTAGTACTACGCCATACATGTACAATGTCTTCTTCGCTAGGATCTAATTTTATATCAAATTTAAAACTAGGCAATAATTTGGCGTCAGCGTCGACAACATAAAACATCGGAGTAGTTACTTGTTTGGCTGCTTCAATATGAGCTAAATGAATTCCTTCTATGTCTTGTATTCTAAAAATTCTATTGTTTTGCGGAAGAGTATGTGACAATAATTTTAAAAAATTGCTGTTTGCACTCTTTTCTTTATACGAAATAAACACAATGTCGTACATTAACGTCTCCGGATAATTCTTGGCGAATTGTTATAAACAGTTTTGAAAAACTTGCTGCCGGCTGAATCTAACTCTGCCATTTCTAAACCGCACTCGTGTTTCAAGGTTTCTCCTAGACCCATAATTTCATAAGGTAACATTTCAGTTTTTATTTTACTGTATTTTGTTTCCCATTCGTTAGTTAACCATTCAAAATCACGTACATTGCTATAGTCCCAATCAGTGCAATTGGTTAAGTACGCACCCTCACGGGCACCATACATGCTCCATTCTCCGTTTTCAACATCGGTTCCCACGTTGCACCATATTAACAGTCTATCATAGTTTTGCCACCATATTGATTTCAAATCTTTAGTTTTAGCACCTTGATCCAAAGACATTTTAACGCCTTCACGGAATCCGGCTCGCCATGCTTGGAAAGAAGTGGCATTAGTGTAGCTCTCACTATAGCTGTCATTAAATTGATAATACTTGTCATCAAAACAAAACTCTACTAGACCCTTTGTATCATTAGGATCTGAATTTTCATGCGTCTTCATGTTGTTTACAAACTTGCGAGTCCACATTTTTAAACCGCCGTTACCATACATAAGCCCGTTAACGTGTACCTTGCCGCACCAACTAAACACATGATCCGGAGTTAATCCTAGTTTGTCTATGTCTATTTCAACTTCTAAGAATTTAGGATTAACAATATTATCAGCATCTACTGTAATAAAATATTCAGTGTCACTTAATGCCGCACAGGCTTTATGTGCCGCGTCACTACCTTTGACGCCGTGTACACGCTTTGCCCAGGGTACTTTGTTACACAAGTCTGCATAATTTTTTTCTGCATTAGGCTCATCGTAACTTAAGAATACGATATCCTGTTCTATAATCTTAATAGTATTACTCATTTACTTCTTTCCATTCTTGAATACCGTATGAAAAACCCGGATTTTTTATAAAAATATTAATTTTTTTAATGTCTAATTCGTATTCTGATACAAACAGTTTGACAATTTTGTCTTGGATTAAATGATCTATATTAATTGTTATATGTTGTATTAGCATGTTGGGTTCGTTTGCTAGTGTGATATAAAATTCTACATCTTTATAGCGTATGTTTGAAGTTTCATCGTATATACGTTGTCTAAACTCATCTGTAATAATAAAGATCCATGATTTTTTAAAAGAATCCCAATGTATTATTAATTCTGGAGTAACTTCAGAATTATTTGTAATCTTTACAAATAAATTATTTTTAAAAAGTATATTTTGATGTTCTTTTTGAACTAACTCAAATTCGTAATCTACATTTTTTGTTCTACAAACTACCCAATCATTAAATTTTTCAATTCCGCTAACAAATCGATGATATTCTTCTTTAGTTACTTCTAACTTATATTCGTATTCATTTCGTAGTTCGTTAGAAAATGCAAGTAAATTACCCGTGTCAATATCAAAATACGCATATAACTTAATATTTGCCATCGGCTAATTCCTCCAATTCTATTAACAAATTGTCTGTTATAAAATTCTTTTCTACGTAATGAAATAATTTATCTTGAGAAATATTTCCAACTACTAATTTTCCAGTAGATGTTAGATAATGAGAAACAATGTCTTGCCAACTTTCAGGATTAATTGACCATCCTTGAATAGGAGATTTCATATGAGTAAATTGTAGTGGAGAATTAACATCTACCAATTCCTGCATACCTGATAGTTCTATTGCAACTGCACAGGCTAAATCCATACTTAACCAGTTTTGATATTCTTTAGGCGCAAACTTTCCGTAACAAAATTCCCAGTTGTTTACAACATATGCTAATACTTTATAAAAGTCGCCTGCTTCATCAGATTTTTTAAAGTAGTGTAATGCGTGATAAACATTAGATAAATTATTTGCTACAAAAGATTTTCTGTGTATGGTATCAATAACATTTTCTAATTTGTAATTGGTAATTTTAGAACAAAATCGAATATTAAAATTAGTACAATATTCCCACCAAGTACTGATATCTTCTAACAACAACATGTCTGCATCTAAAACAATGGTTTCGTAATAGGGACTAGCGTGATATAGTTTCCAACGATTTTCAATTTTCCATTGTGTTTTAGTAGCATCGTCATTCCATGGTATTGGAATAATTTTATCAAATACTGCTTTATATTTTTTTGGAACTCGATTATTTGTAACTAATGATATATTAGTAACTTCCAACTGTGTCGATTTAATACTCAAGGCAAGTGCGTATGCTTGTTTGATATAATCAACACTCTTATTATTTTGAGCAAGAACTACGAATCCCTTAGACACCCAAACCTCCGTCAATGAACCGTGAAAGGCTTAATTTATTCATAATATGAACATCAGTGTTGTTTAAGGAAACAGCAGTATACTCCCCTAAATAATTTTCTTTTTCGATTAAGAATTTCATCTTAATGTCATCTAGAGAAATTAATAAATCTCTATCGGAAATGTAAAACATTTTACCAGGTAATTCTTGGGCAAACATACCAGACGTCTTTGCGTTCATTAAATGAATAGCAATACTAAATGCAAAATCATTTCTAAATGTAGGAACTTCTATACTATATAATGTCCTAAAATATTGCCAATTGTTTTTAATATATTCAACTACAGTAAAAAAGTATTTTACTTCTAATGTTTTTTCAAAGATAAAAGTTGTGGCCCAATAAAAAGGTATAGAATATTGATTTATTCTAGTAAATTCAGTTGTGCCGCGCCACGACGACAGACTAAAACAATCTTTATATATTTGAAAAGTGTGCTCTGAATTTAAAGGGTTAGCTAATGCCGTTGAATTAATAATATAATCACTGTCAATAACTAGTGTCCTGTCGTAAGGAGTTAAGTCGTATACTGAATTACGGGCTAAGTTTTTCCATTCTAAAAATTTTGAAGATAAAGTTCCGTCATTAAATCTTTTTTGATTATAAGTAGACACATTTTCTATTTTAATAATTTGATCAAAAATCTTAGATTCTTTTGGATATGATTTCAACATCCATTCCGACGAATCAGTTATAATGCTAACTGGTATATTTAAAAAAGTTTTTATCCGTGTGGCGGCAAAAATTGCCAACTTGACATAATCTATAGATGAGTTGTTTTGAGCAAAAATAACAGCACCAACTGTTTTCATAGATCGATTAAATCACTTATTTTTCTTTTAGATTTAATAGCCGAGAATTTAAATGAGTAATTGTTTATTACTTCAAAATATTGTGCGGTAATACTGTCAAAAAATTCTTGCACATCAGCTACTACAACTGGATTATTATTGTCATCTATAAAAACTGCATCAACTGTACGTTGCAAGTCAATCATTAGTTTTGTAAAATTAATTAATGATGGGCTGATTTTAAATGTTGATCCGTTAATATAATATATTAATTTTTGATCAACTTCTTCAGCCAGCAATCGCCGTTGATTTGAAAGTGTTGCCATGTAGTTGACAACTTCAAATGCTTTTTGAATTTTTTCGTCCATAGATAACTCCGAGATAGTGTAATAATACACTATTATAATTATCTAGTCAAGGCGTTTGGATTAGTTATTGTGAAATATGACTGGTTTAAGATTGTATAGGGTCAACGTGAGTCCAGACAGCTTGCTCTTCTGGTGTTGCTGCCATGTATTGTTGAAAATCTTCTGCCACACGCTGGGTGAATGTTGGATCTGCTTTTATAGCAATGTTTCTTGCAATCACTGCATCAAGTTGCTGTTGTGTAAATTTTAAATTTTGATAAGTTTCAATTAACTCGTCACTTGGCGTTTCGTCAATTCCTGCCACAAATGTGTCTATAATTTGTTGTCTTGTTAACATGTTATTCCTTATGGTTGATCTGAAAAGGTATCCCAGCCGGTGCCGTATTGGAACTGGGTTTTTGGGCCAGTAAACGTCTCAGGAGACGAACCAAATGCATCAAGAAATTGTTGAGAGCTTGTACCTCCAGGAAGTCCATTGGTTACTATGTAATTAGTCCAAAAAACTACACCGCCATACTCTGGAGCACGATATGTTTGGTATCGAGGTACCCCCGGATCGTGAGTTACATAAAAAGTAGCGTTTCCGTTATAGAAGCCAACGACAGCTTGGGCAATAGGGTAGTAGTCGGCGTTGAAAGTACTTTGTTGTCTAAACCCGTTAAGCACTGTGAATGGTGTGTATGTAGTATTAGCAGGGATAGAAATAGAATTACTATAGGAAGTATAACCCGGTGCCGATACCGTTACATATACGGTGCCAGCATCGTGGGGGCCGTTAAATCCAACAAGAGCACGAGTTATGCCGCCGCTGAATGTTCCAGAAGGACTTGAACCAAATCCCGACTGTAAACTAAGACTAGTGCTTATAGAATAAGATTGTTGGAAGCCACCCGGTGCGGCGGCAACATCTATATAGTAGGCTTTGGTGTTTGCGTTTCGACCGGGAAGCACGAAATTATAAAAAGGTCCTGTGGCTAGGGCGGCCAATGTTGGTTGAGGTTGTGGAGGATCTACTGGTGGAACGTACGGAGTTGTACTAGTATCGCCTATTGTTATTTGCCCACTAAATGCCACTTGTTGTCCTTCAATACTGCCAGTTCTAACCGACAATGAAAAACTTTCAGGGCCTTCCGTTGTAGAATCTGCTCTAGGAGTTACTGTAAATTGTCCTGCATTAGAATTAATCGTAATCGTTCCGTTGATTGTAGCAAAATCACCCGAATTAGTATCAATTGTCCAATATAGAATAGTTCCGTTAGGCACATTTGAAGTTGTAACGTAAAATATTAAACTGCTACCTTCGTTAACAGTAGACACTGCTGGTGCTACATCATAACTCGGTAATACAGGAGTAGTACTAGTGTCAACAACAGTGACCACATTGCTGGTTGCCAGCAACGGTCCATTCACACTGCCAGAATGTAATTCTATAATAATAGTTTCATTACCTTCAGTTGTAGAATCAGAAGTTGCAGTCCGGCCAATAGTTGCAGTGCCGCCAATTATAGAAACAGATCCGTCGTTGACACTATTGGGGAAATCGTTGGCTGAAGTAGTACCCACGTTAATCCAATACAATATAGTCCCGGTTATAACTCCGGTGGTGGAGATAGTAAAAACAACTGGAAGGCCTTCGTCTTGAGAAGGAGTATTTGACGTTATTGAATAGCTAACAGGAGATTGTGATGAGTCAGTAATTGTTACAGTATCTGCTGTTGCTACTGGAATACTATTAACACCGTATTCAATTACCGATGTGCCGACATTAGTTGCAGGAAAAAATCTTTGCGATCCGTAAACTATACGCAATGCTCCGGCTGCACCGGGTCCTCCCAATCCTGCCATGGCACCTCCTCCGCTGTCACGACCTACTCCATGACCGCCGCCGCCACCACCGTATGTTCCGCCTCCTCCTCCATCGGCAGTGCTAGTCGATCCGCCGGCTGATAACACCGAATAATCCTTAGATCCAAATAAACCAGTTCCGCCGCCGCCGGCGCCGGCCAGTGCTGGAGTGTCAGGAACTGGAGCTCCTGCCCAACCTGCTAGGCCGCCTTGCGCACCAACGGTAGTAGTGCTGCCTGCGCCGCCTAATACAGGTACAGCGCCTGTGCCACTGTAAGTTAGGCCAGTGCCGCCTACATTCTGATAACTGCCGGCTCCGCCACCACCTGCGCCGCCGGCTGCGCTTTGACTTCCGCCCTGGCCACCATTATACCCAATAGTGCCTGGAATTCCTGACCAGGTACCTCCGATAGGTGCTGGGTTAGTAGAAGTACCTTGACTATTATATTCTTGTCCTTGAATGCCAGCAGTTGCTCTAATGACATCACTGCCTAAGTAGGCAAAATATGTTGGGCCGCCTTGGCCAACGCCATCAAGATATTGTTGGTAAGTTGTATAAGTGCTGCCACCGCGGCCAACTACAACTGTATAACTTTGTCCTGGTATTACAGTGTAATTATTAATATACGCTAAACCTCCGCCGCCTCCGCCGCCTGCACCGCCTGCCGCGCCGCCAGACAATGGCCTACTACCACCTGCACTGCCGCCGCCAATAGCAACAATAGATACAGATGTTACTCCTGCTGGGCACACCCACGTACCAGATGATGTAAATATTGCGTCAGTTGCGGTTGCCGTTGATCCAGTTAATAATTGTAAGATGATAGTTTCGTTAACAAATTCTGTTGTAAGATCTGCCCGCACTTGTCTAACTATAGTTCCAGTATTAGATGTTATTTGAACAGTTCCTGAATTAACTCCATCGGTGAAATCGTCTGCATTAGAGGTTCCTATATTTCTCCAAGATAATAAAGTTCCGTTTATGATATTATCAGTACTAACTGTATAAGTAACCGTACCGCCTTCATTTACTAATGTAACATTTGGTCGTATACTGTAACTCGGCGGCGGTACTGCATATGCTGAAGAATATGTCCAGCCAGATCCGCTGAATACTACTTGCGGATATGCAACCGCTACGTTTGCTCCGGTTGCAATGTACATTTGACAAAAACTATTTAAAGTTCCAGTCACTGGCTCAAATACTCTATAAGTCCCGTCGTTGCCGGCGTCAGTATAACTCCAACTTGGTGTAATAATTAACGAGCCGGCGGCAACCCTTGCATATAACTGATATTGATTAGGAGTATATAGCGTTGCTTCAACTAGTTTAGTAAAAATCAATTGATCTGATGTTGTTAAATTAGCATATCCAATATTAGTTGCAGGGGTTCCAGATCCAGTATTAGTAGTTGAAAAATTACTTAACTTTATTATTCCCATGGTCCTTAACAGCGTTTCCCATGAAGAATTTACTAAGGCACTGTCACCTGATGTTTGATAGTTAGTAAGTGATGAACTAAATTGAAAATTACCACCTGAATTAAAAAACCAACGAAGATTATCTGCTGATCCAAACTCAATCGTTAATGTGTGATTAACAGTACTGGTCCAGCCAGATAATCTGTTTGCTGTTATTAAAGTTACAAAGCTAGATTCGCCGCTAGGAGGAGTAATGTTTCTGTTATCATTGATCAAAGTTGCCATGCTTAAATATGCCGCACGATCTGACTCAGATAATCGAATATCAAGCGTAGGAAGACCTAAATTTCCAGATTCATCTACACCACTTTGATGCTGTCTAGCTTTAAGTAGATCGTTTCTCAACGAATTCCATTGTGTAACTGTAACTATTGAATGTTGGGCAACTTGGCTACTAGTAACCGTTTGTCCGTAACCAGAGTCGCCTGAACCTACGCCAAACACGGTGTTTATTATCGTTTGTATTTGATTGTAATCTAAATATTCTACCTTAGATCCGACGCCTGCTGCCATTAATGTCCCCTATTATATGTGTATTTATTATCAAAGTATTGGTACTAAAAAATACTTTAACTTACACATTTTTATAAATTAGTTGTAGAACTTGTTGGAGCAGTTACTGAAACATTTAATCCAGTAGCAGTATATGCTTGAACTAAACTAGTTAGTGTGCCGTCTGCTGGTTCAAAGAATCCATAATTTCCATCTTCAACATAACTCCATGTTGGTGTGAAAATAACAGAATTTCCAGACTTCCTTACATACAACTGATATTGATTAGGAGTGTATTGATTGCCTGCTTCGACTAATTTGGTAAAAACTAATTGATTTGTAGTTGTTAAATTATAAAAACCAATTGCCTGAGATGTTCCTGTTCCAGATGATGTAGTTGAATATGCATTAAAGCTAATAATGCCCATATTTGCTAGCAATGTAGCCCACGATTGATTAACTAACAAGCTGACTCCAGCAGAGTATCCTGTCATTGATGAACTAAATTTAATCGAACTTCCACTATTAAAGAAAAATCTGCTATTATCTTCCGATGCAAAAGTTATAGTTACTTCATGACTAATAGTAGTTGCCCAGGGAGCAGTTCGTGTGACCGTTTGTAATGTAGTTAATGATGCTTGAGAACTTGGAGGTGTTACTAATCTATTTGTAGTTATTAAATTAGAAAATGTGCTGTAAGCCAATCTGTCGGCTTCTCTAATACGAGTAGTAGTTGACGCAATAGATAAAGCTCCGCTTTCGTCTACAGATGTTTGATGATTACGTGCTTTCAATAAATCAGTTCTCAAAGCATTCCATTGTGCTACAGTAATCCTATTAGTTCTAGCAACTTGACTACTAGTAACTGTTTGTCCGTAACCGTAGTCTCCTGAACCAATACCTAATATACTATTAACATTTGATTGTATAGTATTATAATCGGTTGCTAAGATTGCAGTATTTACGCCAGCCATAATTGTTCCTTTATAATATTAAACATTCAACTAATTTAACTAAAGGATCAATGTTGCTTTCTAATGCTATAGCAAATGTGTCTGGATTGCTTGATCCTGCAGACTGCGCTGTGCCGTTTGCACCAGCAACTAAATGCTGACCTTTAACTATAGGACCGCTAACCTTTACTGGCACTCTGCCTTTCAATGCAATAGCTATTCCGTTTTCTAAATCTTTATTCATTAAATAAGCAGGATTTACAGATACTGGGCCAATTGCACGTGACCCAAGTTGACAAGCTGTTACTTCTTTTTCTCCGCCTATCATTACTACTGTACCTACATCGTATTCTGCATCAGCAAGATATTTTTCAGCTAAGTCTGCATAATTAGCTTGCGTTGCTACACCTGAGAATAAAATTGCCGAAAGAGTGCCTACTCCATCTCTGGCAGCAATAGTATTAATGCCTGGGTCTGTACTTGCAGATCTATAAACACCGTTAACAGTTAACTTGTCTGCTTGTTCAATTGTACCGTATATGTAATTTGCATATAAGTTATTAAACTTTAAAGTAGGTGAACCTAAGTTAGAAGTAAGTGTAACTCCTGGTACTATATCAGTACCTACTAGTTTCATTGGAGTTCTTTCGGCACTTGATACAGTTGTCTTAAAAACAATTGTATCACCCTGTTGATTGTAAATTGTTGGAGTAGTGGCACTATCATTAAACACCCGCAACTTAACAACTGGATTACCAACTGTATATCCTACATCAGAAAAATTAATTGATGAAGTGAAACTTGTTGCGCCAGCTAATACAAATGAACTGATATCATATCCGCCTAATCTTTCTGCGTTGGTTGCTGTTCCAAAAAATCTATGATTACTTGTAGTTTGCCCTAACAACGGGCCTTCTGAGTTAGTATAACATAAAGTAACACCCTGCCGAATTTTGGTAAACCCTGTAATTGCATTTACGGCGTTATTTAAAGTAAAATCGGCGTCAGCACTAACAGTAAATATAGTTTGTCCGTTTGAAATACCTTGTATAACTGCATGAGGTGATCCGTTAGTGTCTATTAAACTAGCAGAGCGCATCTGCGTTGTTGCTGATCCGGCAACACCTTGTGGGCCAATTAGTTCAAATCTAGTACCTGTCCATGCATGTAATTGTGTATTTGCTTTATCCCACCAAAAATCACCTTCAGATAATCCAGTTGGCGGAGTTGTTGCAACTTCTGCTCCGCCCGTTGTCTTAAATTTTGTTCCGTCGTAGAATTTTAATTTGTTATTAGAACTATCAAACCATACCTGCCCCGAAAGCGGGCGAGGAGGTTGCGTAGGGCTAGCAAAATTTTCAAGCAAAAATACAAGATTTTCATTTTGAATTTCTCCGTACCCTGCGTAGTTTTTTCCAATTAGTTTAACATCGAGCGTAGTATCAATAGTGCCGTCAGCAACTACTGTAATTTGTGCTCCATTATATCTGTTTATAGTGTATGCCATTGCGCTCTTTTCCTTATTTCAGTATTTATGCTATTTTGATGTTACAGCGGGCCGCCGTATTGCCATTCTTTTGTCTCGCCTACAGTTGGCGTTAAGTTAAATTGTTTGTATCTACTGTTTAAATCAGTGCCAGACTCTGGCTTGTCGGTGCAAATTAATCGTAGTATAGTACCGCTTTCGTGTTCTGTTGGTGGAAATATTCTTGCAAGTATACTTGTTGCAATTTGTGCTGGAGTTAACCCAGTAGTATCTGCACTTAGTCCTACTGATGCTTTTCTAACTTTGGTATCAACATAATTTTTATTGGCAGCATCATATATGTAATCAATAGCTGAACCATTTATTGGGTCAAATATTTCGCCTGGAAGAGCTGTTGCTACTCCGGTTATACGTTTGCCACCAACATTAACAGCTCCAGATCCGTTTGGAGTTAAGTTTATATTACCGTTAGCTGTTGTACTGGCTATAGTAGTACCACTAAGATTTAAATTGCTAACTTGCAAACTAGACAATGTTCCAACACTAGTTAAACCCGGGGCGCTTGCCACAGTTGTGCCTAAACTAGTTTGACTTAACACATCAAAACCATTTATTCTATACGCTTTATTAGTTGCTAGGTTAAAATGTTCTGAAGAAGTCCACGTTTCTCCAGTACTTGACCAAGTAAGTGTTTTATCTCCGTCTGTGCCGCCTTCCACTGAGATTCCGCCGCCGTTGGCTGTCGAATTTGAAGGTGTTGCAACCTTTGCTAATTCAATTAGTTTATCAGCTATTTCAACATTAGTAGTATTAACGGAAGTTAGATTCCCTTCAACCGTTAGACTGCCTCGAATACGTGCATCACCATTAACGTCTAAAGTTGCAGTTGGCAGTTCTGTATAAACCCCCATACGTTGAGTTGTAGCATTAATGAAAAAAGCGGTTGTTAGGCCGCTTCCGCTGAGTAAATTAACGCCAAAGTTTTGATTGCTGGTATTTGATTTAAACTGGAATATTGATGTTGTAGCATTTATTTCAGTGCTTGCACCTTCGCCTAGTACTAAGGGAACAGCATTTTGAATAGATATTGTACCAGTTGTTGCAGAGTCATCTAACGTTGACAAAAAGTTTGCGGCTGTGCGGGCAGTGCCATCTGCTGCCAGCAAAGAATCTGCTTGTGATGCAGAAACTTTAAATTTTACACCAGTTAATGTACTAACATTAAATCCAGTAGAAATACTTCCTGTAAATCCTGCAATGGTTGAGGCAGGGGTGAAAGAATCTTTACTAAAAATTCCTAATAAAGATTGTGCAACATATAGTTTCAAAATAGTATGAGAAATTCCAACAGTATCAATAATGTCTTCAGCATTAAATCCTGTTATTCCTTGAGATGATGTATACACTGGGCCTGCAAGTTTAGTTGATAATCCGTCATTAAAATATAGTTGTTGTCTAGTACTGTCAATCCAGATATCTCCAGCAGAAATTGAACTTGGAACAGTTTGAGAAATAATGGTGCCGCCACTTACTTTAAAATTATTTCCGTCATATACTTTTAATCTATTTTCAGTAGTATCAAACCATAGTTGTCCGGCTAGCGGGTACGGAGGCTGAGACGTGCTTGCAAAGTTTTCTAATAATTTAACTAAGTTTTCATTAATAAAAATACCATAACCCGAAAGATTTTTTCCTATAAGGGTTAAGTCTGTTGAAGTTTGATCTAAACTTCCGTCAACAATTTGTGTTATTGTTGTACCGTCTGTTTTTGTAATTGTATAGCTCATTATAGGACACCAGTAAAAATTATATAATTTATAGTTGCATAAGGATTCATTATTGTAACTGCTGAGCCTAACGTACTTGCAATAATGCCGCCGCTATTTGGCAAGCCAGAGCCCGTACTCGAGTTTGGAAGTCCGAGTCCCGGTACTGCGGCTGTATCACTAATTCCGCTGGGCAATCCTGCCGCATAATATTGTGCAGAAGTGCTACTAAGATTATGTTTGTGATCTGGTAAATTATTAAGTGTTAGAGTAACTGTTTGGGCACCTGACCCTGTACCAACTATGTCAGCTGTAACGTCGGTGACTCTGTTAGCGGAGCCGCCACCTGCGTCTATTAAAATGCTAGCATCGTCTCTTGATGGAATTCTTTGGTCGTTATCCATATTATCTCTGCCTAGGGGAAATCTTCCCCTAAGATCAGGAAGAGCAAATGTTGCGGCACCTAGTAATAATGTAGCTGATTTGTAAGTGTATCCTATAACTCCGTATAGTTCTGGATAATTAGCAGTTTTAACTTCGCTACCATCGCACAATAAATAACCATCTGGCACACTAGTACCTGCGTATGGCATTATTGCGCCCACAGGAACAGTTGCTACATGTCTTAGCAATGTTTCTTTAGTCATGCGTAATAAATTTGTACTACCAGCACGGTAGACTAATACTTGATCAGATAACAATGAATCAGTGGCAGCAGATTTATTACTAATAAAATTTTGGCTAATTGTTGTTGTAAATGTTGCAGTTCCTAAAGAACTTTGTCCAGTAAAACTAATATTGTCACTGCTAACATCTCCTTGCATACTAAAAACTGTTGGACTGGCTAGTCGGGCGGCTGATCCACTAATACTACCTTGTAATGTTCCGGTAAATGATCCAGTAAAATTTCCGCTAAAGGTATCAGCATAAACATTTCTAAATGATTTTGTTTCTGATCCAATATCAAATATACCAGTAGTACTTGGCAATATTACAGAGCCCGGTGATTCTAATCCTGTAGTAGGATCTAATGTATTTAAATATAGTTTTCCGTTGATAGTTGCATCTTTGCCAATTCTGATATTTTTAGTTACTGAAAGTCCGCCTGTTGTTTTAATACTTGCAGTGGTTAAAGATGATGCATCGGTGGTACTAGTTATTGAAACATCACCGCTGGAAGTAAATGTACCGGCAACATCTAATGTAGCAGTAGGTGCAGTATTATTTGATCCAATTCCTACTCGGGCTAATGCATCTATATGTAATACAGTGACTGGTATACTGTTGTTGTTTAATCGAAAATCAACACTGTCGCCGCTTGATTTCGAGTATAAAACCGTACTCGTACCATCGCGGCCAATGTTGAAACTTGAATTACTACCAATAGTTAATCCGCCGTCAGCTCGAATAGTTAACGGAAAATTACTAGTACTAGAAACATCTGATCTTAAAAAGTTTACGGATGGAATTGATACACCAGTTACCAACAGTGCGTCAGCATTACTTGCAGTTCCCCATATCCTTGATAAACTTGTAGTATTGGCCGAATCAACTGAACTAAGATTGAAACCTTGATTAATAGTGGTAAATCCTACAATTGTTGACTTTGGAGTAAATGTTTCTTTGCTTATAATTGCTAATTGATAGTTATTAGCATATAACGATATTACACTGTGAGTTACATTTGAAGTGTCAACAATAGTATCAACTACTGTACCTGTTAAGCTACCAGAACTAAACTGCGGGCCAACTAATAACCAGTTACTACCAGAGAACACATATAGCTGTGCTGTTGTAGTATTAACCCACAAGTCTCCAGGATTACTATTTGCCGCTAGTGGTGCGTTACCTGCTTTTTTTACAGATCCTGCCGATGTCCAAATAGTTCCATCAAATACTTTTAACAAACTTACACCGCTTGTATTGTCGTACCACAATTGACCTTCAATTGGATTTGCTGGCGGATTATTATTTGCAAAATTTTCTAATAAGTGTAAAAAATTGTTTGCAACAACCGGAGCATATCCTGCATAATTTTTTCCTACAAAAGTTAAACTTGTTTGCGAATTTAAAGTTTGATCTGCAACAGTTAGCGCAGGTTTTGCAGGGTTAGTTGTTTCGGTAAATGTAACTTGATAACTCATTTGTTATACTCCTACAATGCCGGTTAAACTTTGTATCCGAACAGTATAATCAATTTGAATTAATCTGTTAAGACTTTTTTGTACTGGGTGAAAAATAACATGAGTTAGCAATAAACTATTTCCGCTTGCGCTGTAACTCTTCAATCCTAATTCATCAAAAACAAACAAACCATTTGCATCTGTTGTATTATCAAACGCCTGTTGCCCTGAAGTGTTACCGTCGCCGTAGTCTAATAAACAAGTTACAAATACATCGGTATAATTTGTCCCAGTAACATGTCTAACTTCAATAAAGTTTCTGCTAGGGTCTGCATTATTACTGGAATTTTGATTAACTACTTTTTGGAAAGTTTGATTATATAAACTGGCATTTGACCCTGAACTATTTGGTGTCAAATAAGTTATAATACCTGTTGGATCTATGGCCGTTCCGCCGTTGCCAAACGCCATTTCATAAACAAATCCAGTGCCGCTATTTGCTATGCTATTAGCTAATGCTATACTGATATTTTCGTAATGTATTGCATTACGTTTATTAATATAGACGGTTTTAGACTCAGGATCCCATATTTTAATATGTCCTTCGATGTGAATTCCAGTTGTTTCTTGACTCTGCATAGTGAACTCTCTTTATATTATATTTATCATTGTTTATTATCTGCTAGTTTAATGTTATATCAACGCTTGGGCTAGGAAATATTCCCAATCTAACGTTCATAACATAGCCAGTTGCAGTGTTTATTGTTATTGGTAAAGTTGCTGATCCATTGCTAACTGTCATTGTACCAACTAGCGGCTTATCGATATAAGAAACGGAAAAGGGAGGAGTTGTGGTGGTAGATAGGGTAGACCATCTAGCGTTAACTCCGGTATGAATTTCAACTCTTGCTGGGTATTGTTCGTAAAAAGTAGCTTCATAAATCATAGTAGGAGTGGTTTCAGCGGAGTTATAAACATGGTGTCCTTCCCATCTAATTCTAAATGTTCTATTTGGAGATGTTCCTTCAATCCCGTGATAAATTCGAAACGCTTTATTATCTGCCGCAGATATCATAATTTTAGGGTAAGGAGGCTCAGCTGGGCCTAGTTGCGCATAGGCAATAGATCCTCCACCAAATGTGATATAAGTGTTAGTACCTATATACACAGTGCTGTATGTTTGGCCTAAATATGTAATGTTGAATGGCAGCGGTACAGTCCAATATCCATCGTCTCCACTCGATGCTCCTGTATATACTAATCCAGCTGGCGCAGTTGGAGTTGATAATGTTAGAGATCCTGCGCCAAGTAGGTTGTTTGTGATAACACTGTGAGTTGCAGATCCAGAAATTGTTTCAATTCTATTACCAGTATTTGGTCTAGTATCAAAAAAAGCTGAATTAAGTATAGTAGCGCTCGATGAATAAACACCGCTTAGGCCAGTATCTAGTAATGTAGGAGTAGTTGTTTCTGATTTTGGTTTAGCTGTTATTAAATATTGCACGTCTGTTCCGTTTGGAATATTAGTAGTAAATGTAATAGTTGCAGTTTGACCATTAGTTCTTGTTGCAAAATCTGTTGCCAAAGCAAAGGTTGCATTTTTATTAAAACTGTTTACAGTATTTCTTCTTGGGTAGGCTTGGCCACTAGGTGGTCTATGTTTATCAACGACTGAAGGAAACGGTGTTGGATAATATCCTCCAACGTCTGCTGTTGGGTGTCTTGTTCCACGAAGTATAAGCATCTGTACGTTACTAGACGAATTAAATGATGGGCCTGCGTCTTTAGAATCTTGAGCTCCGCCACTAGTACTTAACATAGTAGAAGGGCAAGCATTCTTGATATATGCTCTAGCATCAGCTTGTGTCATTCTAGGATATTTTTCAGCAAGACATGCAAGTACGCCAGCGGTCTGGGGACCGCTCATGCTAGTACCCGGACATTTTTTAAAATTATTATTAGTAGTGTCTGTTAGACCTAGTGCCGCTACTCGAGGATCTGTAGTATTGGTGTTATCATACAAATCTGAATTTGCTTTCCAAATACTTTGAATTCCAGAGCCAGGTGCATAGCAATCAATACGAGGGCCATAATTACTAAATTCTGCTTTGTAATCTCCAACTTCAATCGAAGTTGCATCATATATATTTGTAGATGTTTCATTATGTTGACCACTTGCGCCAGAGCAAATAATTTTTGTACTTTCGGTGCCGCCATCGGCAGCTCCAGGACTACTGCCACGATGAATGTAATATGTTGTGCCGTTCTGTATCATGGTATTATTATAATCCAGGCCGCCTATTGAATCTTGGTAAAAATAACTATTACCTGCACTTGCTACAATAATTACACCTTCCGCCATTGCTTCAATCATATCAACATCAGTTGCAGTATTTCTTGCAGGAAATGCGCCTCCAATATTTAATCGAGCAATATTTTGTATAACGTTTGCATCCCAAACATACGATCCTTGTGTACCACTTGTTGGAAAATATTCAACGCCTCGGATTGTTAGTTTAGATATTGAAGCAGTTGATAAGGCGCCGCCTCGATAACCCCAACTGTTATTCATTACTGTGGGATTTTTTACACCAGTTAACGGATTAACTGGTTTATTTTTGTGGAATTCTTTTACATAATCAATTGAGTCATTATAGGTTAAATTAAAAATGTTTGCATCTCGTGCCCATCCTTGTGTATTACCAGCAACAGTGCCTGTGGTGTGGGAGCCATGTTCTTGTAGTCTTTCAGCACTGTAAGGGTATTCTCCCACAGCTCCGCCAGTAACTACTGGATTATGCTGGTACCAATTGTATTCTACCATTCGAGGGTAACCAGTACCATCTGGGTTTTTTTGATATTCTAATGTTGTTGGATATGGGCATCCATCGTCCATAATTACAACGTCAACATTTCTGCCAGAAGAATCTGCTATTATAGAAGCTGATTGATTGATTGTTCCTGTTGATCCCCAGTTACTGATGTCTGTTGCTCTAAGAACACGAAGTAGTCCCCAATTAATATCTGTTGCACTACTTGCTACAGCTTTGTTAAATTGAGCAGATGTTTGTTCAAAACTAAAAGGCGCTTTAATGAATCCAAGGTCTTCAGGATTCAATTCAACTGCCAAAACTCGCGGATCATCAAGTACCAGTGCCGCTTCATCATACGTCATCATATATTCAGTATTCCTACTCGATGGTTTACGATTAACGCATTCTATTGATCTAATAGGTAATACATTATTAATGCCGCTGCCGTTTGTTTCCATGTTGTCATAAAATTCTGTTGAATCTTCAAAGTTTTTTAAAGTAACAATATACTTTTTTAAACTTTTATCATCAGGATTACCAAGATGTGGAATCGGATCTGTCATGTTATACCTCTAGTTGAACTAACTTCATTGTTATTGTAATTGCGGCAGTACTACCGCTTCTATTAACTACTTTAACTTGTATATCAGTTGACGGAGATTCTTCATCGTTAAACCCAAATACTGCTGGAGAAAATATCTGTGTACTTGCGCTGGTTGTAATAACTTCTGCAATTACTCCTGATCCTGGTGTTGGATCGGTAGTGATGGTTCGACTTGCATCCGCAGTTCTTGCGGCGGAAGAAGTATAAACAGTTACCCATGCGGCGACGGAAGTTTGGATGCTTAATAGCATATAACTTTTCCAACCAGTTATAGTGATGTTGCCAGCGGCGTTATTTGCTAATGATGCGGTTGTAGCATTAGTTGAGTTTCTTGCAGCCAATGCGGTGTATTGAGGAATATTTAAAGTGTTGTTACTAAAAGTGGCCTGGCCACTTGATCCATTTGTAGTTAGACTAATAGGTGCTTGATAATCAGTTCCGGCTATTGCGGCACTTACGTTACCACTCACTCCACTGCTTTTTAATATACCAGTAGCACTTACTGGTGCTTGATAATCCGTTCCTGCAACTGCGGCAGAACGAGTTGTTCCTGACGATTTTACAATACCAGTAACACTTTGCGCTGATTGATAATCAGTACCAGCAACTGCGGCAGTAAGAGCATTTGCTCCATTGCCTTTAACTAATCCTGTAATTGTTCCAATAGGTGATTGATAGTCAGTACCGGCAACTGCAATTGTTAATGCACCAGTTGTAGTTGTACTTTTTATAATACCAGTTGTCAATGCGCCAGTACCCGGAGCATAATCAGTTCCTGCAACTGCGGCAGAACGAGTTGTTCCACTTGATTTTACAATGCCAGTGACACTTTGTGCTGACTGATAATCAGTTCCGGCTATTGCGGCACTTACGTTACCACTCACTCCACTGCTTTTTAATATACCAGTAGCACTTACTGGTGCTTGATAATCCGTTCCTGCAACTGCGGCAGAACGAGTTGTTCCTGACGATTTTACAATACCAGTAACACTTTGCGCTGATTGATAATCAGTACCAGCAACTGCGGCAGTAAGAGCATTTGCTCCATTGCCTTTAACTAATCCTGTAATTGTTCCAATAGGTGATTGATAGTCAGTACCGGCAACTGCAATTGTTAATGCACCAGTTGTAGTTGTACTTTTTATAATACCAGTTGTCAATGCGCCAGTACCCGGAGCATAATCAGTTCCACTAGTTGCGGCTGATATTGCAGTACCGTTGCCTTTTAACATACCAGTGATGCTGGTTGTTATTGTGATTGCAGGAGTTGAACTAGATGTGGCTACAGTGCCGGCAAATCCATTTAACGATATAACACTCACATTAGTAACTGTACCGACACCGGCGCCGCCGGATGTTGAATCTGCATCATTAATCCATGCAACACCATTGTATTTTAATACTTGGCCTGGGCTTGGCGAAGTTATAGTTACATCTGATAATGTGCTCAAACTATCCAAAATAACAGAACCCGGTATCCAATTCGAACTTACAGAATTCCATACTAGTGGTTGTCCATTTGTCGGTACGTTAGTTGCAGTGTTAACATCGCTTAGTGCATTGATGCTAGTTGAAGAATACGCGGCTGGTATAGTTGGCTTGTTAGTCAAGTCGGTATAACTTCCACTTGTTGCTACTGTAGCAAGGTTGGGAGTAGTAAATGGTTGCCAACTAACAGTAACGCCGTTTGTTGTTAAATATTTTCCACTGTTATTTGCCACTGATGGAATCGCTATTGGATTATTTGCCAATATTGTATACAATTCAGTAAAATTACTGTTAATTTTTGTTGCACCAGTTTTTAAACTATCTGCGGTGCCTTTATTTGTATTAATTATTTGCTGAGACATTTTATTATTTTTCCTTTATTCCCATGTATTTTCATCACTATCAAAAAATCCTGTAGCTCTATTATCAAAAGTTCCAGTGTAGATAGTTGATATATTATTACTATTGTACCAAATTCCTGGGGTTGCTTTTAAAAATTCAGTTATGGCGCCGGTATCGTATTGTATATTTAACGTACTATCCCAATCTGTGCCCATTCTCTTAACAACAGTTACTTTAACGCCTACATCAACAGGCGTAGTTAACCTGACAGCTGTCGAAACACCGTCTACAGTAAACTCAGCTGCCATTAATTGGTCAAGATTAGTAGGATTTAACGATGCTACTGAACTTTGTAATTCGTGGTGCACCTTGTAGGGAATTTTCTTTAATCGAGTATTACCAACAAATAACTTCCAATAGCCTAAATCATAGTCTTGTTTAAAAGTTGTCTTACTAGTATGCGAAACTGTTGCTTGATATGTGTAACTTCCTGAAATAACTAATGTGCCAACTGTATAAGGTATAGCAGAAGTCCACACAGTATCAATATTGTAGCCGCCAATAAACACTTCTAGTTCATCGCATTGCCCGTAAGAAGTAGATATTGCAGTACCGGTTCCTGTTGCCGATTTAGCTATTGTTACTAAACTGTCAACAGCATATAATACTCCAGTAGTGTTGGCAACTGTATTCCAATCAGTTGTGCCTAAAGTAACAATCTTGTATTGACGACCTATTGTAAAGTTCATAGCCGTTTCTACAACCTTTGTAGGAATAAAATTTAAATTAATAACAGCCGATCCGTCTGACTCTATTTGTTGTATTACAGAAGATTCATTATAAGGTAAAGTTTCTGACGGGCCTATATCTTGTACTAAAGTTCCAGCATTATGTTGTAATGGTACTCCAGTTCCTAGTGTACCTCGGCGCAATTTGCTTAGAACATTACCAGTAAGTCCAAAAAACTCAATACGTTCACCTCTAATCTCAATTATACCTGGACGATTTATAGCGGCATTTGGAATGTCAAAATTGCTAGCATCTTCAACAATAATTGTAGTGTCGTTAAACGCTAGCGGCTGTAATAGCTGAGTTTGTTTATTTTTACTTAATCTCTTGTAGTGTACTCGATTTAACATATCTTTAAATTGCATATAGGATATAGTTGATCCTAACACATTGTTGCCAAATGTAATTAAAGTGAATACATCGCTGATAGCCGGTTTAGTTGCAAGTTGAATACTTTGTTTATTGTTGTTTAATTTGTAATCCACCGACGGTACTAGTAACGTATTATTTTTTACAACCCATACGTATTCGTCAGAAATTACAGTCCTATCAAGTGCAATTAATCCAGACAACGCTTCTTTATAAGTATAGAACTCTGCTGAATTTTCTGTTATTGATAAATTTGTACTAATTGTAATTGCAGTTCTTTGTATGTCTAATATATCGTGATTATAAGAACTAATAACTTCAACTAAGTCAGAACTTGTATAAGCCTGCGAAAATACAATCGTATTGTTAGTTGAATTATATACATACCCTTGCGAATTATTCACTGTTACTACCAGTGTTTGATTAACATAAGTTGCATACGTTATCTTGTTTATTTTAATAGTCAAGCCGCCAAGATCCACAGTGTAATCAGTTCCTAATTTTAATACTGTTGTTCCAACAATAACTAAAATATTTGTGATAGGAGTAGAATACGGCACAATTTTCGTTGCGTCAATTTTATAAGACAATTTGTTATTTTTTATAGTAAAATAACTGCTAATAGGCGAAGGTAGAATAGTTTGATTTACCCTAACAATCATATTTGCCTCGGCAGGTAAATTGTTTCCTATTGGAAAAGCTAATGTATAAGTGTGCGTTCCTGTAGTAACAATTCTTTCTTTTTTAGTTATTGCAAATGTTTGCTGATTACCCGAAACAATAACATAATGTATTAATGCATTGGTAGCAGGTGCTGTGGCAAATCGTAAAGCAACACGTTTAGCAGTTTCATACGTTGCATCTGTTTGGAATAATACTGGGGTTGCAACAACACCGTCTACATAAACAATATTAGTAACTGCTGACAACCATGGTGCTTTAGTAATAAATTCAGTAGTTGTCCCATCGCCAACAAAGTAATCAATATCTAAAATATTATTACCGTTAAAGCCTATATTATAAATGCTTACTATTTCACCGGTTGCTGGCGGTGTTAATAATGCTACTTCTCTAGCTCTATAGTCAACAGTGTATTGATCTGAATTTAAGATAACATTAGATTTCTTAACAATAACCGATTCTGCACTATTTGGGGTTTGAGACATTTTAAATGTTGTCGTCGACGAATTTCCAATAAAATTATCAACTTTAATGTTGGCTGCTCCTGAATTTGGTTGGTCATATACTTTAATAGCAACTGTATCAACTACTTGTCCAGGAATCACTTCTTCAGGAGCAGGACTACTAGTTGGTGTTACAAATCCGTCTCCATCTAGTATGATATCATCAGCGGCATATCCAGTTGCACTAGTAAATGTGCCACTGGTATAATTACCGTCAAATGCTCCACCACTTAATGTAGTGTCGTAGTCTGTATCTTGAGGAATAAGGGAACCGTCGCTTGTGCTCTTTCGAAGTATAAATTTATCGCCGTCGGATACTACAAACGTATTTGGAATTGTTACAGTATTTAAATTTCCATTTCCAATAAATGTAGATATAACTGCATTGTCGTTAGTTTGTTGGGGCGTTCCAAAATTTTCGTCGTCTAATTTAACACTAGGCAACGTGCTAGTAATATTAATAACACTTCCAGAAGTTAAGGAATTTGTTAAGTTTACAAATCCGTTAGAAATCACTATGTCAGTGTATTTATTTAATGCTCTAGTAAAGACAATTGTTGCCGCTGTTGGAACCGTAACATATATTATTTGGTTTAAAAGAATTTCTGTACTATTTAAAATTGTTTTAATTACAGTGTCAACCCCAAAAGAAGATGCAGAAGATGTAGTTACCTTGTCGCCGACTCTTAATCCAACTGTACTGCTTAACGATAACGTTGCAGATCCCGCTATACTCTTTGTAAAATATAAAGTACCGTTAGGCTGTACGTTCGGTGGAGCAGTTAATGTAACGGTATCGGACGTGGAATTAATTAATAATACGGTTTGTTTTGAAGTAAACCCTGTGCCTAATATAGACATTCCTGGTAATATTCCAGTAACACTCGCTACTTTTACCACAACTGAAGTTGGATCATATGTTCCTACTGGAATATAATTTGTTGACGTGCCGCCAGCCGCTACACTTCTTACTAGAGATGCGGTAGGATTTGTTCCAATAAAAGTATATGAATAAGTTAATACATCAGTTACCACAGGTATTGTAGTTAAATTTAAACCTACGTAATATGTGTTAATTTTAGTTCCTGGTGTAGGAATATAAGGTAACATAAAAGAACGTGTATTAGCCGCGACGGTTAGTATGTAGTCGTCAAACAGTGGATCAAAACTGTCCCATTTATCTGTAAACCACGGTGTTGTTCCCCAACCCGAACTAACATCAAATCCAAGACCTTGTACTATTACTCCACCGTAATCTACTCCAGTCATCAATTGCGATAAATCATTACCAATATCGCCAGCTTGCGGATTATAATAATGATGTATTCTATCGGCAGCGTTTAATAACGACTGATTCTTTAGATAAACAATTTTAATAACTTGGCCGGTAACAGGCTGAGTTCCCGGTTTGAATGTCAATAATCCCGAATACTTAGTGTAGTCAGTTTTTGTTGTGACTGTTGATAATGCGTAATTTTCTCGTAATACTGGAATATCGTTAATTGTAAGCGTTGATGATCCAATAGTGATATCCGGAGCATATGTGAGTTTATATTGTAAATTTCCAGTAGTATTAATAAATTCTGTTTCTTCTAAGTTAACAAAGAAATGAGAACTTGTTATTCTATCAAATTTTATTTTAATTAGGCTTGATCTAATAACACCGTGGAATTCCGAAGAGGATACACTATTTCCAATAATTGCTACAGCCCGCGCCGCAACGCCGGTTGACGATAATCCGCCTATTATTGATATGGTAGGTGCTGACAAGTATCCAGAACCATGTGTAAGTAAAATAATTCTATTAATAATACCGTTTGTAAAAAATGCTCGGGCCGTTGCGCCGCTGCCGGAATCGTTTGTAATTTTTACAACGGGTTCTCCAACATAACCAGATCCGCCATTAATAATTGTTATATCTGTTACAATAAACCCAACGTTATCTAACCAGTTTTTCCAAGGATATTGTCTAATGGTAGCATCGTCTGCTGTTACTGTACCTCTATTCGCATTGGTAGCTATTGTTGTTATTGCATTATTTCTATATATTGGAGGCAAGTCAAAATCTGAAACCATAGTAGAAGTCGGATCTACTAACTGGTAACTACTAACATATTCTCGAATTTTAGACTTAAATGGTTTAACTTCATTTATATAATCTTGAAAATTTGACAAGTTGTCATTATTATAGGTCACTGGTGTTGATAACTTTCCAACATTGTGTCTTGCTTTAATAAAACTTGTTTTAAATATCCAATCTAAGTAAACTTGTTCGCTCAATGCGTATCTTACAGTAGTGAAAAATAAATTTAAATAATTTATTTTTAAATCATCAATAAAAATATCATTCTTCAAAGATTCTAAAATAATTCTAAGTTCTAAAGTAGGACTATTATCAAATGCTATTCCGTCATAAGTTGTTCCGTCGTATCCAGTACTAACCGTTGAAGATGTATATAATGCAGAATTTAATTGTATTGTTCCGTTTTCTAGTCCCACTACTTTATACATTTGTGTATAATCAAACGATTCTACGTTGGATATTTTTTCTAATAGCGACCAACCTGTAGTAGTTGTACGAACTTTGATAATTTGGCCAACGGAATCAGCTAGTGTTTGTAAATCTGAAACCATATCTACTGCATGATCAATTGCAGTAAACTGACTGTATCCCGGTGCAAACCAATCAGTTTTATTCCAATATATAGTTACATCATATGATTGAGATTTAGTGCGTGACCACAATTTCCCAACTGGATCGTATGAGTATATGCTCCAAACGCCTTGAGCTTCGGAATCGCTTGCTACCAACACTGAATAGTCTCGAACTGTAGCAACAGTATTGTCGTCATATCCTTCGCCTGAGTTTACAATAGTTACTCCGATAATTTGCCCCGTGCCGTTACTGCTTAATATAGCTTTAACTATTGCTCCTTCGCCATTGCCTGATATTGAAATGTAAGGCGCAACTAAGTAGCCTCGGCCTGAATACGAAATATTGATATCTGTTATTTTGCCATCGACAATAGTGCAACTGCCAAATATAGGTCTTCTAAAAGCCCCAACGTTTACAAATCGTAATTCTTCTGATGTTTCTTGGGTAGTATCGTACAACCCAGATACTAAATTAGGTGCTGATTCTTTTACATCGATGTTTGAAATATTTCGACTGTCAACAACTGGATTTGCTAATAACACAGTATTGGCTTCTTCGATTAATTGTTTTAATGCTTCAAATCGATTAATAAACATGCCCTGACGAGGCCTATTTTCTACGCCGTAACGAAGTTTTTCTGCTAACGTTAAATCTGGAACATCCCTTCCCATTGCATCTTTGCCGCATAAACTATCAAACCATTTTTGTTCAAGATGAGAAGGTATTACCGTAGCAGAATCGCTATTAATAATTTTCCATTGGCTGTGTATATTCTGGGATGGAGAATCTACCGTCCAATATTCTACAGACAATACTACGTTAGCATCTTGCAAATAGTTGACGGCATTTACTAAACTAAATGAGTTTGGTCCAGTTAATGCAAGATATGTGTAAGCCGATCCTCGTGGATTCTCAATTAAACTTGCAACATCGCTAGCTGATAAATTTCTGCTAGGTACGTTAGGAATAGTTTTTTTATTTTTTACCCAGTAATAGTAAATGTATTTCTTTGTTTGAGTTCCGGTATCAAATCTTTCTTTTATAGAATAAACATTATTTCCATATAAACTCGTACCGCTAATACCGTTGGCTATTCCAGCTTCTGTATCAGCCTGAAGGTCCCAGGCTGCTGGTAATACTGTACTTTCAACCCATTCATACAAGTCTACTGTTGCACCAACTGCTAACGAATTCCATACGCTATTTCTATAGACTACAGAATCGTCATATGCGTCAATTAATTTTGTAGTTCTTAAATCCCACCAAATGTAACCGACTTGTTCTTTGCCCCATGGTGCCGCGGCGTCAACTGTTACATCATTGTTAGCATTGCTAACTGAATAGATGGCAGGATCATAATAACATGAAAATTTAATTTCTTCTCTAGCAGGGCCTGCAATCTTACCTTGTGCCAAATCGATCACATCTACATATTTTACCAATTCGCCAGTAGCTTTGTTGTATAAAAATGCAGATTTAACTTTGGAAGGATCTGGTACAGTTATTTGCTGATGTTTAATATTCCAGCTAAATGTATTTTCTTTTTTCTCGTAATCAATTACTATGCCAGATTGTAAATTTTGATCGGATTCAAACGGCGCTGTTACAATAATATGATTATTGCCAGTTGCTATGCCTTGACCAAAACCTGAGCCGGATGTTTGTAAATTTTCTAAAGTTTCGCTATAAATCCATTTTGTGTCATACATATCATATACATCAACTCGGCCAGATTCAGCGGCTAGCTGTGATATGTTAGTAGAATCTTTATCAAAAATTGTTTGATTTTCGTCGAAGATAGTTTTTAGAACAGTGTCTTGATCAGAACTATAAACAACAATAGTTTTGTAATCATCAATAAATGCAACCTTGCTTCCAAAATATCCTGAATTTTCTGGATTGTGATTTTTCAATGTCTGGTATGGTACAAATGCAGATGCTATAAATTTGTAAATAGTTACCGTTCCTGAATCTTGTTTTTCATTGTCTGCTAAACTGTCAGAAATTACCAAATAGTCTGCGGTATCGGAAATATCAACACTCTTTCCAAAATTTAAATTAGTACCCGTTAGAGTTTGAGATAACACCCCTAATTTATAAATTTTAACTTGACCGGATAACGAATTATTGTTGGCAGTAACTACTAACGTGCTGTCGTCATCTGTTGTTACTATTCCTGATCCAAAGTGTCGATCTGTAACATCTCCAGATAACGTTGCTGACAAATTAAATCCCCAGCCCACTGTTGAAAACTCAATTAACCCTGTCGGTGTTATATCTGGTCTTTGTGAAATTGTTAATGTTTTTGAATCAATTACAGCCGTTACTAGTTGGCCGGAGCTGAATCCGACGCCGGTAATTAACATGCCGGGTAACACTCCTACCGTAGAAGTAACCGTTAACGTAGTATTTGAACTACCAACAGGATTATAATACGTAGTTGCTTGGACATCTTCTGAATGTTCAAATTTATAAACTCGGCCAGCGTTATTATTATAACCAATAGCTGAGATGTACAGTATGTCATTAGCAAATGCTAACTGCGATCCAAATTTTTCATTAGCAGTTGGGAACGGGCTTACAATTGTATCTACTAGTGTAAAAATATTGTTAGCATCCTTACTATATAAACTGACAACTCCTTGTTCTGCTAATCCACTACTAGTTCCACTTAACAATGTTGGAACATATTTTATTTTTTTCCAAGATATTACATTTGGTATTAATCCTGCAACACCGTCTGGTCTTGGCATTGTGCTATTGGTGTTATTTTGTAATGCTTGATAAAATCCAGTGTATATACTACTGTTACTTAGGTATACAATATCGTCTGTAACATACGACGTATTAGTATTAAACTCACCTTTTAATTTTGTATATGCGTTACTTGCCAACGGACTGCCAGTAGCTAACCATTTTCCGTCAAACGATAATGCAACAACGGTTCCTAATTTAGATTCGTTAGACAAATAACTGACAAACGGCTTAGTAACAAGCTGTCGTTGTATCCACGGAGAATTGTATCCAGATTTATCCCATATTTCTATGTCACCTGAATTAGAACCAATTGCAATGATTTTTCCCAATTTTGTAGAAGAAATAATCTTTCCGTAATTTGCGCCGTCAACGGGCGAAGAATTTGGAATAAGGTTTCTACTGTATATAGGAGAATATTCCCATACGGACCAGTTATTATTACTATCAGAATCAATCCATAATTTATCACCTGGGATTAAAGTCGGTCGTGTTAGATTATCAACTAAGTCCATTGACGTAGATCGTTGGCTAACAAATTTAAAAATTACTATTTTTTGAGATTGCGTGAAAGGCGGCGCCCAGCTTGCAATTGTTGCGGAAACCGTAAATGTATTCAGTGATACTGAAATAATTTTATAAAATCCTTTTATTAAATCAACCTGATCTATACCTATATACGATCCAGCGGTAAAATCTACTAACTCGCTCAGTGTAATTGTTAAAGTTTTTGCACTACTGCTATAATCCACAGCAGTAACATTGACGCTGGCATTGATATATTTGTAAACATTCCAGCCAGTACCTTCGAAGGTAACTGCTATAGATATGTTTGGTTGGAATGTTGACGGATCTGCTAATAAAACATCGTTTAGAGATTTTATAGTTGTGTATACTTCATCAGATCTAAAATAGCCTGCGCTTCTTAAATAAGGACGATAATTTTGCAAAACAGGCCAAGGGTTAGATTTATATCCAACTGGTTTTAAATATACCTGATTTGAATTATACGTAATTATGAAGTCGTTCGGGTCATCAAGATTTTCTGATAGATAAAATCCCTGGGGATTACTTCTAATCTTAGATTCGTCTAAGATAAATTCAATTGACTCAAACGCTTCGCTTGCTCCGTACTGACCTGTTCTAATTGCCCACTCTTCGTAAAATGTTAAACTTTCTTCGCCAATGGCAGATTTCACATCAAATAATTTGTTTAAACTGTTTTGTGTTCCTTTTTCGCGAATCATTCCTTGATAGAATTTAAATTCGCTTACATCATCTTTAATAATGTTACTTAGATATTGTCTCTTTTGATAGCCAATTAAATGTTGGGCTAATTGTTGTTGCGCAGTGTCGAAGTTATCGCTATCTAAACTATAAAAGTCTGTGAATTGTTCTGCCTTGTATGTCCAGTTTGGCAATAGTTGTGTTACTGGTTTCTTATCTAACAATATCCAGTCTTCGTTAACAAAGGCAACCGCGCCTGGTAAAAATCTACTTGCAGTATAATAAAATTGTTTATATTTTACAATATCACCAAGGTCGTAATCTTCCCAAGGTGTCCAATTCTGTATCTCGGCAACATCAAGAATAAATCCAGGAATGTCTAGTCCACCGTACCAATTGGTGCTAACGTATCCTGAAACTTTAATTCTATCTTGTTTATAACCAGTTTCTGGTTTAAAAATTGTATCATTAAATATGGTAGTGTTGTTTAACAAGACAACATGTTCTTGTTGTATTAAATAAAATGTTGCGCCGTATATGCCGTCTTCACTTCGAGGACTATAACTAACGGCATTGTCTTCTCTATAAGAATTAATAAAAGTTGGTTCAAGTGGTGTCCCGTCAACTTTAAAAATTTCATACCCGTTAAACGGATTACGAATATCATCAATTACACTTAATTCTGTTTTAAATGTGAGCTTTGCGGCAGATGGACTTAGACTTATTGCCGATCCACCTGTACTACCAAGTCCATCTAATTTTGTAAAATCAGTTTCTAAAAATACTGAAGAAGTTGAATTTGTATTAGCTTTGAAATAGTCGCCATTATATCTAACTATGTCACCGAACGTCATACGCATACCCGGTGTCCACTCTGCCCATTTTTCCTGGCCGTTGCTCCAATTTTGTGTTGTCCAGAATAAAAATTCTTTGGCACTAGTTTCCCAGTTAGTAACTGCATTTAATATTGGATTAAACTCGTCAAATATAAACCCTTCGTCTTTTAACCACTCGCCGTATCCTAATAAGAAATCAACAACTTCTTGTATCTTTTCAAATTTTGTACCATACGGACTAGTATTAATAATAGACTTATCCCACGACTTTCGTATCACCGCATCTCTGCCGCCTATGATTGGTAAACGCGGTAGTGCTTCGTAGTAAGAGTCGTTGAAAGAATTTGAAGTTGTGTGTGTTACTGTTGACCTAAAGTATTGATTATTATACTTGACAACTTGGCCAGCGCCAAATTGCTCGTTGGCCGTCCACGTGACAAAATTCTCAGATATTCCACCTATGTTTATAGTAATGCCAGACTGCTGGTATTGGTAGTATTTAAAATAAGGAGTACTTCTACTATAGCCCTTGATCTCGTACCCATCAGATAATTTGCTGACAATTACTCCGCTATAGGTTAATTTTTTTATAGGGGAAGACGAATTTAGGATTACCGTATAATCCTCTGGAGGTACAAATACACTGCTAGTTGATAGTGGAGATTTAGAGTCTAACAATAATTTAAATTTTTCTTTTGATGTGAATGCTCCAACTCGATGACTCAATCGTGTATTAATATAAGTTAAATCATAAGTGTAAGTCTCATATGATTTTAAATTATCACTTAGAATATAATTTATAATATAGTTAATAATTCCCGATGTCTGAACACGACTGGTGCTAGAATAAATGCTTGGTAATTTGATATCTTCAGATTTAATTCGCAATCCAGTTTCGTTATAAACTAGTTGTCCACAACGATTCCGTATTATTCTAGATCTATCTAATAATTTTCCAAAAGTATCAGAAGGTTTTAATAAAAGTGCAGTTAATATTGCACTAAATGCATAGTGACTACTTCTCTTCCAAGCAGTTTCAACCGGACTGCCGTCACCAAATACAAAATCTGTTTGAGAGTGAGCAGTTATTGTTCCTTTAATGAATCCAGATACTAACGGATTAACTAAATTACCCACTGAGTCTACTGGTAAGTGTTTTAATAAAAAAGGTTTAATATATTTTTTTAATTGCACTGCTGGAACAGCCGGATTGCGTACAAAGCCTTCTGATATGTCTTTCCACATCACAAGGTTATCGCTGGTGTACGGTGCAGGACCATACAGGGTTTGCCACCAAGCTGGTTCAATACTGAACCCTAACATTTCCCAAGGACAAATATGTGGACGGTCTGTATCATAAATCCATTGATAAATTCCGCGCCAATATCCCGGAGTCTCTTGTCCGTCAGGAGTACTAAATGAACTGTATTTAAAAGTAAAAGGATTATTTCTATCAAAACTCAACGGTTTTGTAAAATCTCTATCAACTAATGCAGACCATTGATAGAAAGAAGGAGCCAATACTTGATTAAATTCTTTTCTAGAATAATCACCAGGTCTATTATAGCTAGGTAATAGTTCTGCAATATCAAAAATTTCTGTATTGTATTCTACTTTGATATTATTAAAAATTCGTTTTTCTAATTCCAAGATGATTGCATCTCGATAATCGGCAACGCCGTTGGTGCCGTATGTCCCGTATGCAAGCACATGACTTCCATCATGTCCTTGGATCATCCAGCGAGGAGTCACTAATGTGGTATCCAAATAAAGCATTGGTTTGTATTTTGGCCACATGCCTAATTTAGTCGGAGTCTCCGGAATAAACGATCCGTCCGTACTAGCATACTCAGTAATAGATATAACGTCATTTTCAACTAGTGTATAATTGATAACAATAAAACCCTGTTCATTAAAATAATAATCTGTTTGATAAATTAATTGTGAATTGTTAACATAAACAATAACAGCTTGATTAGATAATTTGTTTAATGTAAATGTTGTTTTTAATGGGTACGTTTTTATTCGAGGATCAACAACTGTGATATCTGTTTTTATGCCAGCGCGGTAAGGAACCATATCACTAAAATAATACGGATCTGTTTTAGATTTGTCTTTATTAATTTGTTCTAAAATTAAATCAACTTGTTTAGGCGGCGTTGTTTCAATTCCTAAATTTAATGCAACTGCTAGAAAATTCTTTTTAAATTGAATATACTTGTCTCTACTTTCTTGTATTGCTCGAATTACATTATTAGTTTCTGTGGTAATGTGATATAACGAAATACTTGCAGGACTACTATGTTGTACAAATTTAGTACCGTACTGAGTTATGTTACCCAGGTCTCGTAAGTTACTTGCGCCGGGAAAAGTTCCAATAAAGGTAAGGGTTTTTGTAAAATCTGTCTTTACATCAAAATTAGTTTCTTCTATGTTATCAGCTTCAGCTATATAGATACCGTCAACAATACTGTCCACATGATCAATGACTTCACCCAGTGTCAATGTTGTTAATCCACTATTCAAAGGATTATGTTGCAAGTTTAATGGAATTTCATAAAAGCCATTAGTGTTTATTGGTTGAGATGCATGAGCCTTTAATGTTATTACGTCAGTTTCTAATATATCAGATTTGAGCTTGACAATTTTATAGTCAGGAGCATCTACTAATGTCCAATGATCAGGTGCAACTCTTTTACTGTTAATATATACATGTACTATTAAATCGCTTAGGTTAGTTACATCGTCAAAGATGTCCAATTTAAAATTGTTTGTTTGATTTGAATTTTTATAAATTCGTATCGCACTGTGGGCATGGCGCCCTGTGGCGCAAGTTTCCCAGGCATTTTGATAAACTGTTGTTCCTGCATAATCTTTTGTAAGCAAGTAACCAGTTTTAACTGGAACGTCTATAATATTAATAGATTCTCTATAAGAAAATATGTCAGTATCAAAGTTAAAATCGAAAACAATATCACCTATATTTTCTATATTCTTATAAGATAGCGCAAATCCAAGATTGGTGTCAACTACACCAGTTGGATTAACTCTATAAGAAAATAAATGTGTTCCTTTAAAAGTAGTTCCATCGTACTTACTAGTATCGCTAAAACTAATACCGTCTGCATCAACTACATCAAATAAAGGAAACTGATTAGTGTTAGTTTTTTGCTGAGTTAATGTCCACGTATCGCCGTTAAACCAATACATTAAACCCTGATTGGAAATTCCTTGTTTTACTAGTACTACTTCATTTTCAGACGGGGAGTGTAATTCAACTAGATGTATTTGTCGTGAATTAGATGATAAATGCCTAACGTCTATAAATTCTACTTTAAAAATTTTATTTTTAACTAATCTATCTGTATCTGATACAAATAATATTTTTTGTCCTTCAGATAAACTAATACCGTCAACGCTATATCCTAAACTACCTTCAATAGTTGAAAATGCATCCGTAGTAAAAGAATCAACTAAGTCAATGTCAAAAATTGCATCAGTACCAAAATTAAATAATTTTAAGTCTGTGTCAAATTCAATAATAGGCCGAACTGCTCTAAGACTTTGATCTAACGAAGCAGTTGTCTTATTAAATACTGCACTGGCATTTATTACATCTTTATGGAACCAACGATTATATCGAGACCACGGGTTATGATCACGGCTTGCTCGGTTAATAACCATGTAATCTAATGTTTTTGCAAAGCCGGTAGAATCGCTGAACGCATCTACGTCAAAAGGATTTGAATCAAATAATAAAGTTTCTGACTGCGTATAAGTTGTAGATATTTCTAAGATTGATTTTTCAATCAATCGTATGGCTGTACCTACTCCTTCAACATAATACTCGCCTGTTGCATATTCTATAGGAGAAACCTGGCCACCAAAAGATACTTTCATGCCGTTTGACAATTTGGTGCCATCACTCAATGTATAGTTCACTTTACCTGAAATTTCTGATTCAACATTAATAAACGAATTTTCATCTATGTTATATATTTCAAAGACGCCGCCTAAATTTATGTCAGTCTCACTTTGATAATATAAAATATTCGGAGAATTTACAGGAACGGTTATAGTTATTACACCAGTTTCAACACCGTAGGCATCAATACCTGGTATTACATACCTATCAGCAATGCCCAACGATCTTACAGTTTTTATACTAATTGGATTGCTCGGACTAGATACAATAAATTTATAAGTTTGTCCCCTATACAATTTAATTGCAGGGTTTGGTGTTAGACCATCTGGTGTGAAAACGTATTGATTGTTTTGTCCTTGATATTCCAAAGCAATCTTATAAGAACTTTGTGCTGTTAGTTGCTGTCCAAATATTTTAATAGTGTCAGGGCCGTAAGATAACCAGTAATAATTTTGGAAGTTTACAAATTTATCCCAATTAATGTGTGGGTTCCAAGAATAAAATTCTTGCTTATTAAGTCTAGCATGATTAGATACGTCGGCACCGAACACACTTAATTGATTTATATAATCGATATAGTCTTTAAAAAAAGTGTTGTTACCTAATGTATCTTGAACTGTTAATGCCGGCTCTAGTTGATAATTTTGACGAATTGCGGTTGGGGCTTCGACGAACAAGTCGTTGCCGGAAGTTGATTTTGAATAAGGCCTGCCCACAAATCCGTTAACTTTTTTAACAGTCCCTGGAGCGACAAGCTGGTCTACGGTTGCTTGTAAAAATCTTTTATTAGCATCTGTTTTAAAAAAGTTAGGTATTAAATTTACGCTAAGTCCTTTAGATCCTGATGGATTTGTAAAATCAGTCATTAGATATTTCCATATGTTGAACTAGTTGTATTTTGCGATGATACTGAGCTAAGTGCTTGCCCGGTAACTGACTTGATATTGCCAGAGGTTATGCCAGTAATTATTTCGATGTCGTTGACGGTTGCACTGCTAATAAAAATTTGATCGCTTGGGCATTTTATTTCAAATAAGCTGCCAAAATACGATCCGTCTTGTCTTGGCACAATAATAAAATTAGTAATATCAGGCGCAAGTTGAGTCATTACATAAGTTGATAATTCTGTAAAATAAAATATATCTCCAAAATTCCAATTATCTAATGTAAAGAATTGATTAATTGCAGTTATTACTCGAGATTTAATATCGTTATCCGAAACTACAGAATTTAAACTTTTAGTTACTTTAAAGCTAGCTTGTAAATCAATAGTTGACGTTGCGCCAAATAATAAGTTATATGTAACCGGATGGTAGACAATCTCGTCGCTTATTGATTTAATTAAATTTAATTTTGGAGCGATTAAGTTGTATAATTCTGCTGAGCTTGGTGGTAATGGTTTAACAGTAGTAGAACCATCTAGCCACTGACGGAACAATGTATCATAGCTTTTAGTCAATACGTAAATGTCCATGATATTACTTGCACCTGGATCTATTCTAGATTCGTAATCAGCTCTGTGAATATATTGAAATTTTAAATTATCTCTACCAACATATACTTTGTAATCCAATGTTGGCACTAGCAAAGATTTTGTTAAATTTAATTGTTTAACTACTCCAGTATCTGCAAAATAAAAATATTGTCCGTCTGTATATTGAGACAAAGATCCAATACTGCTTTGAGTTGCAAAAAATCTTACTTTATTATCAGAATTATTTCTATAACGATAATCATTCTGGCCAGCAGAGATAGCGTATTTTTCTTGTACTATAAAAGAATTTTGAATATTTTGGTAATCAACAATATCAAGAAATAATTGAGGGTTATCGACTATAGCATTATTATCCGAATCCTGAAATGATACTACTATTTTTTTATTGTCAATATACCCGTCTAATCCATTAAAGGAAGATACCACATCCCACTTTAAATCCTGAGTGAATGGCTTACCAGTTAATCCCGGTTTTGTGTTTATGCTTAATATATTAATTAAATCTTTTACAACTGAATTAGATGTGCTGTCATAAACTGGTGAGTTATCTTCGAAGAAAAATCTTATTTCGTCGTCGCTTTCAAATACGTATCGTAACAATCTAGTTGTAATTGTATAAAAATCATTATCGGTAGTAAACAATAATATCCAACTAGCATCGTTTTTTAGATTAGATATGCTTCCTTGATTAGACAAACTGAAACCAGATGTTGAATTTAAATTATTTTCAAAGATTATTTTCCAGCTTTGATCAGTTGCATCGTAACGCAACCCAAAAGGCCTGTTACTATAGATTAAATCTATCATTGTTGTAATTACAGTGCTAGATATCGACAAAGATAATTTAGGAATGATCTGGGTTATTTGTGCTGTTGACGGAATAACTTGATTCAACGTAATAGGGCCAAGTCCGCTAGAAAGTGTTCCTGTGCCTGCGGCTGTTCCGTTTGCATTAACAGATATAACTTGCGCCCATACATAACTTGATCGACCTGATAATGTAGCATCTCCCAATTTTAATGCATTTAAATTATTAAGGTCAAAATAGTAACCAGTTGGAGCAGTAAATTTTACTAAAGAATTAGCTGTTAAATATTTTAAATCGGTTGCTGTAAAAGAACCTACTGGATAAGGGCTAGCGGCGGTTAATTCGCCAACATAGCCGGTGCTAGAAGTTGTGTCAGAGGTTTTATTATACCATACAATGTTTAAACTTGTAGATAAAAAGTTAATAAAATTTGAATAATAAAAATTTCTTAAATCTGCATTTTTAATTATATCAATAATTTGATTATAAATTATACCCTCAATATCTACCTTGGTGGTATACTTAAATTTAATAGGTAATGTATAAGATTCTTGAAATATAATACCATCGTTACCAAATAAGTTAGTACTGCTATATTTTCCAGTTGGGTCTTTAAGGTCAAAATATCTACTAATTCCGCTGGATGTTCGATTAACCGCTTTAATTTTAGTAACTTGTTGGTTGACTGATAACGGGCTAATGTTATAGTCTTCTGCTGTTATCATTCTGTTTTGTGTATAGTACGTTGCCGATGCATTTGCTTTAATGTATGCATTAGTTTCACTAGCTTCAGCGTTAGATACTGTGCTTACTAAACTTAATGTAACTGTTAGAGTTTCTGATTGCCCTTTACGAGACGTATAAGGAATTGATATAGAAATGTTTCTGATATCAGCGGGATTTATAATATAAGAAAGACCGTTACTGATGCGATAATACGTTCTAAAATCTCCTAGTGGCAAGGTTCCAAACGTACCATCACTAAATGCTAAACTAACAGCATCTCCGGTTCTAGTAACAACAGCATATATGTTTTTTATGCTTTTATTAAGACTATTATAAATGACGTTGTTTCCAGTTAGTTCTGGAATTTTAGTCCAGAGTTCTGTTTCTTCTCCTGCCTGATTTAATCTATAAAGCCAGACATCTGTGTTATTAATGTTTTGTGTTGCAATGTCTATACTTTCATTTGTACTAGGCTGACTAACAGTAAATGCTCCAGCATTTAAAGTGCCTTGCGTAAAATTAAAAAAGAATCCAGTGTTAATACTAGCGGCTCCTTTACCGTCATCTCTATAAATGCAAGCAGGACTATTTCCTACTTTTGGAGCCTCTTCGTAAATAAATTCTTCGCCGCTGAATGTAGTACTGGTAATTTCAAAATTCATAGATTTGCCTGCTATTGATTTTGAAAAAGCATAAACGGGCGCATCTGTATTGGATCCTTGAAATCTATACTGGCTCGTTGGAATTCCGTAAATATCTGCCTTAGCAGATGGATTTCCAAACTGTTGGGTAGCAGGCATTGCCGCGTTCATAACTTTAGTAAACTGATCTAGCCAGTTAGTATTAGACGGGTCGTTCCATGTAATAACTTGTCCAGCTAAATTTCTGCCGTTACTATCAACCACGGTTTCTGTGGTACGAACTGTGGTAAATTTTAATAAACCTTTAGCTGGAATATTACGTTTAGCGTTATAGCTGATTAGTCGAGCTAGACGTAAGACGCTATCGCGTCGTTCAGCCAGTTCTAAAAAGTTTTCACGAGCATTTAAGTCAACACGGAAAGCTATGCTTTGACCCAAGAATGCAATAAGATCCACCAGGGCAAGGTATTCGCTAGACTCAATATAATCGTTAAA
>ENA-OSIY01000107-OSIY01000107.1-marine-metagenome-genome-assembly--contig:-NODE-107-length-45804-cov-6.928511_pt1 | contig 45804 bp, 41 predicted proteins | sample MGYA00237884_ERZ534233 | MGnify/ENA primary metagenome ERZ534233 (study PRJEB26412, sample SAMN06343840) | marine metagenome | isolation source: estuarine water | place: USA: Columbia River Estuary... | reverse complement strand
TTCAAGCAGAAGACGGCATACGAGATTTCTGCCTGTCTCGTGGGCTCGGAGATGTGTATAAGAGACAGATTTTAAATCTTATATCATCTAATCTTTTAGCTCCGTTTTCAAACTACTCAAACACAAAACAAAAAACTTTTGCAGATTTAAATTTCAGTTATCCAAAACATTCTCAGCTTTTTCACAACTTGCTCAAGAATCCAAATACCAACTTACTAAAATCTAACTTTCAATATTTTGAAGGACAAGGAAGAATATCTTCAACTTCAGGTTCAAAAGTTGCACTTGGAATAAATACTAATTTTAATTCTTCAATAACTACAGATGATTATATCTACAGCTTTGATGGTACTAAACTTATAGGACAAGTTTCAGAAGTTGTCAGTGACACATATTTACTATTGGTTGACAATAGTAAATACAATATCAATCAAGAAAGTTTTAAATACAAAAATAGTATTGAAGAAACTGAACCATATGCTATCTCAGCTAATATATTTGGAGCAAACTCAATTGCTAAATGGGCTATTCTTCCATCTACAACAACATTTGCTAAACTTGATAGCAATGGTTTATTTAGATCTGACGACAAATTAGAATCTGATAATGAGTTTGAAATTTATTTAGAACATTCTAATGTTGACACACTTAGTGATCAAGAAAGTACAGGAGAAAAAACATCTCTTGATTATTCTTTTAAGATAAAATTTAGTGATACAAACTTGAATTCTACTTACAAAACATTATTTGTAAACTCTTCAAAATATTTTATTACTGATAATGAATATGATTACAGAAAGGCTAAAAATCTTTCTGTAAATGGATTTTATAAGTATGGATCAGATTTAGAAAGAACAAACAATTCTGTTGGCACTTTGAATTCTATTGAAGAATATAAACTTTATCAAACTGCTTCTGTGATACCTGATCTAAAGATGGGAGACAGTAGACTAATACAAACCAAAGTTGTTGAACCAGTAGACTCTTCCAAGACAACTCAAGATAGTTATGTTTCTAATCTAAAACTTAACAATCCTAATATTACACAAACTGAAATTGATGAATCTATTGCTGATTTTGAATTGACAAATTCATTTTATGTTCCAGACTTAAATAAAATACCTAATACATTTACTGGTATTGATGAGATTGGAGTTACTGTATCCACTTATAGAGACGATAAAAACCCTCACTGGATAGATAATCACTTAGCTATTATTGGCAGTGCATATGATTCAAAAATATATGTTCCTAAACACTATAAAGATGTAAGATCAGACTCATTCATTATATCTATAGCTGGATACTCAACATCAGATAGTTCAATAAATATCATTGAAAATATTTACGATCAACAAATTTCTGTTGGTAATGTCGGATTGAATCAAACAACACAACTTGGTTACCAAAGTGTAAATAAGCCAAAGTTTGCAATAAAACTATCTCCAACAAGCAATCAAGAGATAAAAGGATTTAAGATTAGATTACAAAATCTATCTTTGTTCAATAACTCATCAGCCTATATAAAATGTTCATTGTATTCTAACTTAAATGGATATCCAGATACAAAACTTGTTGGTGGATCAAAAGTTGATTATTCTCAAATAACAAATTATTTTGATGACATAAATTTTTATTTGTCATATCAAATGATTGCTAACAAAACATATTGGTTAGTCTTTGAATCAAATGCAAATCCACCTGAGTTTGATGAAAAAACACTTGGTCTTATCAATGTAAATGACAATAGTGCTGAAGGCTTATATAATAATGAGAATAATACTTATTCTAATTTTAATCTTTACTTACCAAATGCTCAAATAGGATTTGGATTCACCAAGTATTCATCTATAAGCACTTGGTACAATATAGTCTCTATTGGTAGTTCCACATCAATGACAATAGCTTCTACTGGATCTACTGTAAATAATCAAAATTATGTCATCAAATACGACTTAAGGCTTAGAGTTTCACAATCTACAATTGATACAAATACACCATACAATTTATGCTATTTTGAAAATAATATTTGGACATTATTACAAGGCACATCTTATATAGTTTTCTTTACTCCAGAGTCAGATATTTATGGGTCACTAAATAGAAATTATGAAAATTCCAATTTAGTAATGCCAGTTGTAAATGCACAAAGAAGCAATGAGTCTTACGCTATAGATGGATTCTGGACTTATAATAGCAAGAAATTAAATACACCATCGCAACTTTATATCTACCCAAGATCAATGAAACATCAGGTAGTGGAAGTTATAGCAAATGGAACTTCAGGGCAAAACTATGTATCAGTAGGTGCTACTAACTATACTAATAAAATATTGTCTGGTTTAGCAGCAACACAAACAGGATTTATAAGTTCTGGTACTTCAGTTACAAGTATTGAATATATTGAAGAAACAGAACTTTATAAGATTTATCTTTCAAGCAATTTGTTAGCATCATCTGCGTCAACATCTGTGTATTTTGGAGACAATGTTCACAGACTATTACCAAGAACACAAGATGTTCATATTTACTTAAAATATAAAGTCAATGACACTCAGAGAACTTCATATATCAAGTTAGATAAATCACCAACTTGGGTGACAAACTGGTACAAGAAGAATCTTACAAACTACAATGATCTTGATACTAATGTAGCTTGTGACTTAACAACCGCTACTCACAATCTTGATTTTAATAATTTCTCAGGACTAGGTCAATCATATTATATAAATGGATCAAGCGTTGGAGATTTTATAACAAAGACATCTATAGGATCAACATTTGATTTTAGAGTTACATCTTCTGGAGGAGTTAGATTGTATATTGATGACAATACTACTCCTCACATTAATCAGTGGACAAATGTTTCTCTAAGTTCATTTACTTGTTCATATTCTTCCACAGGTAGCTCGCAACCAATAAAACTTCACATAGATTTTAGCAACTATCAAAGCACTCCTTATCTTTCTGCTGAATTTAAAGTGTCAGGATCAGGAACTTGGTATCCAATCGATAATAATTTTTATTGGGAAAGAGATTTAGCTCCAATTCTTATAGATAATGATTTGATTCAAAACATTGATTTAGTAAGTATTGGAAAAACTTTTTCAGACATTGACGATCAATATTATGGATATAAAGTAACAGATAAATTTGTTTTTAGGAATAAATAAATGCCAATTAATTATGCATCAGCTGTTATTATGAATAATTTAGTTTTGGCGTTAAATAAAGCTCAAACAACAGTGGATTATGCTTTAGCTTCTCAAGAATACGCTTTATCATACAACTCCTATGATAAAGATTTGCAATTACTTTATGGTTTATCCAATATTCAACCAGTCAACTATACAAATATTGAAGATGTTTTAGTTTTTGGGAAAGCTCTTCTTTTATCAAATCTTTCAACAAGTAATGTATCTCTTCCATCAACAAGTAACTTTCAAGGATTTTCCATTTATGAAATCTTAGGAAACATTGAAAATATTTCTAATGCTTACATTTTTGGAGCTATTTATCTTACTTCTGATGAAGGAGATGGAGAAGGATTGTCCTTTTCACTAGCAAGACCATTATCTTCTCCTTCTACTGGACCGTTTATTATTGGTAAAGATATATCTTTAAGAGAAGCAAAAGATATAGCTTCATCCTCAGAAGAAATCGTTTATCCACTTCCAACAAAAGACTATAGTTTAGAAGTTTACAAATTTGTAGCTGATGTAGATTTTTACAATAAGTCTCTTAGTTCATCAAGAGTTTTCATTCATTTGATTGATGAAAGAAAGCCAAGAGGATATTTTGGATATACAGAAGAATCTTTAGCTAAGTCCTTAACCCCACAAGTAATAAGAAATTACTCTTCAATTCAAGAACAATATAATACACACAAAATATTAGTGAAGAGAATCATTAGTAGCTGGGCAGGAAGTTCTGATTGGAGTCCTAGCTTTATTTCTTATTGGCAAAGCTCAACACAGCCTCTACCATCAGCACTATCAAGTTTCTTATCAAGCGAATTGGGTATAAATATCTAAAATGGCAGTATCATCAAAGGTTGAAGAATTAATATTAGAACTTACTAAAAATGTAGGCAACATTTACGATGCTCTTAAATATGGTATTGGTGATAATGATACGCCAGGATCTTCAATCTTTGAGCTTAATAACTTAGAAACTTTAGCATCTACAGGATATCCATATTTTGGCATTATTGAGTCAAATCCATTAGGTTTTGGGATTACATACGATCTTACCAATGATCCTTATTATGTAACTTTAAGCAGTGGACAAGTGGCTTACAATGGATCAGTATTGCAACTAGTATCACAGAAAATTCCTATCAAAAGAGAATGGACGAGTGATTATAGTCAAACTGCAGTAGGAAGTTCTGGCTATAAGTATGGTATTACTATTGGTTTTCCAATATCAGAAGCTCAAAAATCGACTCAATCTTGGTCTACTGTTGTTGGATCTCAATCATCAATCAATACAAATGTTCTTTTTCTCAAGGATGTTGAGATTGCAAAAAATTTAGGTTTTCCGCTTCAAGCATTAGTTGGCAATTATCTAATCAAATTTTCAGGTGTAAATACTTCAAATACAGGATTAGTATTAGATCCATCTTATTATAACGGTTCAAATTTTGGTGTATTACCAACAACATTCTATACAGATACTGCTGTTAATTTTATCTTTCAACCAAGAGCTAAATACATATTAGGTTTTCCAGTTGAAGAAGCTACAGAAGTATTGTCTACTTTTGATTACTTCCCACCGTTACCTAAAAGTTGGATACCTATTGGAAAGGTAATGGTCAAGAATCCAGAAAATCCCGTAGTAGCAAATTCAGGAACAGGCTTTACTAGAACTGTTGTTGATATGCCAAGTGACATTTCGAGCACAAAAATATTAGGAGATTCTGCTGATAGATCATTAATTGTAACAAACTGCAGTGAAACCAAAAAGAGTTTATTACAATATAAAAACAATGAATATGTAAGAAACATTGTAAATGGTATTTCTTCTTTTGCTAACGCTCAAAAACAACCATCAGCTTCAGATAGACAGTTTTGGTCACTTCAACCATTCAGAGCAACTGAGTTTTATTCAAAGGGATTATCTTTTAGCGGATTAGAAAGATTTGAATTTCCTTACAACTTTGCAGAATCTTTCTACAACACAACAAACTCTGATGTACAGCATACATTTGCTATTTTCAGAGGAGATCTCATTACATACAATAGTGCTGTTGGAAGCTCAAATCAAATAGCAGCAACAGGGCTAACATCTAATGTTATAGCTTCTTCAAACTATATTTCTTCTTTATCGACAGGAACTCAAGTTTATGGAGCTACTGTTGTTTATAATATTGCTGCAAATGAATACACTGAAAGTATTCCAACATACACAAACGTTATTTCATCAAACTTTACAAATAGCAATTATCTTGTTGAGCTTATATGGACTGGTGCTGGAGTTACAAATCCACTGTTCTATAATGTTTACAAAAAACCATTTTTAGGAAGTGAGATTCAGGAAAAGAAATTAACTCAAATCAATGAGATCCAATTTACTCCATACAATACTCTTATTTCAGTAACAGATTCAACAGATTTAACATTAAACAATGGATTGACAGCTTTTAAGATAACCCCTCAAGAAAATTGTTTTGTTGGGGGAGTAACTCTTAAGTTTAAGTATAATGCTGGAACTCAATCTTCTGGAAATGGAACAACTGGGTTATTTGTCTCAATATTTTCAGGATCTGGATCCACTCCAACTCCTAACGGGATGATAACTTCAAATCAGTTGCTAAGATATTCTGATATCACTTCTGGTACTAATTCATACACAGTAAAGTTTGACACTGGAGCAAATTTAGGAAGCACATCAACTTATTGGATCGTTATTGATAAGCCAAGCAATTTTACAACAGCATTGGGAGCAACATCTTTATATACAAGAGTTGCAGCAGGATCTGGTCAAGGTTTAACTTCTTTGGACTCAGCAGCTTCTTGGTCTAGTACTGGCGGGTCTGCTTACTATGTTCTCAGAGGATATTTAGATGATGGAAATATTCCTGGAGATTCTATAAGAAGAGGACTCAAGTTTACGGGAAGAGTTTCATTTACTCCTAGAAGACTTTCTGTTTATGTTCCGCCAGTAGATGATCTCAGTGTAAATACAGGAGTAGTATTTAATGGTTCTACTACTGGAATAGCAACTACAACTGATAAAACAATAAAGAACGATTTGATAGTTACAGTGATTGCAAAGCTTGGAGAAAACGGAGAAGAAAAAACTTTATCCACAACAGTTCCCAAGGGTACTGGAAGAGACGAAAGATTTCTTCTTGGATCTAATATTGATTTATTTGACAGAATAGTAGACGTATATATTACTCCTGGAACTAACTTAACAAGAAATAATAATGGTCCTGTCTTATGGGATATATACGACCTTATAACTATAGAAACTGTTCCATAAGGATAGAATATGAGAACTAACAAAAAAACAGTTAGAGCTTTTTCTAGCCCTCAAACAATCTATCCGGTATCTATTGGAAGTTCCGAGGTTGTATCGTCAGTATCCCTATACAAAGCTCCATACAGCAATTTTAGATCAGAAACATATGCTCCAGCTTATGAAGTAGGATATTACGATGTTATAGCCTTATCAAGAGAATTTTCTCCTGATCCAGACTTTATTTTAGATTACGCAAATATAAATACAAACTATTTATTTTCTGTTGCAAATCTTAGTTTAGCATCAACACAAAAGGCAGAAGCAGATTCAAGATTAGCTGGTGAAGGTGCTAGCCCAAACACTTTCAAGATTGACAAAAGAGAATTAAATCTTTCATTCAATATTCCAATAAAAGTAGATTCTTGGGGATTTGTAGACTATACTTTTGCAGCTTTATTTGATTTCTATTCTGAAGGTTTCAAAGGTTCCCCAACTTCTTATATTGGTAGATTTACTACTGATAATAGTGCAGTAATAGGGGTTGGAACAACAATATTATATGTTGATAGCATTGCTGAACTTAAAAGTTTTACACTGCCTTTTACTGCAAAAATAAAGTCAGATACAAACGCATTAGTAGAAACAGTTACAGTTTCAGGTATTGGTAAATCAACATCAAAAGTTACATTGTCTTCTGGATTAGCAGCAACTTGTTCAAGATCAACAAGCTATCTATATGCTTATCCATCCAACACTGAAAGAGAACCATCATTCTCATTATTTAGTTTGCAGCAAGGCCTTTTGACAGGTTGTTTAGTTGATTCAATTTCATTATCTATAAATCCAGGACAAGAATTAAACGCTTCCGTTAATATGAAAGTTTTATCTAACGATAGAAAATATCAAATAGATGTAAGAAACAATCTATCTACTATTCTAGCAAATTATTCAAAAAGAAAACCAAGCCAAGTCCTTTATGGAAATGCAGTTAGAATTGGGAGATCAACTCCTGAATACGGATCATTTGGATTAGGAAGTGTATCTGATAGTTCTTTTTTTAGAGGATTTCAACAGTCTTTACTTAACAATGTATATATAAATGAAATCTCTTTAGAATTTAGTAATAACTTGCAGCCAATCTATACTCTAAATTCAAGAAGTTCTAATTTTATAACAAATCAAAATAAAAATCTTTTACCATTTGGATACTATTCTGATGGTAGAACTATAAAAGGGTCAATCACCTATTCTGGACCTATTGAGCCTTGGTTATTCGCAGAATTTCTTTCAGGACCAGCGAGCATTAATAATGGCGGTATAACTTTCGATATGGGAACGTTTAAGATTGAACTTCCAGAAATTGTTTTTGCTCCAGAAAGTCTCTCATATAGTGTAGATTCAAACATTCAAAAGAAAATTAATTTCTCAGTGGTAGTACAAAATTATTCGTATATTCCAATATTAAAATCAACAGGAAATTTATAATGAGTATTTTTGTAGATCCAAGTAAAAGATTTATCATTGAGCTTTATTTTGACGAGTTACTTAGCCCTTCAAATGATGTGATTGGATATAAAATCAATCCAAATGGAAGTTGCAAAGTTATCTGTGAAGCTAAAGGTAGAAACTTTGCAGAAATGTCAGCTATTATTGAAGAAGCTACAATTATTAATGCAGTTACTGGTAATCCTTTACTTAGAACATCTGTACTTTGTAAGTTAGTAATAGTATCATTTTTCTCAACTATTAAACTGATCAAAAAAGTTGAACAAGAAAATGAAGAAGGCGAAGTTGTTATTGTAGACAACGAAGAAATATTTTATCCAGATAAAAGTAATGTCGGCCAAATAAGATATGAGTTGGTAAAAGCTCTTACTAAAAAATGGCTAGAAGCAACAGGCGGAAAGTAAAATGCCAGACATCATCAATAATGTCACTAATAGTATTATCCCTTCAAAAGGTCATAATATTTATGTTGTGCCGTTAAGAGATGTCAATACTAATCTTTATAGTGACAATATTTCTGGAAATGCAAGATATGGCGGAAGTTTATCCTTGGGTGGCAAAGGGGTAAACAAAAATAGAAGCAGAACATACGCACATATCTGGGACTTGTATGAAGTTTCTAATAGTGTTCAAAATGGAAGTTTATGGGGATATTTTACTATAAACTTTGGTGATGGTGGAAGATTCAAACCACTATTTTGCGAATCATTTACTGACAATGGTGGCGACAGCATATATAAGCAGTTACCAAACTTTACGGGACTAAGCTTACACAATTACCCTTCATTCTCAGAACAAAAATACTCAGCTTCATTCTCATTCAATCCTGTCAAAGCTATCACTGCAAACAATATCCAATATCCAGGAGAAAGATCAATATGGAGAGCTTCTGTTACTCCATTATTTCCATTGTTTGTTTGTTCTTCAATAACTACTCACAAATCTTTTGGTCCAGCATTCTTGAGTTCATTCAATATTTCAGTAGATGGTAGAAATAGCTTAGGACAAGTTCAAGTTCAATGTTCATTAGTTGGCGGAAAAGCTCTTATTACTCCAACAGATGTAAAAGTAACAACATTTCCTTACAAGTCGTTAAGTGATAACTTATACTTTAATAATCAAAACGTTAAGATGACTAAACTTGATAACTTAAACACTATCAACGAGCCGATTATTGATGGTTCGGAATTTAATTATGACTTTACTAACAAGTATAGAAATCTCAATCTTTCGGATTGTGGAGTGGATATTAATTTTGGGTCTGCAGTTATAACTAATTTAGATACATTTTGGAATAGTGTAAGAAGTAAGTGGTCAAACAATGCTGTAGTTCCAGATGCAAAAATAGTTGAAATGTCTCTTTCTATCAATCAATCTATAGATTTTACATTCTCTCAACCGTATTTCAATGGGACTTATGTTTCTGATATTTATGGTCCCAGATATGCATCTTTATCAAATCGTCAAGTTTCAGGTTCTATAACATACTTTAGTTTTTTCAGTGATGCATTGTTTGCTAATACTACAAACTTAGTTATGTATTTTGGTAATGATTTCTTATATGCAATGCAGAATGTTGACTGGTCAAACCCAGTAGTAACAATAAATCCTGATGGTGGATATTTTCATCAGTATAAATTTATTGTAAGGTTATCAAATACAACAACATTTCCACAAAATCAAAATGGACTTCCATTTTCTGAATTTATGAACGCTAGCATTTATGAATAATTTTTTAGAATATTACGACAAATACAAGAACGAAAAGAAACTTCACATTATTGAAATTGATTCTGTTCAATTTATGATGAGAGAAATAACTTGGAAAGAAGGAATGCTTATTGATGCTAAATCTTTCCGAAAGAATGATGAAGTTATCTATCAAAGTTCAGAGTATGAGAAAAGAGAAATCTTGTCTATAGCCTTACTTAGAGCTTATGATACTGAAAATGAAGCTGAATTAATATCAAATAATGTAGAAAACTTGCTTGATAAAATTGATTATTCTGCTATTGAAACTTTGTGGGTGGAATATCAGCAATATTTGTACTTGAATGCTGATGAAGCTAACTTTTACTTTCTTGCAACTAAAAAATATTTTGATCCCAATAATAGAGAAACATATCCGGTTCCTCCCATCATAGTAGAAATTGACTATATGACGAGAGGATTAGTTTCTATGAGTAAAGACGAATTCAACAATCTTACAATGAAAGAATTTGAAACTTTACAATTAATTATTGCTATCAAGAATGAAGTCAAGAAAGAATCTAGATCTGCCAACTTAGATATTGATTTAGATAAAGAGTTTGGTTAAAAAGAAAATCTTAGCGTTGATTTTTCTTTATCTAAAATCTGATTTGCAAACTCAGTTCTATCCCATTGATGAAAAATATAATATGGTTCTCCATTTAGATTACAAGCATTAGTGCCATCGAAAGTTATCTTAACATTATCTCGTTTAATAGCCTCTCCAGTACAGCAAAAAGTATCGCTATATGGATGACTCATAAGAACTCGTGGATTGTCTTTTATAAACTGATAAAGATATCCCATAAATTGCTGATCTTGAATTAAGTACTTGCTCAATCTATTTGTATTAGTGAAAATCATCAATAAATGATTACAATAGCTTTCTATTTTTCCAGCAACGATTCCACCATTTATAATCATAGAATCTGAGTAGTTCTTATTGTGGGATCTTAGCATTTGAATATAACTATCATGCCAAAACATATTACAATCGTTGTCTTTTATTGGCATTCCCTCAAGAGTATAAAACATATCATATTGAGGATTGTTTTCAAAAAATTCAAATGGATCTCTTTGAAGAACTACATCTCTTAGATCAGATTGCAATACATACTTATATTGATCTTGTCTTTGTATTAGCCATTCATAAATAGCTAAATGAGCAGTATAAATTCGCTCATCAGTAGGAACAAGAATGTCAAAGTACTTTCTTAGTTTTTGTTGAGCAGCTTCACTAACTTGATTTACAAAACATACTTTCTCAAATGTTTTGTATTTCTTCATTGAATTAAGAAAAATATCTCCATCTATAGATTCAATACATTTATCACCATAAGAAAAATTAACTAATACGTTTTTCATTTATATTCCTCAAGTATCTTTTCATAAGAGTCTTTTATTCCAAACAATAATCCTTTCAATTTGATGTTCTCTGGAATATTGCATTGTCCATAATAAGATGTTCCTATTTGAGTATCATCTATGTCAATAGGCACATTGTGTTCTGATAGATTATTGATTATATGAGCAATTTCAGTTAAATTGTAATGATTTCTATAGCAACAATTTATAGTTTTATTAGATAGTTTATCTTCTATAATAAATTCTAATATTTTGATCAAATCATCCATAAAAAAGAAATCCATAATTTTATCCTGATGAATTTTCATAGGCTCTTTTTTTATATATCTGAGTATATTAGACTTGATCATTCTTGTATCTAATTCATCATAATTAAATACATTATAAATTCTGACATTATAAAATTTAGGATTACTTGATGAAGTTCTAGCAATTATATTTTTGCTTAGATCATAAGCGTCATTTGGAAAAGAATTTTCAAGTACAGATTTTTCATCTATGTTTGTATTTCTATCAAACTCAGCTCCAGATCCAAAATGTATAAACTTACTAAATTTTTCTTCATTTCTAATCAAATTGTTGTGCATTACAATATTGTCATACAAACAATTAGGATCTTGTTTTCTTATTCTTTTTCCACCAGATACCGCTGTATGAATTACTACATCAAAATATTTATTCAGAAATAAATTATTGACTGACTTTGTATCAGTCAAATCTACATTTTCATGATCAACTTTAGTAAAATTGTATTGTGGCAATAGTCTAATCAAATTCCTTGCTATATATCCTTTAGCTCCAGTAACTAAGATGTTCATAATTTATTTAATTCTGAAATATTCACCACACAAAGTTTTTCTTATAGTACTGGACAATACTTTTAATTTCTTCATCAAAAATGCATTCAGGTTTCCAGCCCAATGCTCTAATTTTTGAATCATTTAATGCATATCTAACATCCTGTCCTGGTCTATGGACATTAAAATCTATTTTATCTGAGTAAGTAAATTCTTGATCAGAATAAAATTCTTCGATAATTTTATAAACAGTGCTCAAATTAGATTGCTCAAAACCACCTGCAATATTATAGATTTCGTTCTTTGCTTTTGATTCGACAATCTTGATTACTGCTCTAGCTGTATCTTTTGCGTGTAACCAGTTTCTAATTGGAGTACCATTATTGTGAAGTGGAATCTTTCTTCCTAAAGATAAAAATTTACAAGCTTTAGGAATCAACTTCTCAACATATTGTCCACATCCATAATTGTTGGTAGGACGAACAATAACATATGGAAGATCATAAGTTCTAGACCAAGCCGTAATAAGTTGATCTGCAGCAGCCTTAGTTGCAGCATATGGATTTGAAGGCCTTAGTAAATCTGATTCAACATGATCACCATCAGATATATCTCCATAAACTTCATCAGTACTAAAGTGAAGAAAAGTAGGCAAGACATATCCCTCCTTTTTGTACTTACGTAAAAGCTCTAATATATTATGTACTCCACAAATATTAGAATGAACAAAATCATCGCTTTTTCTAATGGAATTGTCTACGTGAGTTTCCGCTGCTGTGTTGATAAAATAATCGCAATCAACTAATCTGTCCAAATCGCAAATATCTTTATCTTCAAATTTAAATCTTGGATTTTTATAAAACTCTGAAAGTTTATCAATATTTGAAGCGTAAGTGCATTTGTCAATTCCAAATACATACCAATCTTGATCCAAACAAGCCTCAGTGACGTATGAACCAATAAAACCAAGACATCCTGTTATATAAACAATCATTTTAACTCTCTCAATGTAGATATTACATATTTCATTATACTTTCATCTGAAAAATCAGAACATCTTTCATAAAAACCTTTATAGTCATCAATAAAATCATCAATATCTTCTCGTGCTACAAACAAAATATGTTTTGTTGAATCATAAAAGTTTGCATCTATCATAGTTGCACATCCTGGCCCTGAAGCACTATGAATTATAAAGTTACAAAAAGCCGATATATATTCAATCTCATCTAAATTTGGTAGATCCAAATAATCATCAATATAAAAAACATTTGGTTCTTTAACTTCATCAATTTTGGATGTAAACAAAAAAGCGCAATCTTGATAAACATCGTATAGATCTTTAAAAATTAACTCATATGAAAAGTTTTTTCTTTGACCTGATATTACATCTCCATTACATACAAGTACTTTATTTTTAAACTTATTAATTTTATCAAGTAAAAGATCTGCTTGTTTTTTATAGAATGGATTGGAATTATATTCTACTATTAAATCTTTTTTATCAGGGTAGGGAATTTGATTTTCAACAAGCTCATTTATTTGAGATATTTTTTCGTCAAACAAAATTTTCTGCATTTCTGAACTATCAAAAGCTTCTTTATATCTTTCACAATTTTTATTTGTAAGACAAATGAATAGTTCATCACGTTTAGTTTTTTCATTATAATCTATATAGTATTTACCATTTTCATCAGGATAAACAAACATTTGTGTATTAGTTTCATTTATATGGAGATACTTAATTTGTTTTACTGACCCGAACCAAGTATCTACCCAGATAGCTTCATCAAAAATGTCGCCTGTATTTTGAAAATATTTTATATATACATGCATTGGATCAGAGTGAATATTCATATCCAAATTTATAAACTCAATTTTTTTATGAATAAAAACAGACTCAGGATTTTTGTTATGTAAATAGTAGTATTCATAACCATCTCCTAAGTGATCAATAATCCATCTTACTCCTTGTCTTGATAAAAGAAGATCACCGTGTTGATGAGCATTGTAAAAAATTATTTTTTTCATTGTGATGTTATGTACATTGTAAAGCTTTCTATTTTTTATTAGATTCAAAGGTTTAATAAAAGAAGTATAATATCTCTCATGGAACGAAGATATTTGCCCACTTTTTCAGAGCTAATCGATAGGTTATCAATTATTCAACTAAAAGAAGTATTTATCATTGATCATAAAGATGAATACGCTAAAGAAATAGCTGACATAGTTCACGATATACAAGCTCATATTGAAGAAAATAACGTTGTTATTGATGCTGATGTTATTAGAGCTATAGTTGTCTTGTCCCAGATGAATTTACATATTTGGCATAATGAAACAAATTACAGAAAAGGCATAAAAGACGGCAATGATCTTGAACTTACTCACGGCTTAAATGGAATCAGAAATACTGCTAAGAACAAAATCCAAGAAGTAGTTGGTGGGAGAAAAGACTATAAAGTTGACTGTTTGGCAGCAGACTTCAAGGACTGGGAGATTAGTTGGTAATGGAAAAAGTTTTAATTACTGGTGGTGCTGGATATCTTGGATCTATCCTTACTGAAGTATTGCTATCTAAAGGTTATGCAGTTACTGTTTTAGACAATTTATGTTATAAGCAACTTTCACTAACTTCATTCTGCCATAACAAGAACTTTGAACTTGTAGTGGGTGATGTACGAGATACTAAACTTCTTACAAGTCTGGTAGAAACTCATGACATCATCATTCCATTAGCTGCAATTGTTGGTATGCCAGCTTGTAAAAAAGATCCAGATCTTACAGTAGCTGTAAATTATCAACAAATTAAAAACATTGTTGAGATAATTCAGCCCAGTCAGAAATTGTTAGTTCCTAATACAAATTCTCAATATGGAAGCTCTGAAACAATCATCACAGAAGAAAGTCCATTCAATCCTCTTTCTTTATATGCTCAAACAAAATGTGATGCTGAAAAGCGTGTTTTAGAATCTGGTAATGGTATTTCTTTAAGATTAGCTACAGTATTTGGAGTTTCTTATAGACAAAGAATGGATTTGCTTGTAAATGATTTTGCTTATAGAGCTTTTACTGACGAGTTTTTAGTGCTTTTTGAATCTCACTTTTTGCGTAACTATGTTCACGTAAGAGATGTTGCTAAAGCTTTCATTCATCTTATTGAAAACTACCATTCTCTAAACTTTAATGCCTATAATGTTGGGCTTACTTCAGCAAATATGTCAAAGCTTCAACTTGCTCAAAAGATCAAAGAGTATGTTCCAAATTTAGTTATTATTGAAGAACAATTCAAGGAAGATTTTGACAAGAGAAATTATGTTGTGTCTAATGAAAAACTTGAAAAAACTGGATGGTATTGTGATTATTCAATTGATGCTGGAATTAAAGAGTTGATAACAGCCTACAAAATGATTCACAATTTTAAGAATAAAGATTTTACTAATTTTTAATAAGAAGGAAACAAATGATTATTAGTCCTGTTTGGTGGTTAAGAATTGAAGATTAGTAGTCTTATTGCCAATGTTTTAAATACATTAAAAAAATGGCATACTTTAGATCTTAAATTTTGGGACAATCACCATTACGATTGCACTGATATTAATAATGTAATTGAAAATTTGGCCTATAGAAATTATTGTGGATGGCATTTACACGAATTGTATTTTGAAAACCTAAAAAGAGATATTGTAGATGGTTCTCAAATAACTCAACACAATTTGTTTAGGAATCAATGTATGGAAGTGGTTGATTCTTTTTTTTCTGAAAATCAAAACACAGAGGCCAAATATCATAGTGAAGGCTTTGGAAATATTATTGATAGAATTATCAATGACTATATAAAATATTTACACTGCCTAGAAATTCAAGATGAAAGATCAGAAAGTCTGAAACAGCAAGTTGAAATACTGATACAAGTTGCAGATGAACTACAAGAAGAAGTTTTGTTAGGACAAAAACAAGTTATTATATGGAAAAGATTCAAGGTTCAATATGAGTAAATTAGACATTTTATTTGTGCACCCAAATGCTTCAGAGAAAATTTATCAAGGTTTAGCTAAAAACAATTCTGCAATAGAACCTCCCATTTGGGCAGGTATGTTGGCTAATCATGTAAGATCAAGAGGCTTCTCAACAGCAATTTTAGATTGTGAAGCTGAAAGATTAGACTGGGAATCTTCTGCAAAAACAATAAGTGACTTTGATGCAAAAGTTATCTGTTTTGTAGTTTATGGGCAACAACCATCTGCTTCCTCTCAAAATATGACAGGAGCAGTGGGAATCGCAAATTTAGTTAAACAGCTTATAAATACAACCATAGTATTTGTAGGTGGACACGTTGCTGCTTTACCTGAAGAAGTTTTGCAAGAAGACTGCGTTGATATCGTATTGCTTAATGAAGGTGTATATGCAATCTCAAACTTGCTTTCAACAGATCTTTCTTTGGAACAACTTCGAAATTGTAAGGGTATTGGATATAAAGACAATGGAAAAGCCTGTCTCAATGAGCCAGAAAGAATTGTTCCTAAAGCAAATTTAGCAGAAGATCTTCCTGGGATAGCTTGGGATTTGTTGCCTAGTTTTTCAAAGTATAGAACGGCTCCTTGGCATTCTTGGAGCAATGGTTCAGAACAATATTCTTTCGCAGCTTTATATACAAGCCTTGGATGTCCGTATAAATGTTCATTCTGTATGATCAACATAATCAACAGAACAAGTAATCTTCCTATGGTTACATCTGCTGATTCTAATATGTTTAGATGGTGGGATCCAGAATTTATAATCAAACAATTTGATTATTTTGCTGAAAATAACATAAAAAATGTCAAAATTGCTGACGAACTATTTGTGCTTAATCCTAATCATTTTATTAAGATTTGTAATATGATTATTGAAAGAGGATATGATTTCAATATTTGGGCTTATTCAAGAGTTGATACTTGTAAGCCTCAATATCTAGACACATTGAAAAAAGCTGGTATTAACTGGTTAGGTTTAGGAATTGAAAACCCAAATCAATCATTGCGACAAGAAATTCACAAGGATCACTTTGTCGATGTCAAGATTACTGACTTAATGCAAAATATGAGAGATGCCGGTATTTCAATTGGGGGAAACTATATCTTTGGACTTCCTATGGACACTCACGAGTCAATGCAAAATACTCTTGATTTTGCAATGTCCAACAAAACAGAAATGGTGAATTTTTATTGTGCTATGGCATATCCTGGAAGTCCACTTCACAAAACTGCTAGAGAAAAAAGATGGGAACTCCCCAAAACATACTCAGGATATAGTCAACATTCTTACGATATGTTAAATCTTTCTAATGATAATCTAACAGCTAAAGAAATTATGGCATTTAGAGATCAAGCTTTCGTAACTTACAATTCCAACTCATCGTATTTGCAGATGTTAGAAGATAAGTTTGGAGCACATGCCCGTCTAAATATGGAAGAAACTTTGAAAATCAAACTTAAAAGAAAGTTATTAGGCGATTAATTTAAGGTATAATTAATACGAAAATAAAATTATATAGGTGAAAATTATGAAAAAAGCTTTAATTATTACTTGGGAAAAATATCAAGATCATGAACTTATTTATCCATATTATTCTTTGAAAGAACATGGATATGAAGTTGATATCATGGCTAATAAAATTGGCAAAATATGGGGAAGTTTAGGTACTCACATGCTTTGTACTTTGCAAACATCAAATTTTGAAAATCAAGATAAAATCCAAGAAGCCCTAAAGGAATATGAGATTCTATTAATCCCTGGTGGTGTCAAAGCTCTTGAAAAAGTTAGACAAGAAAAGGGTGTTTTGGAATTTATTCGTCAGTGGAATGCTTTAGGAAAAACTATTTTTTGCATCTGTAACGGTGCTCAACTTTTAATTTCTGCTAAAATTTTACAAGGAAGGACACTTTCTGGATATTATTCAATTGATGTTGATATTGAAAACTCAGGGGCAACATATGACAGAAACCCTGTAGTCGTAGATAAAAATATTATTTCTTGCCCCCATTATGATTTTATGGGAGATTGGCTTAAAGCTGCCTTCGAAGTACATGAATCACGAAAATCATAATTCAAAAATTGTAAACAAGCCCTGGGGCTACGAATATTTGGTCTATGAAACCAATGATGTTGCTCTATGGGCTTTGTTTATCGTAAATAAACAAAGCACTTCTTTTCATTGTCACGGAAAAAAAACTACAGGACTAATTGTCCTTGATGGTAAATGCGAAGTTTCATTCATGAACGATAGCAGGACAATGAATCCTCTTGATAAGGTAATGATACGCAAAGGGCTTTTTCACTCAACAAAATCTGTGTCTGAAAATGGAAGTATTATTTTTGAAATAGAAACTCCTAAAGATAAATTTGATTTAGTTAGATTTAAAGATAATTATGGTAGAGAAGGAAAGCCGTACGAAAATCATACTCATCAAATCAATAAAGAAGAAAATTGTTTGTGGATTGATGGCCAAGACAAAGAATATAAATTTGCAAATTGTTTATTAAAATTAAAGAACATAAAAAATATAAATTTTTTCCATACATTAGATGAGAGTGAAAAAATTATATTTCTTAATGGTGGTATAATGACTGATGATAACCATTTTGTGGCATCTTCTGGAGATATAATTGAAAATAGAAGTATTTTAGAATTAATTACTGTTTTTAATAAAGTTCATCCAGATACGAAAATATTATTAATTAAAAGAGAAAATAATGGAAAATTCAACTTACCCTTATCGCATAAATAGATTTTTAGAAATGCAAAAATCATGGAATCTTGAAAAATTTCACGATTTATTGTTAGCTTATTCTCCAGAAGATAATTTATTATCAGATTTTAGGCAAAGTGTCATGCAATATGTAGCAAAAGCATTTTATTTTGATATTACATTTGATGAATTAGAATTTATGGATAGACTTGAAGCAAACATTCATATCAAAGACAATATAACACCAAATGGAGCAGTAGTTCCAAAAAAAGAATACCAGTTAGAATTTAATCTTGTATTGAGATCATGGACAAAAATAATTCAAGAGATGACAAAAAATAATCCTAGTCTTCTTACTAAAACTAGAATGACTCCAAATGTAAGAATAAAATTTGGAGAAGACCCTGTCGAGAATGTAGGTCGTGGATTGAATACAGCATATCCTCATTCTGATGCTTGGGTTGAATCTTCTTTTGGAATTAATTGCTATGCTCCAATTATTGGCGATATTGATAACAATAATATGGATTTTTATCAACCAATAAACCCTATGGAATTTAAGGATGAGTTTTTAGCAAATGCAAAGTCTTATACTGAGATGCAATGGGTGTTAGATTACTATTGTTTAAATCCAAATTTAAGGCCTCACAAAGGCAAAATTCACTTCAGTGACTTTGCTTTAATTCATAACACATCAAGAAAACCTAACAGTAGAGTTCGAGTTTCTATAGATACTGCAATATATGTAGGAGAACACAGTCCACATTCTGATAGAGCTGATGAATATATGAATGATATTCAAATAATAGGTGAGGATTTATTTATTGCCACTACAAGATCTATTTATGAAAATCAAATTATTGATAAGAAAACACATTTTTCACACTATACTTCCGGAACATTAAAAATTTTAGACTGTAAATGAATGATTATTTAAGCAAAGTTTTTGATAAAATATCTTTTTGTAGACATTTTGAAAATTATGTTTATGAAAAAGTACAAGACAAAACAATCTCTATTCCTGTTTATTTGTCTGCAGGCCAAGAAAGTACACCTTGCTCTATAGCTGTTTTTTTGAAAGATAAAAATATAGAGCCAAATATTTTTATTCAACATAGAGGCCATTCTACATACCTTGCATTTGAAGCTCAACCTGAAAAATTGATAGATGAACTACTAGGTCTAAAATCTGGTTGTTCATTTGGTATGGGTGGATCTGCCTCTATTCAATCACTTGAGAAGAATATTTTTGGTCATGATGGTTTAATGGGCTCTCAAGTTCCTATTTCTGTGGGTCACTGTTATGAAACAAAACATCCTACAATAGTTTTTATGGGTGATGCCTCTTCAGAAGAAGATTATGTTGGTTCTGCTATAGGGTGGGCTTCAACTAAAAATCTACCAATACTTTTTGTGGTAGAAGATAATAATCTATCAATCTTGACAGAAAAAAAAGTAAGAAGAAATTGGAATATGCATGAATTAGCTAAAGGCTACAAAGTTGATGCATATGATATTGAAGATAATCCCACAATTATCGCTGATCATCTAAAAGATGTCTTCAATGGTCCATTGTTATTAAACATAAGAACTGTACGTAAATATTGGCATTCTGGTGCTGGAATTGACGGAGATTACTTTGACAGGTATGAATGGCTTAAAACAAAAGCAGATTTTAATTCATCTAGTATAGATGAATCAAACAAAAAAAAGGTTGAAGCATTATGGCAATCACGCTTAGAGACGCTATAAAGTCAAAAGTAAGAGAACATCTTTTAAATAAAAGAGGTAAAGCTTATGGTCAATGTCTTACTGCAGTTGGCTGGGTAGGTGGAACTTTACCTGAGCTTTACGAAGAAGATGGTATGGTTGAACTTTCAATGGCTGATGTTGCTGGAGGTGCGATAGTAGTTGGCGCCGCATTAGCTGGTTATAAACCCATTTATGTAGTCAGATATCAAGGATTCCAGTGGTATAATTGCGTTTCTATAATTAATTATGCGGCAAAAAGTAAAGAATTATGGAAACGTCCCTGTCCTATTTTTGTAAGAAGTATTGCAATGGAAGGCGCTATTGGTCCGGTTGCTGGATCTTCTCACCACGCTTTATATCAGAGAATGCCTGGTATCAAAATAGTTTCTCCAATGACTCCGAATGAATATAATGAAGTTTATCAATCATTCTTGATAGATGATGAACCCTACTATGTTTCTGAGCATAGAAAAAGTTTTGATAACACTGAAGACTTAAATAATTCAGTTTCATATGACAATCCAGACTTTACAATCTTTGCAATTTCTATCACTAGATTTGAAATGAATAAACTTAAAAAGCTTTCAGAAGAAAAAGATTTAAAATTAAATATTTTTCATATATTATGGCTCAAACCATTTAAAATTTGCGATGATCAAATAAATAGCCTTATAAACTCAAAATATGGAGGTATTGTTTTAGATGACGATTACCCAGAGGGTTCTCAATCTGTTATAGCTTGCTATCTCTCACAAGCATCAGACAAAATTGTGCACACTTTTGGTTTGAAAGAGGTCACTGCCGGATTTAGTCCTGAAGTAGATAATCTGCCTCCAAATTATATTGAAATATTTGACAAGCTACAAGGCATTAAAAAAGATAAGGACTCTAAATAATGTTTTATTTACCACTTATGAATGATAATATTGATAAGAGTGACGTAAAATCTGTTATTGATTTTTTATCACAAGACTCTATACCAAAATTAACAAATGGCCCAAAAGTTGTTGAATTTGAAAAAGCTTGGGGGTATTGGCTAGGCACTCAATACAATCTTTTCGTAAATTCAGGTGCTTCTGCAAACGAATTGACAATGCTTGCTCTTGCTCATATTATTGGTGAAGGAGAGATTATTGTCCCTCCTCTCACCTGGATTTCTGATATTTCTTCTGTATTATTTGCTGGACATAAACTTGTTTTTGTTGATGTAAATTTGACAAATCTCTCTTTTGACATCGATAAGCTTAAAGCAGCAATCACTCCAAATACTAAAGCAGTTTTCTTAACCCATGTCTTAGGAATCAATGGCATCACGGAAGAGCTTTTAGAAATTTGTGAAAAGAATAATATTTTGCTAATCGAAGATGTTTGCGAATCTCATGGTACAACTTTTCAAGGATGTAAAGTTGGAAATTTTGGTTTTGCAAGCAACTTTAGTTTTTATTTTGCTCACCATATGTCAACGATTGAAGGCGGAATGATTTCCACTAACAATTTAGAGTTTTATCAAGTTTGTCGTGCTTTAAGGTCTCACGGTATGGTAAGAGAAATGACCAGTTTAGATATGAAAAACTCTATCATTGAAGCTAATCCAGATTTAAATCCTGACTTTATTTTCTTACGTCCAGCTCATAATTTTAGAAGTACTGAAATTAATGCGGTTATTGGCTTATCACAACTGCCAAAGCTTAATGATAAAAATCAAGAACGCATAGATAATTTTGACTTATTCATATCAAACTTAAATCCTGAAAAATATCATATATCAATTAATACTGAGGGTAATTGTAATTACGCTTTTATAGTAATACTCAAAGAGCCTAATTTCGAAAAACGAAACGCTCTGGAAAATAAACTATCTGAAAATGGAATTGAATTTAGAAGAGGATTGTCTGGTGGTGGAAATCAAATGAGACAGCCTTTTTTCAAGTCTATATATCAAGATTTTTATAATTTTCCAAATATTGAGCATATTCATAATTTCTCCTGGTATGTTGGGAATTATCCTGGCCTTGAAAGAGAAAAAATCATCAAATTACTTGAGGTATTGAATGGCTAAAGTTTCCTTATTATCGGATGTAAGCACCTACTCTTACGACAGATTCAATGATGAAAGAGGTCAGCTTTTTACAGTATGGAAGCAGTCAGATTTATCTAAAATTTCTTTCAATCATGACAAAGTTGCAATTTCAAGTAAGAATGTTCTTAGGGGTTTACATACTGATAAAGCTTGGAAATTAATTACTTGTTTGCATGGAAAAATACAACTTGTAGTTGCAAATTACAAACAAGATAGTCCTGAATATTTGAATCATATGAGTATAATTTTAGACTCTGACTCTGAATGTAAAACAAGTATATTAGTTCCTCCTGGATACTTAAATGGCCATTTAGTATTAAGTGAACAAGCAGTATTTTTTTACAAATGGTCATACGAAGGAAGCTATCCAGATGTAAAAGATCAAACCTCAGTAAATTGGTGTGATCCAAAAATTGGTATAAAATGGTTAGTAGACAAACCTGTTTTATCAGATAGAGATCAAAAAACTCCATTATTATGAATGATTATTATAAAAATATAAAAATACTTGTCATAGGTGATTCATGTACAGATGTCTTTATCTATGGTAATAATTTCAGACTAGCGCCTGAAGGACCAGCCCCAGTTTTTAATCCAGTTTTAACTAAATCAAATGGTGGCATGGCATTAAATGTTCATGCAAATATTAAAGCTATAGGTGCAGAAGTAACTCTTATAACTCAGAAAGAAGAAATATACAAAACCAGATATGTTGACGAAAGAACCAATAGTCTTCTTTTGAGAGTTGATACCAATGATAAAGCATCAAGAATCAGTCAAGATATAATAGATCAAATAAAGTCTAATAAATTTAACGATAAACATTTTGATGCAATTATTATAAGCGATTATTGTAAGGGTTTTTTAAATGAAGAAGATATTGAAAAAATTGCTAAAAACAATCAAACAGTTTTTTTAGATACAAAAAAAGTGCTTGGAGATTGGTGTAGTAATTGTGATTTTATTAAAATTAATCACATAGAGTTTGAAAAAACAAAACACACAATTGATAAACTTGATTTATATAATAATTTAATTATTACACATGCTCACAAAGGATGTGAATATCAAAATGAAATTTATCCAGTAGAACAAGTTGCCATTAAGGATATGTCCGGAGCTGGAGATACTTTTATTTCAGGTTTAGTTTGTGAGTATGTCAACACAAAAGATATTATTAAGGCTATTAAGTATGCTAAAGAATGCGCAACTATAGTAGTACAAAAAAAGGGAGTATGCACAATATGAATATGAAAGAATACTATGAAATGTATCTTACACTTCATCAAAATAAAATCTGCCGAAGACTTCACGTATTAGGGCAAATTATGACTTTACTTTGGGTTGCTGGGTGCTTGTGGTATGAGTACTTTTGGTTCTTACTTTTGACACCTTTTATAGTGTATCCATTTGCTTGGAGTGGACATTACTTTTTTGAAAAGAATCAACCAGCCGCATTTAAGGATCCTGTAAAAGCCAAGATTAGCGACTGGATGATGTTGTGGGATATTTTAAGAGGAAAGATTCCGCTTTAAGAGAGTTCTGGATATAAAAAGTCCAAGTCTTTCTTGAGCATATTATATTTTCCAATACCTTCTACAAAGTCAAATCCTCTTCCAGAATAGTGGATAAAATTAGCTTTATATCTCATCAAATTCCAATCAGGAGCAGACAAGTCTCCTCTGTTCCAATCCCAAGATAAGTTCTTGAATTTTACATTTTCAAATGTAACAATACAATTCAATGTAGTTTGATCAGTGCCCCAATATTGTTGTAATTTTGGGGCATAATAACTAAACTTACTCAAAGCCTCTCTGTGTTCTTTTGAAAACAAAAGGATGCCAGAATTAAAATACCTTTTTTTACCATTCCATTCTTTAGGCCATACACAAAAAGTTTTATCTAACTCCACCATACATAGATTGATGAGTGGATCTCTATTACTTTCAACACCATACCCGTTTTCGTGAAAAGCATAAAAATACGATGGATCAGGATGTTCTTCAAAAATATTTGGAGCGTGAGGAGTAATAAGTACATCTCCATCAACATAAACAACTCTGTCGTACTTGTCAAACATATCCAACACTCTAAATTTTTCAAATCCTAAGTTGTAATAGTTAATTTTATGATCTGTCATAATTTCCAAATCTAAATTGTACTTTTCACAATATTTCTCAAAAACTTTCAATGAATGCTTGGGACAGTCACCAATAAATGTTGTCAAGAATAAATTTTTCATAAATTATCCTTATGAACTAAAATTACGTCTGTTACATAGGTGTCTGTGATTAAATATCCGAGTTCTTTCATAAAAGCAAGAACTTCAGCAGTAGTGTTGCCATATCTATTGAGCCATTGTTCATAAAGTTCTAAGCACATAACTGGTTTGTATTTCTTGATTGTTTCAAGACTTCCTAAAATTGCGTTCATTTCGTAGCCTTCAACATCAAATTGAATAAAGTCACAAGAAGACAAATTTAGATCGTCAATTAGCATCATTGGAATGTTTCCAGGTTCTTTACCAACATTAAATCCACCAATATTTGGATAGAAATTAAGAGATGCAGTGCCTCGATCTTTACCTACACAAGCCTGAAGCTTTATCACATTCATCAAAGCAAGATTATTTACAAGACAATGAAAATTTATTGGATCTGGTTCAAAAGTGTAAACAGAATCGAAATAATCTGCAAATTTTTCAATTTGCAATCCGCAATTTCCGCCAGCTTGAATCATAACTTTGTTATTTTTCAAATATGGCTTTACTTTGTTAAGTAATTCAGTCTCTTGTTTTAGACAATTGTATGTTTCAAAGTTTGAATCATCAACTCTCCAAACGATTTTCTGCTCATCGTCATTTATAACGCAAATAATATCTTTAAAATCTTGTAACATTTTTGAACCTTTCAATAGTATTAATCAAACCTTGCTCTAAAGTGTATTTTTCTTTCCAATCCGTCATACTTACTATTTTATTATTATTTCCACAAAAATATTTTTGAAAATTTTGTCTATCTAATGTACTATCGAAATATACATTTGATTCAAAATTACAATTCTTTACTATAAAATTTACAATATCTTTTATCTGATATGTCTTGCCAGAACACAAATTTATTTTACCTGTAACATTGTGTTGAATGATTTGCTCAACTCCTTGAACAAAATCATCAATATATAAATAATCAGCTAAAGTATCACAACTATTTAATGTAAAGTCTTCGTTTTTAAGTGAAAGATCAATGACTTTTGGAATTATTCTTGTTTTAACGTCATTGGGACCATATACATGAAACGGAATAATCCAAGAAAAATTAATCTTATTCAAATCACAAATATTTTTACAAATATCATAAAAATATTTTTTTGTTTGACCGTAAAGTGAATATGGGTTTTGAATGTGATTTTCTGAAACTTGTTGAGTGTAGTATCCATACTCAGCTGCAGTTCCAAGACTTACAAATAGATTAGTATTTGATTTTTTTATAATATCTAAAAGCTTTATTCCATATTGTAAATTTTCAAATTGAATCATTGAACAAGTATCATCAAACTTATTTCCTCCGATCCAAGCACAGTTAATTACAACATCTGGGTCAAATTGTAAAATCTCTTTTTCGCAATCTTCAATATTCTCTAAATTATATTGAAAATATTTCAAATTATCATTAACGTCAAGATTATTTGAGTTTCTGGATAAAGCTAAAACTTGATACTTTTTGGACAAATAATTGCACAAATTTGAACCAATAAAACCATTAGCTCCAGTCAAAACAATTTTCATAAGTGTATACATTATACAGTCGTTTGAAATTGTGAGCAATTTGAGCTGTTTTATATTAATACTTGTATTCAGATTATAAAAAGTTTAAGAGGATGCTTCGTTACTTAAGTCTTCCATATCTAAAAATGGAAACATATCATTTAATCCACATTGAATTAAGCTTCCATCACTTGATTTCTTCAAACTCAATGTAGGAATAACTTCCTGAACATACTTACATTTAATATCGTAAATTGCACATTCATCTTTATGAATGTTTTTTGACAAACACTCTATAAGTTCTTGATTATTACTTATCTTGTAATATTCAAGCTTGTAAGTTTTAGCTACATCCTCAAAGCTAGGAAACCACAAACCAGTTGAAGGAGATTCACCATATAAATGACCATTGTAAAACTTAGCTTGAGTGTTTCTGATACTTAAGTATCCTTCATTATTTAGGATAATAAATTTAGTTTTTATATCGTTAGCTTTGATTGTGGCTAGCTCTTGGATATTAGTATTGAAAGATCCATCTCCTGTGATAACAACAACATTCTTATCCCTTGAAGCAAAACCAATACCAATAGAAGCTGGCAACGAAAATCCCATATCTGCTTGAGCGCCTGGAAACACTAACTTTTGTCCTTTTTTCAAGTTAAGATTTTGAGAAGCTACATAATATGCAGTACCAGCGTCAGTTACATATGTAGTATTTTTATCACAAATTTTATTCAATGATTCAATAATGTAATAAAGATTTATACCATCAGTATCATCATCAAATTCGCTAGAATATACTGGCCATTTTTGCTTCCAATGTAAACACTTCTCAACCCATTTTTCTTTAGACATAATCAAAAAAATCTCTCAAGTTGCAATCAATAAATAAGTCTACATTTACATTATCTTTAAGTTTTTCGTATTTGTCAATGTTCACAAATACCTTGTAGGAAGATGGAGAAAATATCTTCTCATTGTATCCAATATGAGCTGGGCCTAAAGAAGACCCTAATACAAGTAAAAAATCACAATTATGGATAGCAAAGTTCCCAGATCTTGAGCCTTTGATTCCTATTGTTCCTATATTTAGGTTGTGTCTATAATCAACATAGTCTTTAGATAAAAATGTTGTTACAAATGGAATATTGTATTTATTAATAAACTTTAAGAACTTTTCTTGTGAATCACTAAGATGAATTCCATATCCAGCTAAGACTAATGGTTTCTCAGATTTGTCTAATATATTTTTCATCAAACAAATATTATAGAGTTGAGTTGAGTTAATACTTTTTTCATTGGTCAAATAGTCTACTGATAAATCATCAACGTTCAAATATTTATCTTCTATTTGCATTCCTTGAATATCAGCTGGAATATCTATCCAACAAGGGCCTTTTCTTCCCGATAAACAAGTTTTTATTGCAAACTCCAATTTCTCAGGAACTTCATTTGGATTTTCAATAAAACAAGACCACTTAGTAGAAGGCTGAACATTAGAAATAATATCGTGTTCTTGCAAGCCTATTTTACGTAGATGTATATTCTTCTCTCTGTTCAAATATCTTGTAGTTTGTTGTAATCTAAAGTTTCCAGATATAAATAATACTGGAATACTATCTTGATAAGCAGAAACTAAGGAGGTCATACAATTAAGACCTCCGCAGCCTGTTGTTGGATTTACTACTGAGAGAGAGTTAGTTATCTTGCTTTCTCCAAGCGCTGCATTTGCTGCTCCTTGTTCATGATGAAAACAAATATATTTCAACTTTTCATTGATAATAAAAGCATCATTAAGCCCAGCTGCTCCACCACCCATAATGCCATAAATATATTTGACACCCAACTTAGCTAGTCTTTCAGCTATATAATCAGCTACTCTCATATAATTCCTATTTTACAAAATCTTCAAAAAAACTATCTACAACTTCTCTAATGTAAGAGATTTGCTCCTCAGTAATAACTGGAGATGTTCCTAAAAAGAAAGTATCTGTAGTCACTTTTTTAGCATTAGGAAAATCATTCAAATCCATATCTTCAACAAGATGACTATAAGCTGGTTGCATAAGAATATTTCCAGCAAAATATGGTCTTGTTTGGATCTTGTGGGATTCTAAATACTGGCACAGTTCACTTCGTTTAAATGGGGCATTGTCTTTGATAGTAAGAGGATAAGCAAACCAGTTTACATCAGAGTTCTTTTGAGCTACAGGAAGAATAAAGTAATCTTCATATTTTTGGAATACATCAGTAAGAAGTTTATGATTCTTTTGCCTTAGTCTTTTAATTTCACTAAGCTTATCAAGTTGAGCAAGTAGCATACTAGCTTGCACTTCAATAGGCTTTAAGTTGTATCCAATTTCCTCGTAAACATATTTGTGATCAAAAACTTCTCCAGGCATACTAGGAAGCCACTCAGAAAATCTTTGATTACAAGCTCCACATTCAGTGATGTTTTGTTTTCCAATGCAAAAACATCCCCTGCCCCAATCTCTAAAAGAACGGATTACTCTTTCCAAGTTGTCATCATTACAAACAACTAATCCGCCTTCTCCACAAGTAATATGATGAGCAGGATAGAAAGAACAAGAAGCCATACTGCCAAAGCTACCAAGAGGATTACCATCGAATAATGATCCCAAAGCATCACAACAGTCCTCAAGTAAAATCAACTTATAATGCTCAATAATATCTAATAATCGATACATATCAGGTGGATTACCTAAAACGTGAGCAAATGTGATGATCTTAATCTCTGGATCTGCTTGTAGTGTTGCTTCTACATCATCAAGATTTAAGTTTAATCCATCAAGTGAAATGTCAACAAATACAGGCTTAAATCCACATTGAAAGATGGGATTTATAGTTGTTGGAAAACCAGCAATAGGAGTAAGTACTTTAGTGCCTACAGGAAGATTTAAGTATCTTTTTGATTTTAGTGCAGACATCATAAGCAAGTTTGAGCTGCTTCCAGAATTAGTTAAAAGAGCGTGATTCTTATTAAAAAGAGAAGCTAATTTCTTTTCAGCTTTATATGTTTCTGCTCCTAATACTAACCAGCCATCTAAAAGAGTAGATACCGCTCTAACAATTTCTGTATGATCAAAAAATGGACCAGCATAGTGAACGTGATCTTTTCCAGGTCTCCATTTTTTATCAGGCTCATTCTTTACATAATCAGCAACTAACTTGAGTAAATCTTCTTTATTCATTAGAGTGGTAAATCATCTTTCTCAAAAATCATAGGATAAACAGCTTCTTGATGGCAACCAATTACTTGTCCACAATCATAAAACTTATAGTCAAAAGAATCTTCCCAGAAAAATGCTATTTCAGTAAAGTACCCATCAATTTTATTGATTTTGAAACTTGAAATGTATTCCCAATAAGAACCTTTTTCAAATCCTCTAAGAACATTATCTTTGATTGAATAAATCCATTTATGATGGAAGAATCCTCTATACCCTTGAATACCATACCATTTTTCAAAACGTAAGTATTCTGCATACTTTGATGGCATAGAAATGAAGCCTTGTTTTGAAATCTTTTGTAGCATTTCGCAAACAAGTGCTGGATTATAAATATCTTCTAATGTATGTGTGCAAATAGAAAAGTCAAACTTTCCATTCTCTTCAACATACTTTAATAGGTTATCCCAATTGTTTCTTTGTGTAATGTCAAAATCAAAGAAAGTCCTATTAGGGTGATTCTTTTCAAATTCTTCTTTACTACCTGGGTCAACAAAAATATCTACAACGTGAGATGTATGTTTACACCAGGAGTTTATTCCGCCACCAACATCAATAACTTTTAAGTTAGAATTAGAAAGCTTTAGGCTTTCTATATATTCATCTACATAATCTCTAGGTGCTGTTAAGTTCTTAATTAATTTTTTGGTAATCATTATTTTCTCAAAATAATTATACCCTAAAAAATGAAGTAGTTAAAATAAAAGGGAGAGGACGAATCCTCTCCCTTTTATTAGACCAGTTCTAATAAATTAGCTGACTGTGATTCTGGAAACTGCATAATCGTTGATTAATGCAAATCCGAGCTCTTCGTAAACAACCCATCCGAGTCTAAGTCTCTTTGGATCGTCTGCAGGAAGAACAGTGATGTCTTGTCTGATTGGCATAGCACCACAGAATTGTGCAGGAGCAAGAACGTAAACAGAGTTCTTAGGAACCATTGTTGAAACGTGGATGTCTGCAGAATAGATGTGGCCATAAAGACCAGTCATCAAGATATCTCTTTGAGTTGCCTCATCGAAGAATTCCTTACCCCAGTTACGGATATCCTTATATCTTTGTGGGTGAAGAACAACCTTAGCACCGATCAATTCGTGCTCTTCAATGAGTGTCAACGCGAGGTTGATGTTCTCTGGTTGAAGAGTACCGGAAACGGAGATTGATTGGTCAGTTGGTACACCAGCATTGATAACCTTGAAGACTTCAGTATCTTCTTGTCTTTGGAGGGAGTCCTTAGCACGGACTTGAGCTCTATCGACAATGTAGAATCTTCTTTGGCGGATTTCGTTCAATCTGATTTGTGGGTGTGCAGCTAATTCAACTGTAGGAACGAGAAGCTCTTCAGCCTCAACCTCAGCTGTTGGAACAGCACCACGCTTAGGAATGACGTATGACTTTACAGCAACGTCTCTCTCGTAGCGAGCAAGAGCGCCTTGTGGGAGCTCATCAACCATCAAAAGCTTGCGCCCGATGGCTTGGTACATGAGGGAAGTCTTGATTGGCTCAACCATTGCTTGTGCAAGAGCTGTGCGTCCCTCTGGAGTCTCAAGAGCCATTGCAATAATGGACTCTCTTTGCTCATTTGTGTTTCTCTTAATCATTGACATTTGATTTTATTCTCCTATTATAATGCTACAGATTAAACTGCACTCAACTGTGTGAAGTAAAGAAGGCCAGTAGCTGAGTCATAAGAATCAACTCTACCCACAGCGATACCGTCAGTTTGAACTGCAGCTGGATCTAATTGAACAAGCTTTCCAGCATTGCCAGAAGCAGCAGCAACTGTAAGAAGGTCGCCAATAGCAGGAGTCCAAGTTCCACCATCTGAGCTAACAGTTGAAGATGCAGTAGCTGCAAATCTATCTGTTACAAATTGTCCGCCTGGAGTATTGAATACGCCAACGCCTCTTCTTGGGCCTTCATAACCTGATGAACCAGAAGTTGGGTTGGTAACGCCGTTGACGTTCTCTGCTAAGAAATCACCAATTGCTCTCTTGCTTACAAGGTAGAAGCCATTGTTGTTAGCAACAAATGCTCCAGAAGCGTCTGTGTAAGATGATCCAACAGGATCTGCAAGAATCATAGTGTTGCTTGTTCTAGCTGTATCATCAGCTGAAAAACCTACGAATCTACCAAGTTGCTCACCGAGTGAGTCAAAAGTACCAAGTGCTCTATAAGCTGCGGAAACATTACCGTCAGCTCCAATCATAAGAGCATCACCAGCATAGAATGAAGCAGTTGCTGCTGTCGGGTAGTTAGCAACAATAGCAGTATTTAATGCGCGAATAGCCATTTTGTATTTCTCCTAAATAATAATGTGAGGACTAATCCTCGATGTTTGGCATAGTCCAAGTACCCTTGAGGGCAGATTGGATGTCGAGAGCTGCACCGTTGGCAGTATGACCACCACTAAATGCAGGAGCTGTAGATACACCTAAGTTTGATGCAGTTCTAACACTGCCCATTCTTTCGGCTGCAGCTGCAGCAACTCTTTCAGTTGAAGATTGAGCAGACTTAAGTAAAAGCTTAGTTTGTCTGATCATTGAATCAACTTTAAGATCGTCGTTGAGCATTTGCTCTGCATATGAATCTACTTCATCAGAAGTAATAATTCCTGCGAGAACAAGCTTTGAGGAACAACTATAAGCTGCTTTGATTCTTGCTGAGTCAACAGAAGCTTTTGCTGCATTACCAATATTTGTTTTGATCGCTTCTGTGTCTGACTCAAGTTCTTGCATATCTGAAACAGTTTGAAGAGTTTGTTGTTTTACCTGTGGTGTATTTACAGCTGATCTCTCATTGTCTTTTTCGTCATCTTCAGCTTTCTTGTTTGATGGGCAGTCATCGTTTGCACAACGAGTTGCTTCATCTTTCATTTCTGCTTCAGACAGTCTATTTGATGCACCACAAGAAGTGCATTCACAATCATGCTTTGCCTCTTCTTCTCTGGATGCTGCAACAGTCTTAGTTGTTTTGTGAGGCATTGATGGCATTTGTGTTGGAACTTCAAACATATCTGCATCAAGACCTTCTGATGGGTTCTCAAGGCTGTCCCAATCAACTGTGTACTCTAAGGAACCATCTCCAGCGCCATCAAACTTTGAAGGCTTTGTTACATCTGGAAATTGTAATGAACCAGGGTTTACAGTTGGAACTCTTTGCTCAGCCCAAGTTGGGTTTTCTTCTTTTAAAGAGTTGCTACCATCATTGTCTAAACTCATTGATGGGTAGTCTACTTCACCTTGCATATTAACTAAATCTTCGTTATATTTAAAACTTGCTGACGCAGGATATGTTTCCTCTTCAGAAGCAAACTTCTTGAGGATTTCTTCTCTTTCTGCTCTTCTTAAGAGAGCTTCTCTTTGTGCCTTGCGCTCAGCTAATGCTTGTCTTGTCATTTTTCTAACCTCATTGCTGTTTTTCATAAATACTTCATCATCTTCAGAATCCATTTCTTCTTCGGAATCATCGTAATCTTCATCTGATTCATCATCAGAATCTTCATCAGACTCATCTTCCATATCCATATCATCTTCAGAATCATCATCTCCGCCTAGAAGATTATCAAGCGCGTCTTGCACAGCTTTCTGTGCTGCGTCAACCATATCAGCGGGAACTTCTATTTCAAAAGTGGCGACATCATCACTATCTTCTACTTCGTCATTGTCTTCTAATTCATCAAATTCTTCGGTTTCATCTTCGTCACCCTCTTCATCTTGGAAGTGGTGAAATTCTATTTCTTCATCGTCTGATTCGTCGTTTGCGAAGTCCACAGTCTCAATGCCATCTTCAAGATTAAGTTCAGACAACACTACGCCTGCTTGTTTTGCTAAATTTGGAAGATATTTTGCTCTTATTGCGTTAGCGACAGCAACAGCCTCATCTTTTTCAAGAGAGGCTGTTCTTTGCATATCAGAAACGCAAGCAATTAAATCTTCTTTGTCAGTAGCGTTAAGTTCAGCAATACGCATAGCTGCTAACCTGTTCTGTCTGGCAATATTCGAATTTTTATTCATTTTCTTTGCTGCTTCCCTCAATAAAATAAATCTTTTATTAAAGTCTAATAGTAGTTATTTATTAACTGCTATTTCTTTCTATATAGATAGGTTTTACACCTTTTTTATAAATAATGGGGATATAATCCCCATTATTTAGTCAATCCAAGTAATAACAACATCAAGCTTAGAAGGATCTACTTTTGATGTCTTTACCATTGTCTTGCTGTAGTTACCACAAGCGTGGCAGAATGAGTTATTTTTCACCTTATTTACTTCTCTATCACCGCAAGATGGGCAAACCATTCCTACAGGTAACATCTTGACTGAATTCTTATCAAAATCAGCCATTGCAGTCTTGAGGTATACATCTGAGTCAACAGTAGCTGATAATCTAATCATTGACTTATAACTGGCCATTGTAGGAGCTGTAGCAGCGCCTAATCCCATATCACCAGTTAACGGAGCTGCTGCTAAATCATCTCCAGCGCCTGCTTCATCTTGAGCGCCTTTGTCACCCTTGCCATCAGAAATAAGTTTGATCATCATTTCAATTTCATATGCAGTACCACACTTGTTACAGGAACCTCTAGATTCTGCAACGTCAACATCATCTGATCCACATATTGGGCAAACAGTTCCCCAAGGTTTCTTTTCTCCATCAGACATTGCGCCATCTACTGCATCAAGATCAGGGGTTGCATTCATCTCACCGCCAGTGACTGCGGAAAGACCCAAATCACCACCAGCAGGAGCAGCTGCCATAGGATCAGCCATTGGTGCACCACCAGCAGGAGCAGCAGGAGGGGCTCCTGCCATACCAGGGGTTCCCATACCAGGGCCCATAGCATACTTGCTCAAAACTCTATCTCTTCTTACTTTTCTTGCAAACTTAGCTGATTCAGTCATAACAACTGGGAGTTCTTCTTCAACGCCATTTCCAACTTCCATTGATTCTTCGTCAATCTTGAAAGACTTGCTAACAGAAGTTGAAACAGTTGCTGTAACATCACCACTTGAACTTACATTCAAGTCAGTAAAGCTAAATGTGCCAGGATCAACAGTAAAACCGTGTCCTTGTAATACAGAAATAGCCTTTTGTTTGAATGTTTCTTCGAAGTTCTCATCAGAGGGTTGTACACCGTCTAAATCTTCAGCTGTACAGATAAATGTAAGGCATTCTGATTTGTTTTGAGTAACAGTCATACCAGCTGTTCTTTCTGACTTGTTCTTGATTTCAATTGCTTTTGTGACTAATCTTTCTGCAGTTTCAAAGTCATTGCAAAGTCTTTTAGCAGCTAAAGCAATTTTTGTAGGACTGATATTAAAGTTAGTTGAGTAATCTGCAAGCCATCCAACGATATTGCTTGAAACATCTTTGGCTGATGCAGTTTTTACACCCCAGAATTGTCTTCTTGCTCTTGATCTTAATCTTGCATCTGTAGCAGTAACAGTTTTTGCTTTGATGATTTCAGCAACAAGCTGTCTTTCACTCATTGAATCAACTGCATCAACTGTTTCATCTGGAGTAGTACCAGTTTCTTCAGATGACATTGCCATAGCTGAGATTGCAGACTTGAGATCTTCCTTTGAAATTAAGTTTGAATCTTCATCAACAGATGACATCAATGCAGACTTAAGCTCTTCATTCTTTGAAGGAGCTGAATCAACACCTAAGCCTTCTTCAGGAACATTAGCTCCCTTCATCATAAGTTCAGCTATTCTAGTGATACCTTCTTTAGTAATTTCGCCCTCTTCTACTGCAATAGCAAGTGCATCAGAAAGATCTTTAGCAGTAATGTCAGCAGAAACAGCAGCACCAAGTTGTTTAAGAACAGCAGAAACTGAATTCATTGGTTCTTCTGATGCATTACCAAACAAGTTAGCCTTTTCTTGATTAATTTCGTCTAACGGAGTAACAGCAGCTGCAGTACCAACCATTTCTGGAAGCATAGGATCTTCTGCAAGAGTTTGTGCAACTCTAATGATTTGGCTTGGAGTTTCCATGGCTGTTACAACAGCTTTACCAAGAGCATTGAGCGCAGCAGTCATAATCTCATGCGCAGATGCTTTTCCCTCTGTTCTGCAGCAAGCTAATTGCTTTTCTAATACTTCAGTTGGGCATCCCTTTGTAACTTGAGCAATAAGTTCGCTTAAAGCAACTTCTACATCCTCATTTACTTTGTGACCGTAAAGTCCAGCATCCATAAGGAGTTGTTCTTTTACTTTGCTATCAGTGCCAATATGTTTAGTTGCAACTTGCTCACCAATTGTCTTATCAGAAACATCTTTGTGATGAGCTCTGAGGCCTTCATTGATTGATGAATAAGGAACATCTTTTCTTACTTCTTCTAATTGCCCTTCTCTTTCATCAAGTCTTTCTTTAACATCAAGCAAAGCAGTCTTGACAAAATGTGAATAATCTTTGAGCAATTCAGCAGCAACTCTTGTACCTTGTCCATTTTCCATCAAACCAAGTTGATTTTCATTAAGGATAGGTTCCCAAGCAGTTCTCTTTCCATTTGTGTAACCAGTGATTGTTCCATCAGTAGAAAGAACAACTCTATTTCCTGTGTTATCCTCGACTTTGAAATCGATAGTAACTGCAGCAGCAAGTTTTTTTCTTTGCTCTGATGCAATCTTTGCAAAATGATCCATTTGATTTCTGCTCCCCGCCTCAATTGGCGTATTTGTTTTTATGTTTTTATTTCTTTCATTAGCAATCTTAATTACTTTGTCAATACTACTTTGAACTTGTACTGAATCTGCTAATGTATTTTTCAAGTCAAGAATACTCTTAGTAAAATTCAAAACTCTATTTGATTTTTGAGGTGTGTTTGAACTAGCAAATACCTCTCTTTTTCCATCTTTAGATGCCCAAACAAAATTGATATTTGATGAAGCTAATGCAACACCACTACCAACTGTATTTGCGCCAGAAGATGTATTTGTAAAGTCCATTATTTTTCCAACACTATCTGTTGGAGAATAGTTAGCTAATCCAACTTGAGGATTAACTGGACTAGCAGCTTGTTGAGTAGCTTGTTGTGCTTGAGGTGCTTGTGGTTGATTAATTGGCTGTGGTCTTTGTCCACTGCCAACATCAATGCCGTCATCAATCATGTCTTGCATTGTTGATTGTAATTCAGCCATAGATTTGGTAATCTTTCCAACATGACCTAAATCAACATTGTCTTTTCTTGCAAACATATTCATGACTGCAACTTCAAGGAAGTTAAGTGAAAGGTTGATCATATCAAGGATGTTCAATCCAGATCTTGGATCAATTCCTAAAGCATTCAATACAGCATTAACCGTTGAGTTTTGATTAGCGCCTTGTCCTGCCAATAATGGTCCACCTACTAGCGTTCCTGCAACTTGAGCTAATTTGATAGCTGTTTTAGTTGTAGAATTGGCAACTCTTAAGCATTCTTCATATTCTGTTCTATTTCCAGAAGTATTTGATGTTTCTTGTAATGCTAAAACGATATTTGCAGAAAGTTCATTTGCTTTCTTTTCTAAATTGGTTGCAGCGTCTATAACATCATCAACATCATAGATTTCTTGAATTTCACAAGATTCAAAAGCACCATCGCCTACACAACTAAGCTCAATGAACTTAACACCATAGTTTTTTTCATATGCTTTTTTGCCATTTTCAGGAAATGTTTTACCTTTATATTTTTTGAGATGTTCGCAATAATCTTTTTCGGTGTAAGCTTTATTTCCACAAACTGAACAAACACCCCATTCAACACTAGCACCCATAGAAACATCATGAATGACACCAGTACGAATATTTCTTGCAATATCTGGATAAGCTTCTTCATCTACGAAGAAAGTACAATATACACAGTTTTCTGTTTCATCCCACTCAGCGTAAACGACCATACCTTTTGCTTGTTCGATATCATCATTTTTGTGGTTTGTGTAGATTGGTACGCCTTCAAATGTTTTATAAGCAGGGATTTTTTCTCCCTTTATTTCAGCTTCTTTAAGTAATTCTTCTTTAGAAAACAAGTCACCATTTGCATTTACAACATCTGCGTCAATAGCTCTGGCTCTCACCCATAAAAGTTTTGCACCTTTACGAGCTTGCATTTCTTTAACAATGTCAAAATCTTTATACTTTTCTAAAACATCTTTAGGATCAGCATATAATGATTGCAAGCCAATTTTTGCAGCCTCTCTCATTTGTGAGGAAGCTGTTTTTAATAAATGGTCTCTTGCTATATCTCGGTCATTTGAGTTAAGGAAACTATTGATTGTAATAGTTCCACCTTTTGCAACCTTAAACATTTATATTTTATCCTTTAAGTATAAACTTACTAAACATTTTATTTCTATTTTTAAAGCTTTTTTTCCTGTAAATAAAAACCCGTCGAAATCGACGGGTTTAGCATTTCCCAGAAGATATTATACTAAATAACATCTTCGTCAGTATTTGTTGATCCTGTCCTTCTTTTTATTGCTTGGATCAAAACATTGATACAATCTTGAGGATGATCATTTAATTCTTTATCAGTAAATCTAACAATGATCCAACCGTGAGAGGCTAATTCTGAATCTCTTCTTTTATCTTTTGAGATTTTTTCCTGATTGTTATGCCATATTTCACCATCAGCTTCTAAGCCAATTTTTAAACTTGGAATAGCTGCATCAAGTTGATAATCCATTGTTGGTCCAGCAGAATATTGAGCATACAAAGCATAAGGCATATTTAGCGAAGTAAGCATTGCATAAAGTTTTTTCTCTAATGAGGTAAAAAGTTTAGCTTGTGGTTTTTCAATCTTTTTGGAAACAACAAATCTAATATTTTCGTTTTCAGAATACTTATGGTTTTTTAAATCTTCTAATGCTTCGTAGTTTAGTGGATAGGAACTTTCACCACCAAAAACAGGACTTCTTAAGTTCCCATAGAGTCCTTCATAAGTATCAGATATGGTTCCTATGTATCCTCTACCAGTTACAGGTCTAAGGCTTTTGATGAAACCCTCGTGAGCTGCTGACTTAAACCTTGTTGCTGCAGTTCTAAATCCAAACTTGTCATCGATAATTTCATAATAAATGCCATTCATAATAGATGAAGCAGTTTTATACATTTTATCTCTTGTAGCTGCAGTTGGAGCAGGAGCGGCTGGGGCTGCTGGAGCCGGAGCTGCAGGAGCACCACCAGGTGCAGGAGGAGGAACTTCAACAGGAGCTGGGCCTCCTGGACCAGCAGGTGGAGGAGTAGCTCCAAAGCCTTCGCCAGATACAGGACCACTACTAAAGTTCATTGAGAAACTTGGAGCTCCAAAACTTTGTTCACTCATAAAGTTTGAGCCTTGTTCAAATCTTAATCTTTCAATTTCTTGATCAGAGTCTAATCCGAATGCTTCTATCAATGAAACATTAGAAATGACACCATTCTGATTAGCAGTAACAAGCATCTGAAGTTTTCCAGTATCATCTCTGAGTTGTAAATCATCAAATTTGATTTTTGGGTAAACTAATTCCTCTTGCCCTCTTTCACCTTCAGTGACAAATCCATTCCATTTAGCTACTGGTTTAAAAACACATTGTTCTACCCAGTGTGCAACTTCTCTTCTAAATGTCTCTAATCTTTGAGCCATTGCAAGAAGTCCAACTTGAGCGTTACCGTATGTTGGTCCCTCTCCATTAAGGAGTGCCTTATTGAGCATTACACCATCAAGAATTTCTTGTTCAATAACTTCAAATTCACCAGTAAGAGGATGAATTTTTCCAGTAGCTCCATACCACTCCATATCAAAATTGTGGTGAGTGACTAAGGTTAAGTTTGGATCATTCGCAATTGATGCAAGTTCATCTTGAACATTGTCAATATCTTCTTGAGATGCAGGTCTTGTGTCGCTTCCAATTTTGACAACTTTAATTGGAATAATCAAGCGTTCAGCAATCATATACTGAGCTTGTCTAAGTTTATCTTTATATGTAAGAATTGGAAACAACGGACGTATCATGGAAACGCCGTAATCTTCCCAAGGATTTGAACCATATTTAAAGTGATAAATTGAAATTTCATTAAGCTTGATAGGCTCATTTCGCATTATCATCTTTTTCACTTCATCAGGAATGGAATCATAAATTTCTTTAGGTTGTCTTTCATTTACAATTCTAACTTCTTCAGCTGATGGTTTATATGCATAAGAACCAGGAGTATCAATCATTCCTGGCGATTTGACAACATTGTCTGGGTTTAGTAATGAAAACGATTTCCAAGTTGCACCATCATGTTCACACTCTTTATTTTTTTTCTCGTCCCAGTTTGTGCCATGACAATGTGAACAATCAATTGAAAGAAGTGGGAATGCGTCTCCTAGTAAAAAGTAAACGCCTGATAGTTCTGGTAACCATTTTTGAAAGTTAAGTTTTTCTACTAATTTTTCAAAATAGTCTTTTACATATGCTGAGGAACACTCAAGTTTCCATCCAGAGAAAGGATAGTTCTTGTAAAAGTTCATCGCAGCTGCAACTTTAGGCTCATTGTTTCTCCACCAGTTAGCCCAAAGATAAACCTCACGTCTGGCGTTAGGAATTTGGAATGCTGATGAAGTAAGAAATGGAGAGTAAAAGTTAGGAGCAGTGGTTACATTATTTAAGCTGGCAGTTCTTTTAGCAGTTGGTCCTACACTAGAACCTACTCTACTGTTTGCGTAGTTTCTGTCTATATTGAATCCGCCGCTAATTTTACCTGATTCACCCGATACTTGAAAGGCTGAAGATCTAATAGCAGAGGCAAGTGAAATTCTATTTGCCATATTAAGTATTATACCCAGGTTCTATTAGAGGGCATATTTTGCCAAAACATAGGCTCATTTCTTTGAGATTTTGCTCTATATTCTCCAGCGCCATTAAATAGAAATAGGGAACCTTTGCCACGTTCTGTAGTAAGCATATTTGTATCAACATCTTCTTCATCTCTTACTTCACTAAGCTGTTCTTCTAAGGATGAATCTTCTGGAGATGTTTCGTATCCAGGGTTGTTGTTTATAACTGAAATTTTTTCAGGATTTAATATGTTTAGGGTTTTAGGAGCAATGACTGAAACTACATCAGCTTTTTCTTGTATTGCTCCTCCGCCAAAGTTAGATTTGGCAACCCTATACCACATATTAATATTCTCTTTTAGATTCTAAACTGTAATCTAAGCCTAATTCTTTTGCAAATTCTTTCAAGTCATTATCAGAGTATTGATGGCCCCAATCTTCACCATCAGCATCTGACAATAATGATTCAATATTTACTTTAGGATTATTTTTGTTAGTTCTTCTATCTTCTAACATTTCATCCGCATTTTTGTCATCTGATGATTTCTTTGCGATTTTCTTGTTTAACAATTGTGAGATAGATTCATCTGATCCATCTTCAGCATCTTTGTTGATTTCATCTGCAATATAAACTTCTTCTGATTTTCTGTTTTCTAATTGCTCAGGATAAGATTCCATTTCACCTTTTCTTGAATAAAGTCCAGCATCATCAAGTTGAGTTTCTCTTGGATTTTCAACATCTGATTCTTTATGGTTAAGTCTTCTCAAAAGTGCTTCAAGATAATCCAAACCTTCTTGATTCTTTCTCATAGGGGAAAGTTGATCATTTACTACTTTATTTGGATTTGATTGAGCTTGTTTTGGATGCTTAACTGGCTTGTCATCACCTTGGTGACCATACTGAACAGATTTAGTTTCTGACAGTTGAGTTTCTCTTGATTTTTCGATAGGATCTTTGCCTCTTACTTTATTGGCTCCTCTATCACTTTCTTCAAATCTTTGCTCAAAAGTCTTTTCTAATTCTGTAAGTTTCTTGCTTCTTTCGCCTTCAGCTAAGTTAAGATTTTGATCATTATCATCACTTCTATGAACATCTAATCTTGACATAACTTGATCATGGCTTTGGAAAGCAACCTTGAGCCAATCTTGATAAGCACAAGAAACTGAGCCATCTTTGGACAATCTTGAATCAATGCAGTTTTCTCTACATTTTGAGACTTCCATAGGAACAGCACCTTTGCCTTGAAACTTGCCTTTAGGGCACATAAGATAAGGCTCATCGTGCTGTGTTGAAAGCGATGTATATGCTACTCTTCTATTTTCTTTAGGAGTAATATGTGAGTACCAACTATGTAATGATTTAGTAATAGAAATAGAAGCTTTTTTGTTATTAGAAAGAATACATTTTCTTGCTTTCTTTATAAAATCAAGCTTATTATTAGTATCTGCAAAAGCATATAGTTTGTCTAATGCGTCTACTGATTCAATTTGCCAATAACCTGATGATCTGTCAGTATTTTTATATGCAACTCTTTCAAGTGTTACTGCTTCATTAGATTTGTCAATGAAATTTTGTAAAGCCATATATGCATAACGCAAAGTATGTCTTTCATTTGACAATCTAACATTTTGAAGTCTTTTTTCAATACTGCAAAGCACTTCATGAGATTCGTGTTTAGGGAGCGCCATAATCTCTATAACTTTTTTAGGGCCAAAAGATTGGACAAAATCTAAAACCACAGGATCTTTAATGTCAAAATCTTCATCATTAAGTACTGTAAAAGGATTATCCAATCTTGCTGATTTTTGATCTAGTCCATGTATCAAGTCTTTGAGCATACCTTCAAGACCCTTTCCACCAATTTTAGGAGTTTCGGATTTATTTTCCAAAAACTTTTTGATTGTGTCTTCGTCTTTAGATTCAAATGTAGACTTAATTGTGTATCCTTTTTCCATTTTAATTTCCTAGTCCTAACATTGAAAGTTCTTCTTTGTCAAAACCTCTTTCAATCAAGGCAGATTTTATTTGTTTTAATTCTTCTTTTGCACCAGTTTTATTAGCTGCTTCTTTGAAATCACCTTGAGGAGTTTTCTTGTCGTAATCTAAAAGATCCATCAAAAAACAAGTTCTCATAATTAATTCCGAAGTTGATCTTTTTGTGAAGTCTGGCTTTTTGTCATAATTAATTCCAGAAGTAACTTCTTTTTTCTTGCTGTAAGAGGTGTCTATATCTTTGAGGGTCTTTTGAACATCCTTAAGAGTTTGAACATCTTTCGTAAACTTTTCTGTATCTATAGTTTCAGCAGTCTTATCTGTATCTTGTTTCTTCTTCTTGTTGTAATCTTTAACAATATCAACAGCTCTTTCGATTGTTTCTTTGTTCCAGTACTTTAATTTTGCTATATATCTTACAATATCGTTTTTTTCAATACCATGATCAAGAAGCTTGCCAACTTTTCCCATTAAGACTCTAAAAGGATTACCTCTGGTTTTTTTCTTTTTCTTAACTTGTGCTGTTCTAAAATTATACACGGCAACATCCTTTGATAATACTTCTTTTTCTATTTTGCCAGCAATCTCTGCAGCAGTAGGATCATATTTATCAGTGTCTGGATCTTTAGTTCTTTTTTTAGGGTCTTTAGACATCAAGACAGCATCTGATAAACTATAAAGATTTTTTTTAGTTCTACTGTCTTGAACATTGTCAGCAGTATCAATTACTTTAGAAGACATTTCTTGAAGATCGTAATTTGAAGTCTTGACTTCGTCAAGAACTTCTTTTAAGTCACCTTTCTTAACAGAAGAATCTTCTCCACCAAGAGGAATATTATTAATTCCATTTGCTGGATTACTAGCTAAAGGTGCTTCAAAATTGGATTTTCTTCTCATAGTTAATCGTCAAGATTATCGAAATTTATATCTATACTTCTATAGACATCTGAAAATGTTTGTGCTCTGTTTTGTGATGAATTATGGATATCTTCTTGGATATTTTTCTTAATAGCTAATCTTTGCTCTCTAGATTGATTTATGTTAGCTAATCTCAAAGATTCTCTTTTATCTAAAATATCTGTATCAACCATGCCAAAGCTTGATGTATGCTCAGAATCAGAAGATGTTCTTAAAATTGAATGAGCTCTTGAGCTAACAACATTTGATTCTCTTAAAGATCTACTGTGTTTTTGCTCCCAAGATTGATGTCTTGACGCTCTTGCTTCTCTTTTGTGATTTTGATCTTCAACAGCTTGTGAACTAGTTGACTGTTGGCTATTTAAGAATTCTTCTGTTATTGAAATCATATCTGGATTGAAAATATTGGAAGAACCTCTCAACATACAATTCATGTATTCATCAGAAGAATATGCTTTCAATCCACTTGTGGTTGTTCTTGCTGACAAGCCTTCATCGTAATAACTATCTGCTCTCTTAATTGAGCCAAATTCTTGAGAAAGGATTCTGTCAGCTACACTCGCATCTGTTAAGTCTTGATAAATAGAAGCTCCAGAAATCTTTTCCCAGGATTTGTCAAAATTAGCAGCTTCTTTTTGCATTCCAACACTTTGCTTTGCTATCTTCATCCTATTATTGGTTGAATTATTTTTGAGTTCTGCATAAGGATCATCTTCAATCTCAACAGAAGCACCAATAAATCTTTTTTCAATAAAATTAGGAATATTATTTGTGTCTTGTACTTTTCTAAATCTACTCATTATTTTTGTCCTGGTTATAATTCAAGTAATATCCCAGGGAAAAACCCCCTGGGATATTTATTCTTGAGGATTATTTGTCGTATTTCTTTGTAAAGAGTGCGTCAATCCACTCTTGATCTCCGTAACCAAGCTCATTTTTCCAGTAATCAACTAATCTTGAATAGTCAGAATCTGAAAGTGTGGCTGTTTTTACCATTGAACTAGCAGCAGCAATCTTGACATTTGATTCTAAATCTGATGAAAGAACTTTCTTGATTTTAGAAAGATTATCAGAAACCTTGGTTGTTCCAAGCATAGCTTGAACATATTCTTGTGGGAATCCAAGTTCAGCAGCCTTAGATGCAAATGCTTTCTTTGAAGCAGTTGCCAATCTATTAATTGGAGCAAAATCATTGCTTGCTGAAGAAGCGGTTCTAACGTTATTATTTTCAACATTTTGAACAAGTGCTTCTCTGTAAGCTCTTCTTTGTGCGAGTCTTACATTCTTTTCATTATCAGCTGCAACTCTTGTTTGAATTTGTGAAGCCAATCTAACTCTTCTTTGGTGTCTTGCTGCTAAAATGGTATTAGCAAGTTCTTGATCACCAGAAGCGATTGCTGCCTCAACAGCTTCAGCACTTAATTGTGAAGGATGAGTGAAATGAACATATGCTTTTCTATCGGTTTTGGCTTTAGGGCCTTTTCTCTTCATATCTTCTTTGGAATCTTTTTCATCTTCACATTCGCAAGGATCACAATCACATTCTGGGCATTTTTCTGATTCTTCATCATCAGATTCAGCTTTTTTCTTGCTATTGCCCTTGCCCTTGCCATTCTGTTCCATCCACTCTCTTAAGCCATCAGGAATACCTTTCTTAGCTTCTTTCATATAACCAGACTTGTGCTCCATAGAAGCTTCTGCATCATCATCATTGTCTTCAGCGTACATACTTCCAGATTTTCTGTCAGTATCTTTGCCGTGTTTAGCAATACCGTCAAATGCTTCTTCATTTGCATCATGAAGCGCATTCATTAGTTCGACAGGAACTTTATTACCTTTGTCATCTTTTGCTTCGGCTAATCTTTGGTTAAAGTTATCCCAATCAATACCTTGAAAAACAAGATCAGAATCAAGAGGATCTTCTTGAAATCTGTTTGGGAAAATTCTATCTGCCATAATTTTTTTTCTCCTCAAGAAAGAATACATTAAAGATTTCTTATTCAAAAATATAAAATCCTGTATGTATTTATTTAGTTTCTTTATTCAAAATAAGCTTTTTTCCCTTCAAAACAAGCTTATCTCCAATTTTAATATTTAGTTTTTCAAACATGCCTTGATTTGCTTCTACAACAAATTGGACATTATTTGATTTTGGGACACACGATTTTTCACTATTAGCTTGCATATCTTTGATATCCAATATTTTGTAATCTTTGTTTAAAAATGCTAAAGATAAACCAAAATCTACATTTTTATTCCAAAATGAATGATTATCTGGAAAATTAAACTCAAAGAAAACTACTTCATTTTCATCTAAAGGCTCTGCAAACATCAATCCTTTAGCTCTTGACTTATCATCATTTGCTATAAATCTAACATCAAATTCATCACGGAATTTGCTGCTAGTCAGTCATGAACCAACTTTTTTAAATCTTTCATTAGAAGCTTTTACACTTCTAGCTGCTTCTAAATCAAATCTATCTTTTGTTCTTGATTTTCTAAATTCATTAACAGTTTCTTGGCTTAAATAATGATCTCTCAAAGCTAACTTAGCTCTATCTGTTAATTCTACACTTCTACCATATCCCTTAATTAATCCAGCAGTCTTAAGCGCTAAAATGTCGTTATCAGATACTTGATTGGGAATT
>ENA-OSIY01000104-OSIY01000104.1-marine-metagenome-genome-assembly--contig:-NODE-104-length-46739-cov-24.133470_pt1 | contig 46739 bp, 34 predicted proteins | sample MGYA00237884_ERZ534233 | MGnify/ENA primary metagenome ERZ534233 (study PRJEB26412, sample SAMN06343840) | marine metagenome | isolation source: estuarine water | place: USA: Columbia River Estuary... | reverse complement strand
TACTGCGAGTGGTTGGTATCTTGGTACTCATCTACTAAGATATATTTAAACCTGTTTTGGTATTTCATGAGTACCTCTGGAAACCTGGTTAGAAGTTCATTGGTACGCAAGAGTAAGTCATCAAAATCCATAGCACCTGCTTTAAAACAGCGATCCACATATGCTTTATATATAGCGCCAGTTTGAGGCCTTTTGGCCATAGCGTCTGCTTCAAGAAGGTCTGGATTGTTGTGATAGGCTTTGACCGTTATTAAACTGTTCTTATAAGAAGATATTCTGTTCTGGATTTGCTTGTACTTATATATATCCTTGTCCAGTCCCATTTCTTTAATAATAGAAGCAATGAGCCTTTGTGAATCCTGCGTATCATATATGGTGAAATTGCTCGGATAACCCAACTTATCTCCGTCAAAGCGCAATAATTTGGCAAATACAGAGTGAAAAGTCCCCATCCATAGATTCTTAGCCTCTGCGCCACCCACTATACTGGAAATCCTGTGTTTCATCTCTCTGGCTGCTTTGTTGGTGAAAGTCAGTGCGAGAATATTAAATGAATCTACCCCAAGAGACATGAGATGGGCAATTCTTATGGTGAGCACCCTGGTCTTTCCAGAACCAGCACCAGCTATGACCATCAGAGGGCCATCTTTATGAAGTACCGGGGCTTTTTGCGCCTCATTCAAGCTTTCTATATAATTTTTCAATATGCAGTCTTTAAGCTATAAAATTAACTATTAATATGCGTTTCATAGCCGGGAATAATTAATAATTATAAACAAATAAGCGCCCTAGAAACAAAGGTTTTAATAATATGAGTATATTTAAAACAGATAATTAATTTTTTTAAATCAACTTATGAAAAAAACACTAGCAGCCATTTTTTTATGTGTAGGTACTTTTACCCAAGCACAAATGCAATTGCCTATATCGGATTATGAAAAAATAGAATCTCAGGTCATAGCTTGGCGCCATGATATTCATCAGAATCCTGAACTCTCGAACCAAGAATTTAAAACAGCTGCTAAAATAGCGGACCATCTCAAAAGCTTGGGCATAGAAGTAACTACAGGAGTGGCAAAAACAGGGGTTGTGGGTATTTTAAAAGGGGATCTTCCCGGGAAAGTAGTGGCACTTCGTGCAGATATAGATGCATTGCCTGTTACGGAACGCAATGATTTGTCCTTTAAATCTACTGTAAAAGGCACTTTTATGGGAGAAAAAGTTGGCGTAATGCACGCCTGTGGTCACGACACCCATACGGCCATTCTTATGGGCGTAGCTTCTGTTTTGAGTAAACACAAAGACAAGATAAAAGGGACTATAAAATTTATTTTTCAACCTGCTGAAGAAGGAGCTCCTCCAGGAGAAGAAGGCGGTGCATCCTTAATGGTTAAAGAAGGTGTTTTAGAGAATCCTTCAGTAGATGCTATTTTTGGGCTTCATATTAACTCAGTACTTCCCGTGGGTATGATTGGTTATAAGCCCCTTGGCGCAATGGCTGCCTCTGATCGATTTGTAATTAAGGTGCAAGGAAAACAAACCCACGGATCGCAACCTTGGGGTGGTGTAGACCCTATTTTGATCAGTGCTAAAATTATTGACGGTTTACAAACCATCATTTCTAGAGAATCTGATCTAACCAACGAGGCTGCAGTGATTACTGTGGGTAAAATAACGGCTGGAGTACGTTTTAATATTATTCCCGAGACTGCAGAAATGGTGGGTACTATTAGAACACTTGATTATAAAATGAGGGATCATATTGGTAAGCGCATGAAAGAAATGGTTTCTGCTATAGCTGCTGCCTATGGAGGTACTGCTACAGTAGATATTGTTAACGGTGCGGCTATTACCTATAACGACGCTAATTTGGTAGGGCAAATGTTACCCACACTTCAGAAAACTGCAGGTAAAGAACAAGTGATGCTTATGAAAGCCATCACTGGAGCAGAAGATTTTTCTTTTTTTCAAGAAAAAGTACCTGGATTCTATTTCTTCCTAGGAGGTAATACACCGGGCAATAAAGAGGCTTTCCCCCACCATACTCCAGACTTTAAAATAGACGACGCTGGAATGTTGTTGGGCGTGAAAACACTTTCTGAAATGGCCTTAGACTATCTGTCTCATTAGTGTTTAATCGCTTTATATCCCAAACTAATTTTTAAAAGCCTCGTTTTATCGAGGCTTTTTTTATTGGATTAATACAATTCCTTTTTTTGTGGTAGCGGAGAAGAATTTGAATTAAATTTCTCATGCGCATAGGCAAAACCTTGCTGCCACCATTCTGTCATTCGCTTCTTATTAAAGACCAGTGAGTTCTCTGTTAGTTTTGTTGGCGTATAGTATAAATTGAGTTGTACCCCATTGTGCTTTGCGGCTAATATGCCCTCGGAAATATCATGATATTCTATCTGATCTAATACGAATCCAAAAATACTGATCATGAGTGAAAATGGGTTTTTCCCCAATACTTTATTGTGGTCCATGTTTTCTGATTCTAAAATAATCACATCGACCTCTTTTGCGCCCCTTCTAATGGCTTCTCTGATGGGTACAACAGACCCTAAACCCCCATCTCCATATTCAAAACCGTCTTTGGTTACTAATGACATAAATGGAATATAATTACAAGACATCCAGATCCAATCTATGAAGGTCTCATAGTCATAATCGTGTATTGATTTGTATTCTACCCTATTCTTGGAGAGATTAGATACACTCACTACAACTTCTTTATTCCCTTTTAACAACATTTCGAAAGAGGCCCTACTGAAATTTTTTGCAATGGTTTTTCTCAGGTTATTACTCTCTCCAAAAGTTCTTTTCCTTCTTATAAATTGAAATAAAGTAGTGATGTAATTAATGGTCACGTACTCCCTATCTCCCTTCTTTTTAACCACAAAAGGATTTACATCAAAAATGCTTCTCTGATTAACGTTGGTATAGGCGTGATGCAATTTTTCTAAATTATTTAAAGCCAATTGAGGAATGAGTAAACTCCCTGTAGAAGTGCCTACAAAAATATCGTATTCTCTTCCCTGATTTCTCATGAGATACTGGGCTACACCTCCAGCAAAAGCGCCCTTACTACCTCCTCCAGAAATCACCAATGCTTTTTTCATACGCTTTGTTTTTGCCAGTCTATAAATGTAATAAAATAAGGTGCTTAATAAAGGATTCAAATGAATTTCTATTGGAAAAATCACACTTAAAAGTTACATTTATACCATGAATTCAGTCCTGCTCCAAACCCCTATTGCCTATCTTAAAACGGTGGGCCCCACCAGAGCAAAACTTTTAAAGGAGCAACTGGGCATACATACCTATCAAGATCTATTGCACTTTTTTCCAAATCGCTATGTAGATAGAACACAATTCCACCATATTAATCAATTGGAAGCCTCTCAAGCAGAAGTTCAAATTGTAGGTGTAATTACCCAAATAGAAACCATAACCCAAAAAAAAGGGAGTAGATTGGTCGCTAAATTTTTAGACAATACTGGGGCTATGGAATTGGTTTGGTTCAAAGGTGCCAAATGGATCAAAGAAAGTATTAAAACCAATACACCCTATGTCATATTTGGTAAAATTTCCGTATTCCAAGGGAGGTTTAATATGGCCCATCCAGATATGGAGCTGTTGGAAAATTACCAGGCCAACAACAGAATGGGATTGCAAGCCATTTATCCAAGTACAGAAAGACTTTCCAATGCGAATATGGGCAACAGGTTTATGCTCAGAGCTATGGAACAACTCTTTAACGAGTGTGGTAGTGCTTTTGAGGAAACCCTTTCCGCTAGTATTTTAGAAAATTTGAAATTATTACAACGGTCCACGGCATTATTTCACATACACTTTCCTAAGGATGCAAAAATGCTTAGCAGAGCAGCAGCTAGATTAAAATTTGAAGAATTGTTTTTTATACAATTACAGCTTATTAGAAAGAATCTTGTAAGGAAAAAGAAGATTAAAGGTTTGCCATTTAGTGATGTAGGAGCGTATTTTAATGATTTTTACAACAACCAATTGCCTTTCGAACTGACCAACGCTCAGAAAAAGGTGGTTAAGGAAATTAGAACAGATGTGGGAAGCAATGCCCAGATGAATAGATTACTGCAAGGAGATGTTGGTTCAGGGAAAACAATTGTGGCTGTAATGGCTATTTTATTTGCTTTAGACAATGGCTTTCAAGCCTGTTTAATGGCACCTACTGAAATACTTGCCAACCAACACTTCAAAGGGGTTTCCGAGCTTTTAGCTCCCTTAGGTATCCATGTTGCATTACTGACTGGAAGCGTCAGAAATAGCGCTAGAAAACCTTTGCTAGAAAGTCTAGAGGAGGGAGAATTAAAAGTCTTGATAGGCACCCATGCCCTACTTGAAGACAACGTGGTATACAAGAATCTTGGACTTGCCATTATAGATGAACAACACAGGTTTGGAGTGGCACAAAGGGCTAAACTATGGCACAAAAACACCCTTCCCCCACATGTATTGGTCATGACTGCCACCCCTATCCCTAGGACTTTAGCGATGAGTATTTATGGAGATTTAGACATTTCTGTGATAGATGAGCTTCCACCGGGGAGAAAAGAAATTAAAACTGTTTGGCGATCAGATTCCCACAGGCTTGGTGTATTTAAATTTATTAAAGAAGAGATTTTAAAAGGCAGACAGGTTTATATTGTTTATCCATTAATCAATGAATCCGAGGTTTTAGATTACAAAGATCTCATGGATGGATACGACAGTATTTCTAGGTCGTTTCCTGCACCAGAATTCCAAGTCTCTATTGTTCATGGACAAATGAAAGCAGACGCAAAAGCTTACGAAATGGAACGATTTGTAAAAGGAGAAACTCAAATTATGGTAGCGACTACCGTGATTGAAGTTGGGGTTAATGTGCCTAACGCTTCTGTAATGATTATAGAAAGTGCAGAGCGATTCGGACTGTCGCAACTACACCAATTAAGAGGTCGTGTGGGTAGGGGCGCGGAACAGAGTTTTTGTATCCTTATGTCTGGAAACAAAGTGTCTCAAGAGGGTAAAACGAGGCTAGAAACTATGGTAGCCTCTAGTGACGGATTTGAAATAGCAGAAGTAGACTTAAAATTAAGGGGTCCTGGAGATCTTATGGGCACCCAACAGAGCGGCGTGTTACAACTAAAAATTGCAGATATAGTTAAGGATGCTGCTTTACTCAAAAAAGCCAGAGAGGTTGCTGTAACTGTTTTAAAATCAGACCCTTCACTGGATTCAATTGAAAATAAACCTATTTTACTAGCTTATAGAGCACTCGTAAAACATAAAAATATTTGGAATTATATCAGTTGAACATCGTAATTCACCAATATAAAGATAGCTGCAAACACTTATTTTTTATTTATTTTTACCACTTGCATCATATTTAACAGGCACTTTTGTCGCCTTTTTTTTTAATATCATTTTTTCTATGAAAAAAACACTTTTTGACAAGGTTTGGGATTCACACGTAGTGAGAAGCATTGAAAACGGTCCAGATGTTCTGTTTATTGATCGCCATATGGTCCATGAAGTTACTAGCCCTGTAGCCTTTTTAGGGCTTAAAAACAGGGGTGCTAAGGTATTGTATCCAGGGCGCACTTTTGCCACGGCAGACCATAACACACCCACTATAAACCAACACTTACCTGTTGCAGACCCCTTGTCTGCTAATCAATTAAGGGCGCTAGAAGAGAATGCAACTGCCCACGGTATTTCATATTGGGGCCTTGGACATGAAAAAAATGGTATTGTTCATGTGGTAGGACCTGAATATGGGATTACACAACCAGGAGCCACTATTGTTTGTGGAGATTCACATACGTCTACCCACGGTGCATTTGGTGCTATAGCCTTTGGAATTGGAACTTCAGAAGTAGAGATGGTACTTACCACGCAATGTATTATGCAGCCCAAACCTAAGAAAATGGTGATAAGGGTTAATGGAAGTCTACAAAATGGGGTAACACCTAAAGATGTGGCCCTTTATATTATTGCTAAACTCAGTACTTCTGGTGCAACTGGATACTTTGTTGAATACGCTGGAAATGTATTCACTGAGATGAGTATGGAAGGTAGAATGACTGTCTGCAACCTCAGTATTGAGATGGGTGCACGCGGTGGAATGATGGCGCCAGATAAAAAGACTTTTGACTATATAAAGGACAGAGAGTTTACGCCTAAAGGAGCTGCATGGGATAAAGCCATGAGCTATTGGGATACATTATACACAGAGGAAGGCGCTTCATTTGACAAAGTGTACGAATTCGAAGGCGCTGATATTGAGCCTATGATCACCTATGGAACCAACCCAGGAATGGGAATGGGCATTTCAAAGGATATTCCACTAGCTACTGACCTGGAAGGTGGCGTAGCCACTTACCAAAAGTCATTGGTTTATATGAATTATAATGAGGGAGATACCATGATTGGCAAGTCTATTGATTATGTATTCTTAGGAAGTTGTACCAATGGAAGGATAGAAGATTTTAGGGCTTTTGCAAGCATTGTAAAAGGAAGAAAAAAAGCAGAACATGTCACTGCATGGCTGGTACCAGGATCTCATCAGGTGGAGAAAGCCATAAAAGATGAAGGAATTTTGGAAATTTTAGAAACAGCAGGATTTACGCTCAGAGAGCCAGGTTGCTCTGCATGTTTGGCCATGAATGACGACAAAATTCCAGCAGGAAAATACGCCGTAAGCACCTCCAACAGGAACTTTGAAGGAAGACAAGGGCCAGGTTCAAGAACCCTATTAGCCAGTCCATTAGTTGCAGCAGCTGCAGCAGTAACAGGACAAGTAACTGACCCAAGAACACTTTTACAATAAATTTACCACACCATGGCATACGATAAATTCACTACCCTAACTACAACTGCAGTCCCACTGCCTATAGAAAACGTAGATACAGATCAAATCATTCCAGCAAGATTTTTAAAAGCCACAGAAAGGGTTGGTTTTGGAGATAATTTATTTCGTGATTGGAGGTACAATTCAGACAACACCCCCAAAGAAGATTTTGTGCTCAACAACCCAAAATACAACGGAAAAATATTAATAGGTGGTAAGAATTTTGGATCTGGATCTTCAAGAGAACACGCTGCTTGGGCCGTATATGATTATGGGTTTAGATGTGTAGTTTCTAGTTTTTTTGCAGACATATTTAAAAACAATTGTTTAAATATAGGTGTGCTACCAGTTCAAGTAAGTCCCGCTTTCTTGGAAGTTATATTGGAGGCGGTATTTAAAGACCCTACTACAGAAGTAGTCGTAGACCTACCTTCACAAACCATTCGAATTCCTAGTACAGGAGATCAAGAATCTTTTGACATTAATGTCTATAAAAAAGACAATATGCTCAATGGCTTTGACGACATAGATTATTTGAGAAGTATGGAGGAAGAGATTAGCTCTTTTGCAGACAATACACCCTTATAAAAAGCCTTAAATACACCCCTAATGGCTCCAAAAAAACAACGTATCATAGAGATCATGGACACCACCTTAAGGGATGGTGAGCAGACTTCTAGTGTGTCATTTTCTGCCTCTGAAAAACTTACTCTAGCCAAATTACTATTGGAAGAACTCAAGGTAGATAGAATAGAAGTGGCTTCTGCCAGGGTTTCTGAGGGAGAATTTAATGCGGTGAAACTAATCATGGATTGGGCCAATAGCAAACAATTAACCCAAAAGATTGAGGTACTCACCTTTGTAGATGGCGGTGTCTCCCTAGATTGGATGGTAAAAGCGGGTGCTAAAGTGCAAAACCTTTTAACCAAAGGCTCCTTAAATCACCTGACCCACCAACTGAAAAAAACACCTCAGGAGCATTTCAAAGATATTGAAGCGACTATTAGAGATGCCATTAAAAAAGGCATTGAGACCAATGTTTATTTAGAAGATTGGAGTAATGGCATGCGCAATGACCCTGATTATGTCTTCCAATACTTAGATTTTATAGCCACTCAACCTGTTAAAAGAGTGCTGCTTCCAGACACATTGGGCATTTTAACCCACAGAGAAACCTATGATTTTCTCAAGCAGATTAGACAAAAATACCCTCAAATTCACCTAGATTTTCACGGTCACAATGATTATGATCTCAGTGTAGCCAATGTAATGGAGGCTGTTAAGGCTGGTGTCAATGGATTGCACCTTACCGTAAATGGCATGGGAGAACGCGCAGGAAACGCCCCTTTAGCTAGCGTGGTTGCGGTGATCAATGACTTTATGCCTGAGGTAAAGGTAAATGTCAACGAAAAATCATTATATAAAGTTAGTAAGCTGGTCTCTACATTTACTGGATTTGGTATCCCAGCCAACAAACCTATTGTAGGAGAAAATGTTTTTACACAAACTGCTGGAATACATGCAGATGGAGACAGTAAAAATAACCTATACTTTAATGATTTACTACCGGAAAGATTTGGTAGAAAAAGAAAGTACGCACTTGGAAAAACCTCGGGAAAAGCAAACATTTTAAAAAACCTTCAAGAACTGGGCCTTAGCTTAAATTCTGAAGAATTAAAGAAGGTGACCGAGCGTATTATTAATCTTGGAGACAAAAAAGAAAAGGTCACCAAAGAAGACCTTCCCTATATTATTTCTGATGTTTTGGATGCTGGGAAATACATCCATAGGGTGAAAATTGACGCTTATGTACTCACACATGCCAAAGGTTTACAGCCCTCGGCAACTGTTTCTTTAACCATAGGCGCGGTAAGTCATGAGCAACACGCCAATGGCGATGGCCAATTTGACGCATTTATGAATGCCCTGAAACGTATTTATAAAAATGAAAAAGAACAATTGGCTGTTTTAACTGATTATGCAGTTAGAATACCCCCTGGAAGTACTTCAGACGCACTTTGTGAAACGATTATTACATGGGAACATAACGGAAAAGAATTTATTACACGTGGCTTAGATTCAGATCAAACTGTTTCTGCTATTAAAGCCACCGAAAAAATGCTCAATATTATATAATTATGAAACTATCTATTGCCTTATTGGCCGGAGACGGCATAGGCCCTGAAGTCATTGATCAAGCAGTAAAGGTCTCTAACGCTATTGCCAAGAAATTTAACCATGAAATTAGCTGGAAACCAGCACTCACAGGAGCAGCGGCTATAGATGCCGTTGGTGATCCTTATCCAGATGCTACTCATGAAATATGCCTCGCAGCAGACGCGGTGTTATTTGGTGCCATTGGGGATCCAAAATATGACAATGACCCATCCGCAACAGTAAGACCAGAACAAGGCTTATTAAAGATGCGTAAAAAATTAGGGCTCTTTGCCAATGTAAGACCTACTTTTACCTTCCCTTCTCTCATCGATAAATCTCCACTAAAAAGAGCGCGAATAGAAGGAACGGATTTGGTGTTTCTCAGAGAACTTACTGGTGGGATCTATTTTGGAAAAAGAGGTAGAGAAGACAATGGCAATACGGCTTATGACACTTGTACCTATACCAGATCAGAAGTGCAAAGACTGGCTAAAAAAGGCTTTGAATTGGCCATGACTCGGACTAAAAAATTGTGTTGTGTAGACAAGGCGAATGTATTAGAAACTTCAAGGCTTTGGAGGGAAACGGTTCAAGCCATGGAAAAAGATTATCCAGAAGTGACCGTTTCTTATGAATTTGTAGACGCTGTTGCCATGAGATTAGTACAATGGCCTAATAGCTATGATGTGCTTATAACAGAAAACTTATTTGGAGACATTCTTACAGATGAAGCTTCAGTGATATCTGGATCTATGGGACTCATGCCTTCTGCTTCTGTTGGAACAGAAACTTCTTTATTTGAACCTATTCACGGTTCTTACCCTCAGGCTGCAGGAAAAGATATAGCCAATCCATTGGCTACAGTACTCTCTGCTGCCATGATGTTTGAAGACGCATTTGGGCTAAACGAAGAAGCTGCTTTAATCAGAAAAGTAGTCAATGAATCTCTAGAGGCTGGTTTTGTCACTGAAGACTTAGCAGAAGGCGTGGCCCCTCAAAAGACATCGGCCGTAGGCGATTGGTTGGCCGCTAAAATATTAGAAGCCTAATAAAGAACTATAACACCCATTGATACAATAAAAAAAGCCCCGCTCAATGAGCGGGGCTTTTTAATACCATTTATTAATACAATATTAAACGATAGGTTTCATTGCAGTCATAGATGCCCTTAATCTAGCACCTACTAATTCTACAGGATGATTCCTTAGTGCTGCGTTTATAGTCACCAATTGTGTGTTAGACACCTTATTGTCAGTCCCTCTCCCGTAAGCCGTTCCAATCACATCTGTGTCAATACGCGTCATAAAATCTGCCAATAAAGGCTTACAAGCATGATCAAACAAATAACAACCATATTCCGCTGTATCAGAAATAACCCTATTCATTTCAAATAATTTCTTTCTTGCAATTGTATTGGCAATTAATGGGGTCTCGTGAAGCGACTCATAGTAAGCAGACTCTTCAATAATACCTGAAGCAGTCATGGCCTCAAAAGCCAATTCTACTCCTGCCCTAACCATGGCAACCATTAAAACACCGTGATCGTAAAACGCCTGCTCCGTGATAGTCTCAGAAGAAATAGGTGTTTTTTCAAAAGCAGTTTCTCCTGTAGCAGCCCTCCATTCTAAAAGGTTTTTGTCGTCATTAGCCCAATCCTCCATCATTGTTTTGGAGAAATGACCAGAAATAATGTCGTCCATATGCTTGTTAAACAAAGGCCTCATAATGTCTTTTAATTCCTCAGACAATTCGTAGGCTTTTATTTTTGCAGGATTAGACAAACGGTCCATCATATGAGTAATACCACCGTATTTTAATCCTTCCGTAATGGCTTCCCACCCGTATTGAATTAATTTTGCTGCGTATCCTTTATCCATTCCTTTTTCAACCATTTTGTCAAAACACAAAATAGACCCAGTCTGAAGCAGACCACATAAAATGGTTTGTTCTCCCATTAAATCGGACTTAACCTCAGCAACAAAAGAAGATTCTAACACACCTGCCCTATCCCCACCAGTAGCTACTGCATAGGCTTTGGCTTGAGCTAAACCAACACCTTGAGGGTCATTGTCTGGGTGCACTGCAATAAGTGTAGGTACCCCAAAACCTCTCTTGTACTCTTCTCTCACCTCAGAACCAGGACACTTAGGTGCAACCATAATAACGGTCAAATCTTTACGTACTTGCATTCCTTCTTCTACAATATTGAATCCATGAGAATAAGATAATGTAGCCCCTTGCTTCATGAGTGGCATTACAGCAGTCACCACAGCGGTGTGTTGTTTATCTGGAGTTAGGTTAATGACTACATCTGCATGAGGAATTAACGCCTCATAAGTACCTACCTTGAAATTATTTTCAGTAGCATTTATAAAAGAAGCCCTTTTTTGCGCAATCGCTTCAGCCCTTAAGGTATAAGAAATATCTAAACCAGAATCTCTCATGTTTAAACCTTGGTTTAACCCTTGAGCGCCACAGCCTACAATTACAATTTTCTTTCCTTTTAAGGCTTCCACCCCATCTGAAAATTCAGAAGATTCCATAAACCTACATTTTCCCAATTGGGTCAGTTGTTCTCTTAGAGATAGGGTATTAAAATAATTTGCCATGATAAAAATTTCTTGTTATAATTTATTTAATTGTTTATTAAAAGTCCTTTAACAAGGACGATATCTGCATTTCTGATTTTGACACAGCAATCCTACCAGACCGCACAAATTGCATAATACCAAATGGTTTTAGCTGATCGTAAAGCGTGTCTACCTCTGACCTTCTTCCAGATTTTGAAATTACAAAAAAGTCTCTGGAAACAGTGACAATTTGAGCATTGCTGTCTTTTATAATATTTTGAATCTCTCTTTCGTCAAATAGCAAACTTGAGTTTACTTTAAATAGAGCAGCCTCCTGATAGATAATTTCATCATCTGTATGAGAAAAAACCTTAATCACCTCTATCTGCTTTTCTATTTGCCCCGCAATATTATGCACCCATTTGGGTGTAGTAAACACAACTATTGTGAATTTAGATACATTATCAATCTCTGATTTAGAGACATTTAAGCTTTCTATATTGATGTGTCGCTTTAAGAATATTCCTGATATTCTATTCAATAATCCTACGTTATTCTCTGAGTAAACAGAGATGGTATACCATGCATTCTCCATCTTGTGCTATTTTAGTCTAATCTCTGAAACGGATGCTCCAGTGGGTATCATTGGAAATACGTTATGTTCATTTTCTACACATACCTCTAAAAAGTAAGGTCCCTTATGTGCCATCATTTTTTCTATGGCCCCAGCCAATTGATCTCTTTCACTGACTCTTGCTGCCTCTATATCATAACCTGCAGCAATCTTAACGAAGTCAGGATTACTCATTACAGTAGAAGCATACCTACTTTCGAAAAACAATTCTTGCCATTGTCTAACCATACCGAGATGCTCGTTGTTGAGTACCATGATTTTTACGGCAGTCTTATTTTGGAAAATAGTTCCTAATTCTTGGATGGTCATTTGGTAGCCTCCATCTCCAATAATAGCAACTACTTCTCTGTCTGGAGCACCCATTTTTGCGCCAATGGCAGCAGGAAGTGCAAAGCCCATAGTACCTAAGCCTCCTGAAGTTACATTACTTTTTGTTTGAGAGAAGCCGGCATACCTGCAAGCGACCATCTGGTGTTGTCCTACATCTGTAACTATGATAGCCTTGTTTCCACTCTTTTCATTGAGTATTCTTATGGCCTCTCCCATTGTAAGGCCGGGCTTGGTTGGGTATAAATCGTTTTTAATCACTTGTTCATACTCAATCTCATAGTGCTCATGGAAATTTTTCAACCAATCTTCGTGAGTGTTTTTATTGATTAATGGGAGTATATTTCTTAAACTTACTTTAGCATCTCCTAGTACCGCTACAGTAGTCTTTACATTTTTATCTATCTCTGCTGGGTCAATCTCAAAATGAATCACTTTAGCTTGCTTGGCATAAGTCTCTAAATTTCCTGTCACCCTGTCGTCAAAACGCATCCCAATGGTGATTAATACATCGCACTCATTGGTGAGCATATTTGGACCATAATTTCCATGCATTCCTACCATACCTACATTCAGCGGGTGACTGGTCTCTAATGCAGACAATCCTAGCACAGTCCAAGCGGCTGGTATACCAGATTTTTCTACAAAATCCTTAAATTCCTTTTCACCCTCTGACAATATAACCCCTTGTCCAAAAATGATGAATGGTTTTTTAGCCGTATTAATCAAGGCTGCTGCTTCAGACAAACTTTCTTTGGAGGCCACAGGGGTAGGAATATAACTCCTTACCTTAGTACATTTCTCATAGATAAAATCTAAAGACTCAAATTGCGCATTTTTAGTGATGTCTATGAGTACCGGTCCTGGTCTTCCAGATCGGGCAATATAGAAGGCTTTGGCTAAAATCTCAGGTATTTCGCTCGCTTCAGTGATTTGATAGTTCCACTTAGTCACTGGAGTAGAAATACCTATAATATCCGTTTCTTGAAAGGCATCTGTACCCAATAAATGTCTTCCCACCTGGCCAGTAATACAAACCATTGGCGTAGAATCTATTTGAGCGTCTGCCAATCCAGTGACTAAATTAGTTGCTCCTGGTCCTGAGGTAGCAATGGCCACCCCTACCTTTCCACTCACTCTTGCATAACCCTGAGCTGCATGAGTAGCCCCTTGCTCGTGTCTGGTCAGTATGTGGGTGAGTTTGTCCTGGAATTTGTATAATTCGTCATATACTGGCATAATAGCACCACCAGGGTATCCGTATATAAGATCTACACCTTCTGCCAAGAGACAATGAATAATGGCCTCTGCTCCAGTTATATTCATTTGTTTAGATGAATTTGTCGTTGTTGTCATTTGCATAATTAATTAAAAAACGTCTGTTACGCATCCTTTAGATGCAGAAGAAACTATGTTCGCAAATTTATATAAACTACCACTACTGACTTTAAGTTCAGGGGCTACCCATAATGCTTTCCGCTTATTGAGTTCTGCTATATCTATATCTAACGAAATGGTGTTTGAGCTAGCATCTATAGTAATAATGTCTCCATCTTGAACCAATCCAATGGTTCCTCCAACTTGAGCTTCAGGAGACACGTGTCCTACTACAAATCCGTGGGTACCTCCAGAAAAACGTCCATCTGTAATTAAAGCGACCTCTTTGCCAAGACCCGCACCCATAATGGCTGCTGTAGGCTTTAACATTTCTGGCATTCCTGGTCCTCCCTTTGGGCCTTCGTAACGAATGACCACCACATCTCCTTTTTTAACTTCTCCTGCTTTTATACCATCATTGGCTAAAAACTCTCCTTCGTACACTTTAGCAGGCCCTTTGAAATAAACCCCTTCTTTTCCTGTAATTTTAGCTACTGCACCTTCTTCCGCAAGGTTACCGTAAAGAATCCTAATATGTCCAGTTTCTTTTATTGGTGCATTTAGGGGTCTTATGACATCTTGGTCTTTTATAAGATCCGGAACAGATTGGAGGTTTTCTGCTATTGTTTTTCCAGTAACCGTCATACAATCACCGTGAAGCATGTCATTTTGAAGCATAAATTTCATTACCGCAGGTATACCTCCCACACGGTGTAAATCTTCCATAAGATATTGACCACTAGGCTTAAGGTCTGCGAGAAACGGGGTTTCACTAGAAATTCTGGTAAAGTCTTCTAGCGTAAAATCTATATTTGCTGTTTTTGCAATAGCCAAAAAATGTAATACCGCGTTGGTAGAACCTCCTAAAACGATGATTAATCTCACCGCATTTTCTAAAGACTTTTTGGTGATTATATCTAATGGTTTTAAATCCTTTTCTATTAGTAAGCCTAAGGCTTCGCCAGACGCTACACAATCCAATGGTTTCTCATTGCCTGTGGCAGGGTTAGAAGAATTATACGGTAAAGTCATCCCCAAAGCTTCAATAGCACTAGCCATTGTATTTGCAGTATACATTCCACCACAAGCACCAGCTCCAGGGCAGGCATTTTCAATTACTTCCTGATACGCTTTTTCATCTATAGTGCCAGCTACTTTCTCTCCCCATGCTTCAAAAGCTGATACAACATCTAATTTTTTTCCTCTTGCACAGCCTGAGGCTATGGTTCCTCCATAAACCATTATGGAAGGTCTATTTAATCTTATCATTGCCATTAAAGCACCGGGCATATTTTTATCACAGCCTACTATGGTAGCCAAACCATCATAGTTCATTGCCTGAACTACTGTTTCCATAGAATCTGCAATAATATCCCTAGAAGGCAACGAATAGCGCATTCCAAAGGTCCCCATTGAAATACCATCACTTACCCCAATGGTATTAAAGATAAGTCCATTAAGATTGGCTTTCTGGACCCCCAACTTTACTTCTTTAGCCAAATCATTCAAATGCATATTGCAAGGATTTCCCTCATATCCTGTACTCCCAATTCCTATCATAGGTTTTTTAAGGTCTTCTTTAGAAAGACCAATAGCGTGAAGCATTGCCTGTGAAGCAGGCTGGGTAGGATCTTGGGTAACGTGTTTACTGTATTTATTTAATTCTTTTGCCATTAGAGCGTCAGATTATAAGATTCTATTTGATATTATTATCAAATTTAACCTATTCTCACTCTCAGAGAAGTGGTCTTACTGTATTGGGCTGTATTCAAGCACTTAAAATGTAATTTAAAATGCTGAATAAGAACTGTTTAAGTGTGTTTTTTTATCATATTCAATAAAGCAAATTAACTGTATTATTTATTTCATGAAAACACCAATACAATTAAGGAGAATTATAAATCATTAAAATAATGCAACTATGTTTTAATACTTAAAAAGAGTGGCCCTCCATTTAAGTCAAGTCATTATTTAATACGTATTCCTGTCCATTGTTCTGTATTGAATGGCTTCCGCTATGTGTACACTTTGAATATCAATTGCGCCCTCTAAATCTGCAATGGTTCTAGCCACTTTAATAATGCGGCTGTATGCCCGGGCAGAAAAGCGTAAACGTTTCATGGCTGCTTTAATAATTAATTGACTTTCATCATTTAAAACACAAAAAGCTTGAATTTCATTAACATCCATTTGTGCATTGTGAAAAACCCCTTTTATGGTTTTAAAACGTTTCAATTGAATATCTCTAGATTTCTGTACCCTTTCCAAGATAACAGCACTCTTCTCAGAAAAAGAAGTGTCAGACAATTTTTCATAAGAAACAGCCTGAACTTCTAATTGAATGTCTATTCTGTCTAAAAGAGGGCCAGATATCTTTGAAACATACCTCTGGGCCTCTTGAGCGTTAGAGTCATACAGTGTGTTTTGTTGAGAAAAATGACCCGATGGACTAGGATTCATGCTAGCCACTAGCATAAAACTGGCTGGATAGCTTATGGTATATTTGGCCCTAAATATTGTTATTTTACGGTCTTCCAAGGGCTGTCTTAAAACCTCTAAAACACCTTTCTTAAATTCTGGAAGTTCGTCCAAAAAAAGCACTCCATTGTGGGCCAAAGAAATTTCACCTGGCTGGGGAAAGCTCCCTCCTCCTACTAAGGCTACGTCTGAAATAGAATGATGTGGGCTTCTAAATGGACGCTGACATAATAATCCATGGGTTTCCAATATTCCTGCTACAGAATGAATTTTTGTGGTTTCCAAGGCCTCTTGAAAATTCATCTCTGGTAAAATAGATGGAAGTCTTTTAGAAATCATCGTTTTTCCTGCCCCAGGAGGTCCAATGAGTAAAATATTGTGTCCTCCTGCTGCAGCTACTTCCATGGCGCGCTTAATCCCTTCCTGCCCTTTAACGTCACTAAAGCAAAGCGAGGGCTTATTTGTTAGGCCAGACAGTGACTTTTGATCTTTTAGACCCTCCCCTTTAATGTTGTGATTAGAGGCCTGATGGCTAGAAAATGACAACTGATGAGACGCATGGCTAAAAAAGTGAACTACTTCAGTAAGGTGTGACACCCCAATAATTGCTATCCCTACAATTAGCCCTGCTTCTGCCTCATTTTCCTTGGGGATTACAATCCCTTTAAAGCCTTCTTCCAAAGCTAGAATGGCCATTGCCAAAACACCTTTAACAGGTAAAATACTTCCATCTAAGGAAAGCTCTCCCATAATTAAGTAGTCTTTTGAATCAACTCCTTTTAACTGGGAAGAAGCCAATAATATGCCAAAAGCCAGTGTGAGGTCGTAAGCAGCCCCTTCTTTTTTCAAGGCTGCAGGAGCCATATTAATCGTAATCTTCTTACCCGGTATTCTATATCCATTGTTTAAAAGTGCTGCTGCAATCCTATAGTGACTCTCTTTGACTGCATTATCTGGCATTCCAACCAGATGATACCCAATACCAAGGGCTATATGGACCTCTATAGTAATGGTTACAGCGCTAATACCAAATACAGCACTCCCATACAGTTTTGTAAGCATCTTATATTTTTTTTATAAGGTAGCTAAAAGTATCTGTGGGTAAGAAGCAGTTCTATAAAAAGCAAACTGACTGGGATAAATGAATTTTAAGGTGAATTTATCTAGAGGGCTTTAAGACCAATTTTGAAGACTGACTAATAATTTCTTCTTTATTGAGCAGCAGGGTTCTAAAACCACCATTTCTGTAAAGCTGTGCCTGATCTTCATAGTGAGCGCTAAACGGATTTCCTGATTGCCCGGTAGGCAATATTCCAAGTGCATGCTCTATGTCTGAGAAATCAATCACCCTTCTGGTAGAAGGACCTTGATTCGCTTTAAACCCACCTGCCTCTGTATAACTAAAACCAGTGTTATTAATTACTTCCTTACCACCACTAATTGGAAAAGGTCCTACATTAAAAAAACTTCTTAAGGCTGCAATTTTACCAATAGGATGTTCGTGTTCTAAGGTATGTATTTTTCCCCATTTCCATTGTTTTGGATTAGTTCCAAAACCATCCGTAAGGTCTTTGAAAGCTATTTTGAAGGAAGATTTCAGTAATTCACTTTTAGTTTCTATTTCAGCAGTTTTTTTGTTGTCAAACCAAATACTCTCTGCCTTTTTAGCCATAGGCGCAATAGCCCTTTTAAAAAAATGCGTGGTTTGAATGGCTTTAAATTGGGTTTCTCCAAGCTCATCTAAGAATACCGCCTTTAAAAAATAATATTCCCACTTGTGAAATAAAGCAGCTGCTGTAGTTGTTTCTGGATAATCACCTTCCCAAGATTGCAAATCATTGTAAGCCCATTGTTCGTCTGTAGTCAAAGAAGCAAAAAATGAAGTGTCCTCTTTTAATGCTAGATTAAAATCTGCTATAATGCCAGGGTTTACTGAAGAGGTGTGGTCTAAAATCATCTCTGAAACACTGGATTTATCCCAATCACTTTTTGGATCTAACAATTGAACAATTCTCTTGGCCCTGTTTTCAGGTAAGTAATATCCGGGGTATGTTTTTCCCGAAGGAAATAAGGGGGCATTGTTGGCAGAATACACATAGTTCCATGGTGGATTTTCAGACATAGGATTTTCAGAAAAATCTGTAAACTTTATTTTCTCCTGTGCTGCATTGGTTCCATCTAAAATAAATTTGGAAGACACCCCCTGAGGAAGTTCGTAAAGTGCTGCAGTGGCCCACCAAGCAATATTACCCTCACTATCGCCGTACATCACATTAAGACCTGGCGCATGAATATTAGGCAAAGCTGTTTTGAATGAATTTTTGTCTGCTGCATGTGATATACTATACAGGGCATTTAATACTTTATTAGGCCTCTGTGTATACACCCAAGACATACTCAGGGGCTTGTTTGCAGATAATCCATCTATAACCTCATTCATTAAGGGACCGTGAAGGGTAGACTTTACTTGAAAAGATATTGGATTGGCGTCTTTGACTTTAATCTGTTTTTCTTGTAATTGAAAAGGGAGCCACTCCCCTTCATACAAGTAAGCATTGCTGTCTGTAACATGAGATTGGGTCTGATAAAAATCAATGTCGTCGTTCTCAAACATAGTGAGTCCATAGGCCATTTTCCTATTGTGCGCTAAAAGAGGAAATGGAATTCCAGCCAAGTGATACCCATAATTTTCATATTGAGGCGTCTCAATATGAGCTTCAAACCATACTGAGGGTTGTGCAAAACCAATATGGGGATCATTGGCAAAAATGACCGCACCGTTTTTGGTCTTTTCCGCACCTATGACCCAGGCATTACTACCAATAAATTGTGGTGCAGGAACTTTTTCTAAAAGTGCTGCTATTTGATCTTCTACTGCTGTAAAGACTGGTATAGACACAGTGTTTGGATCAAAATCAATTTCCAAATCATTGAGGTAATTGGAGCCAAGTGAATGGTGAATATTAGATAAAAGGGGATCAGTCCTTTGGGCAACAGCAAAACTAAATGACATATAACCAAGGGTATTGTATATGTCTTTTAATTCAAAAAGTGTTTTTTCCATTCCCGTTAAATAAAATTCCACAGGAGTGGCACCATCAGTTACAAACTTATTTACCCCCTCTAAATAAGCCAAGGATAGTTTATATTCTGGACTAGATGTGTCTAGTTGGGCAACGGCCTTTTCGCTAGATGCATCTATCCCTAAAGTGAGAAAAAGACGGTCTGTTTCTATTAAATCTGATCCAAAGAGTTCCGCAAGCCTGCCAGAACCAATTCTTCTGAGTACTTCCATTTGCCAAAGCCTGTCTTGGGCATGAACGTAGCCAAGAGACTTAAAAGCATCTTCTTCAGTTTGTCCGTAAATATGGGGTACCCCATAGGCGTCATAGTACACTTGAACTTCTTCTGATAATCCGGCTAAAGATTTGGAGCCTTTATAATTCGGTGCCATTGACTGTACCACAACAACAACAATAATTAAAGATAAAAAAGCAATGAGTACAATAGAAACTAATATTCGTTTGATGTTTTTCATAATGATACTATCTAATCAAAACCTGTTATGGAATTATCTGTTTAGGGCTCCTAAAAGCCATTTTTTATAGGTGGGTATATCTGTGTATTGAATGGCTGGAGCCAATACTTCCAATGATGGTGATAAAAGTACATAATAAGGCTGTGAAGCTGCATTAAAATTAACCGTTTGAAAGGTACCCCATTTCTGACCAATCGTTTCAATAGGCTTTTGCCTGCCGCTTGGATAGGTGAAAACAAATTGATCTGAGTGAGGGAGTTCCTTACGGTCATCTACATATAGAGAGATTAACACAAATTCTTCATTAATCAAGGTAAAAACCGACGGATCACTCCAAACGTTTTCTTCCATTCTCCTACAATTTACACAAGCCCATCCTGTGAAATCTAATAGAATGGGTTTATTTTCTTCTTGAGCTACGCGCCACCCTGTCTCAAAATCTTTGTAGCAATTTAGTCCTAGAGGACAGTCAGACTCTTGTGCGTAAACACTGTAAAAACTTGGGGGAGGAAAACCGCTTAACCAAGCAAGGTTTTGCTTTTTAAAAATCCCTAGTAATAAGAAAGACCCAAATACGATACATCCTGCAATCCAAGGAAATCTAGACCAATGAATGGGCTTTTTCACCTTGTCGAATACCCCTAATAAATACGCTGCCAAGCCTATAGATAGCAACAGCCAAATTCCTAAAAAGATTTCACGCTTTAGGATACCCCAATGTCCCACCAAATCTGCATTGGACAGAAACTTAAATGCCAAGCCCAATTCTAAAAATCCTAAGAACACTTTTACGGTAATCATCCAGCCACCAGATTTTGGTAAGCCGCTCAATAGACCTGGAAACAAAGCAAATAAGGCAAAAGGCAAAGCCAATGCCAGTCCAAAACCAAACATGCCCACTGTTAAATTAGTTGCAACATCTCCACCCGCTAAGGTAGTACTACCAAGGAGACCCCCTAAAATAGGACCTGTACATGAAAAAGAGACCAGAGCTAAGGTAAGCGCCATAAAAAAGACCCCAACCACACCACCAATTCTTGAGGCAGAGGCATCTATTTTATTGCTCCATGAGGCAGGTAGATTCAATTCGTAAAAACCAAAAAATGAGCCAGCAAAGAATATAAATATAACAAAGAACAAGAGATTTAGCCAAATATTTGTAGCTATAGTGTTTAGAATCTGAGCATCTAGAGAATTAAACAAATGAAAAGGAAGTGATAGTAAAACATAGATAAGCACTATGAAAAATCCATACCAAAGTGCATTTGTAATTCCTTTTTTCTTGTCATCGGAACTTTTAGTAAAAAAAGATACTGTCAATGGAATCATGGGAAAAACACATGGCGTAAGCAGTGCAATAAACCCGCCGAGCATGCCCAATAAAAATATCTTCCACCAACCATTCACACCACCCGCTGTTTCTTTTGGTACTAATGAACCCAATCGATCTTTGGATTTAAGGTCTAAGAGCAAAGCAGTTGTTTTTTCGCGGTCGCCATTATTTATGACAGCTGCTTGTGAGCTTACCTCTTTACCGGTTTCCAAAGCAACTGTAAAGCGAACCATGTTTGGAATACAAACTTCTTTACAGACTTGATAATCTATCGAAAATGAAATTTCTGAAAGCCCTCTGTCCTTAATTTCTAAACGTTGCTTAAAGATCACACTATCTTTAAAAAAAAGTTCTGTTACATTAAAAACATCAGAATATTCGCCATATGTCTGGCTTTCTTCGGTAGTCCCAAATAACAAAAAGGAATCATTCTGATTTTCATACTTAAAAATCGCAGGTTGAGAACCACCCTCAGGAGAATACTGAGAATACAAATGCCAATCTTTTTCAATAGTTCCAATTAATGAAATGACGTAAATACTGTCATTTTCTTTAACTATTGATGGTGTCCACTGTACAGGGTCTTCAGAAGCAGACATTGGAAAAGAAAAATCTTGACCAAATACGATCTCTTGGGAGCTGATGAATAAAAAAGCGCAAAGAATTATTTTTTTTATAAAATCCTGAAACATAATGATTTATCTGTATTTAATTTTGAGGCAAACCGTCTATCTGCTCTATGCCCAACGACCCAAATAATTTGATCTTTTGCGTCTGTTAACAACCAAATAGAAGCCTTTGAAATTACATTTATTTTTTCATCTCTTAAAAACTTTGACACCTTCTTTTTCCCTTTCATTCCATTGGGGTAGAATAAATCTCCTTCTCTCGGATGTCTTAGTTTTAATGGGTAAGTGATGGTGTCTTCATCTACTAAAATAAATTCATGATGGGCTTTAGATGAAACTTCTTTGGTTTGTGAAATACTCAATTGAATGGGGTTTTTAATACCTAATTCACCTGGATAAATAGACACTGATTCTTCTGCTATACACGACGCTTCACTGGGCGTTAAAAGGGGTGTTAAAATAAGTGTACTTCTATCTTTTAACAACAAATGACTAGAAGACAATAATTTTTTTCCATTTTCACGCTGACACAGATCAAGTACTGCATTGGCGTCATTAAAGCCATAGGGAGAGAATAATCCATACATAACAGCTAAAACATGTGGCGTTGCACACAATTGATCAATAGTGATATGAACTTCAATGCCAATGGTAATAAAAAACTCTTTTTTAAGCTGCTCTAAATACAAGGAAGCCAGTTGTGAGCGCTCTTTCAAATGCGACTGTGTTTGGATCATATTTTCCAAAGCAGTAGGATGCAAATCAGCCATTAGAGGCAATACTTCGTGTCTAATTTTATTTCTGAGATAATCGGTACTGTCATTAGAGCTGTCCTCTCGCCATAGTATATGATTCTCATTGGCAAATGTCAATAGGGCGGCTTTAGCAAAACAAATTAGGGGTCTTCTAATGTAATCTCTTTTCTCAGGAATACCCAACAATCCCTCTATACCTGTCCCCCTAGAAAGATTAATAATCATGGTTTCCAGTGCGTCCTCACGCTGATGTGCTGTGAGTAAATACTGGTAATTATCTGTCTTAATGAGCTTGTCAAACCAATTGTAGCGAAGTGTTCTAGCACCCATTTGAATTGAAACCTTATGTTTTTTTATATAAGCATTGGTGTCAAAACTTGTTTGGAAGACCGGCACACCTAATTCAAGCGCCAAATTGGCTACAAATTGGGCATCGGCCGTGGAAGCGGCCCCACGTAAATTAAAATTACAATGGGCCAAAGCAAAAGTCAAACCACACTGTGAACACAAATGGGCCAGCACTACTGAATCTACCCCACCACTGCAAGCCAGCAAAAATGGACTTGTTGTAAGTTCCTTAAATTGGGTGTTTAGATGGTTTTTAAAAGCGGTAATCACGAGAACTAATTATTGGGTTTGACGTGTTTTTATTTGCTACTTTTGAAACGTAAAGATACCCTTAATTTTGGAGTTAGCCCTTATGGAGCAAAAGCGATTACATTTTATAGATGCCATTAGAGCTTGGGCCATTCTCATGATGTTGCAAGGACATTTTATAGATGGATTACTCGCCCCACAATTCAGAGATCAAGATCAGGACTGGTTTCAAATTTGGACCTATTTTAGGGGCATTACTGCACCGGTTTTTTTTACGGCATCGGGGCTAATTTTCACCTATCTTTTATTCAAAAACACCCACACTACCTATGTCAACAAAAGAATTAAAAAGGGCTTAAAAAGAGGGGTGCAACTGATTGTTTTGGGGTATTTATTGAGACTTAATTTACAGGGGCTGCTAAACGGGCATATTTATCCTAGTTTCTTTTATGTAGATGTATTGCATTGCATTGGTTTGGCCATTCTCATTTTAATTTTTGCGTATAAATTAATAGGCCATTGGTCCATTAAGGGGTTCAGTATAGTTGTATTTGCATTGGCTACGCTTATTTTTAGTTTTGAACCTTGGTTTAAAGGATTGGATTGGTCCAATTGGCCAGTAGCTTTAAGCCATTATTTTACCCGTGAAAATGGTGCTTTATTCACCTTTATTCCTTGGGTGGGCTACAGCTTTTACGGTGCCTTTATGGCTGTGATTTTGGTTAAACTAAGTCATAAAAAAATGTTTTATCCCATCGCTATACTTGGCTTATTTATTTTGGGTACTTGGTTAAAATATGACTCTTCCAGATTTTTTATATTTCTAGGCGATCAATTTGGGTGGAAGGTATTCAGCGCTGTTGCTTACAACAATTACCTATTTATTAGACTCGGAGATGTGTTTTGGGTTCTTGGTGTGTTCATGCTGGGGAGGCAATTCCTTCAATACAAAACACTTTTAGCCATTGGTCAAAACACCTTGAGTATCTATGTCATTCACGCAGTAATCTTATACGGAAGCTTTCACGGTTTTGGCCTGTATAAGTTTTTTAAAAAATCGCTCAATGTACCCGAAGCTTTTGCCGGGGGATTGCTTTTTGTGCTATGCTGTGTCAGTCTGTCATTTTTATATGAATACAAAAAGGGATTTGTAAAAGATTATATTTCTCGTATATTTAAAAAAAATAAAAATTATGAGTGATGTTAATTCAGGGCCTATTCCTGTGGCCTTAGAAAAAGATAAAAACTACAGCTGGTGTACCTGTGGGCATACAGAAAATGAACCTTTTTGTGACGGTTCTCACAGAAAAAACAATGCTACACCATCCTTAAAATTCAGTGTTTCTGAAGAAAAAACAGCCTATTTATGCAGCTGTAAAAAAACATCAAACCCACCTTATTGTGACGGTAGTCATAAAGGATAATGTAGGAACATAAAAGTTATTATAATAGAAAAGCCCGCTAATAGCGGGCTTTTCTTATACAGTAAAATATTTATTAAATATGTAAAGCCCTGTCTTCCGTTGCCGCTAAAGCAGCTTCTTTTATGGCTTCTGCAAAGGTGGGGTGCGCGTGAGACATTCTTGAAATATCTTCAGCAGATGCTCTGAATTCCATGGCTACTACAGCCTCTGCAATTAAATCTGCACATCTAGCGCCAATCATATGCACCCCTAAAACCTCATCGGTTTCTTTGTGTGCTAAAATCTTTACAAAACCATCTAGGTCCATACTTGCCCTAGATCTTCCAAGGGCTCTCATTGGAAATTGACCCACTTTATAAGGCGTGTTACTTTCCTTTAACTGTGCTTCTGTTTTTCCAACTGCAGCAACTTCTGGCCAGGTATATACAACTCCAGGGATTAAATTATAATCAATATGAGGTTTTTGGCCAGCTATAATCTCAGCTACCATAGTGCCCTCTTCTTCTGCTTTATGCGCCAGCATGGCACCAGCTACTACATCGCCAATTGCATATATATGTGGTGTGGCTGTTTGTAAATGACTGTTCGTAACTACCCTACCCCTTTCATCAAGACTTACGCCTGCTGCTGCTGCATTTAGGCCTGCGGTGTAAGGACTTCTTCCAACAGCAACCAAACAATAATCTGCCTCTAAAACTACTTCTGCGCCTTTTTTATCATTTGCTTTAACCGTTACTATGTCTCCCTTTCTAGTGACTTCTTTCACTCCGTGTGACAAAAGAAATTTCACTTTCTGCTTTTTCATCACCTTGGCGAGCTCCTTAGAAAGTGCCTCATCCATGGAAGGAATAATACGGTCTGCATATTCTACCACAGTAACTTCTGCGCCCAATCTCTTGTATACCTGTCCCAATTCAAGACCAATAACACCTCCACCTATGACCACTAAGTGCTTTGGGATTTCTGGGAGAGAAAGGGCCTCTGTAGAGGTAATTATACGTTCTTTGTCTTGGGTAATAAAAGGCAATTGACTGGGTTTTGATCCAGTAGCAATAATAGTATTCTTTGCAGAAATGCTGGTAGTTTTACCCTCACTGTCTTTTACAGAAATAGTATGTGCATCTTTAAAACTACCAAAACCGTGAAGTACAGTGATTTTATTTTTATCCATTAGATACTCAATACCTTTGGTAGTTTGAGCTACAACACTGTCTTTTCTAGCAAGCATTTTAGAGAGATTAGCGATAATTTCTCCTGGAATTTCAATCCCGTGTGTTTCAAAATGTTTTGTAGCGTCTTCATAATGGTGGGAAGAATCTAACAAAGCTTTAGAAGGAATACATCCTACGTTTAAACAGGTTCCTCCTAAGGTATTATATTTTTCTATCAAAGCCGTTTTAAGGCCTAATTGTGCACAGCGAATTGCTGCTACATAACCTCCAGGTCCTGAACCTATCACGGCTACATCAAAAGCATCCATATTTTTTATTTTAAGTAAACTATAACAAAATTACCACATAAGTTTTAGCTTACAAAGGTATATGTGCAGTATCTTTTATTTCACTAATCACAAAGGCACTTTGGGTACTTCCAATGGCTGAAATAGTCGTGAGTTTACGCACCATAAAATCCCTGTAAGCAGCCATATCCTCTAAATGAATTTTCAATAAATAGTCGTATTCACCAGCGATATGAAAACAGCTTACCACAGCCTCTAAACGGGCAATCTCTCTTTCAAATTGAAGCACCATATCTTTAGAGTGTTGCTGTAATTTAACATGGCAAAATGCCACAAAATTCTTGTTTACTTTTGATTTATCCAAAACGGCAGCATACCTAGATATAATCCCTGAACGCTCTAATTTTTTTATGCGTTCATAGATAGCCGTATTAGAGAGTCCAAGTTGGTTGGCGTAATACTTATTGGGTTTTTTACTGTCTTCTTGGAGTAGTTTTAAAAGACTTTTGTCAATCTGGTCCATCATTTTTAGATAATTTTAAAAGCAAAATAATCATTTAGGTGTTTGAAAAGATTTATTTTCCTATAAATTTATAATATTTAGATAAATTATCTGTAAAATATATTTTTAATTGTAAATATTCAATTTAAGCAATAGATTTACTGAAATTAATCTTATGAAAACTTCAAAATCTGGTGCAGCATCTATTTTATCTCAACTTAATATTGGTGCCCATAGTGGTGTAAATCCATCTATTTCAGACAGTAGTACCTATGCATTTAATACTGCAAAGGATATGTCGGATACTTTTGAAGGCACCAAAGAAGGTTGTTTTTTATACAGCAGACACAGTACACCAACCAACCACATGCTAGCTAACAGTCTAGCTGCAATGGAAGGAAGTGAAGCTGCCCATGTATTTGGCAGTGGTATGGGCGCAATTACTGCCGTACTATTTCAGTTGTGTACCGCAGAAGACCATATTGTAAGTAGCAGAACCATATACGGAGGCACCTATGCCCTATTAAAAAACTTCATGCCTAAATACGGCGTTAAAACCAGTTTTGTGGACACTACTGACCTCCAAGCTGTAACAGCTGCCATTACACCTAAAACAAAAGTGTTGTACTGTGAGGCAATGAGTAATCCGCTTTTAGAAATTAGTGATATAGAAGCGCTGGCTGCAATTGCAAAAAAACACCAACTCACTCTTGTGGTAGACAATACCTTTACTCCCTTAATGATTGCGCCCATTAAACACGGGGCACATATTGTCATACACAGTCTTACAAAATTTATTAATGGCACCTCAGATGCAGTCGCAGGCGTTGTTTGTGCTACAGAAGATTTTTGTCACTCACTAAGGGATGTAAATCAGGGAGCAGCCATGCTCTTTGGAAGTACCTTAGACAGCCAAAGGGCCGCCTCTATTCATAAAAATTTAAAAACACTGCCTATTAGAATGACCAAACATTCAGAAAATGCTTGGTGTATTGCTCGAGGACTTCAACAGGCAGGATATAAAGTCATGTATCCAGGACTTGAGGATCACAAAGGAAAGCAAACGCTTGAGAAACAATTAGAAGCAGGTTTTGGTTATGGTGGATTAATGACCTTAGACGCAGGTAGTCTAGAAAAAGCAAACGCTCTAATGGAAGCCATGCAAGACGCAGGCGTAGGATATTTGGCCGTAAGTTTAGGGTTTTACAAAACCCTATTTTCTGCCTCAGGAAGCTCTACCTCCTCTGAGATTTCTCCAGAGGAACAAAAACAAATGGGTCTTGGGGAAGGTTTAATTCGTTTTTCGATTGGCCTAGACCATCTGCCAGAGGAAACGCTGGCACTTATCTTGGATTGTATAGATAAAGTGGCCTTGCATAAAGGCGCTTAAAATTGTAATATTACGCTTTACTAAAAAACTACTATGAAGTCAAAAGCGTCTACTCCAAAATCTATTTCTCTTAAAGCTTCCTTAATACCTGTGGTATTATTAGTGGTTTTATTGGCCTACAATGTTTTTGTCTTTGGAGACGACGCCCTAAGCGGTTCCAACCAATTTATTTTACTGATCGGTGGTGCTATAGCAGCTGTAGTAGGCTTTTACCACAAAGTATCTTATGAAAAAATGCTTGCAGAAGTGGCGGAAAATTTAAAATCTACTACTGGGGCCCTACTTATCCTACTGATGGTGGGTGCGTTATCTGGTACTTGGCTAGTGAGTGGCATTATACCGGCCATGATTTACTATGGTTTACAAATTCTAAACCCCACCATATTTCTGGCTGCTTGTGTCATTATATGTGCTATAATTTCCATTGCTACAGGTAGCTCGTGGACTACATCTGCAACGGTGGGTATTGCCCTTATCGGTATTGGAAATGCCCTTGGAATCCCTATGGGAATGACAGCAGGTGCGGTCTTGTCTGGGGCTTATTTTGGAGATAAAATGTCGCCACTAAGTGACACAACAAATCTAGCGCCAGCTATGGCTGGAGGTGATTTGTTTACCCATATTAGGTATATGCTGCTCACAACAGTTCCCACACTTATAGTCACACTAATTGTTTTTGTTGTATTAGGATTCACAATGGATACTTCAGGAGAAGCAGACACAGCGTCCATTCTCAATAGTATAGACGCCACCTTTAATATTAGTGGTTGGTTGTTTCTTGTGCCATTGGGCGTGATTTTAATGATACTTAAAAAAACGCCACCCTTAATGGCTTTACTTATTGGAACGCTTTTAGGAGGTGTTTTTGCCCTAATTTTCCAACCCGAAATTATTGCTGGTTTGTCTGGAGCTAAAGAACTCAACTTTGAAAACGGCTATAAAGGAATCTTAAACGCCATTACAGTAAGCACAGAAATTGCCACTGACAATGTTGCCCTAAACGACCTTTTTACCTCTAAAGGCATGTCTGGAATGTTAGGAACTATATGGTTAATCATGTGCGCCATGGTTTTTGGAGGCATTATGGATGGAATTGGTGCACTTTCAAAAATTAGCGAAACACTCTTGGGAATGGCCAAGACAACCTTTGGGCTTTTTGCCAGTACTGTAGCGAGTTGTTTGGCGCTAAATGTAACCGCCTCTGACCAGTACTTAGCCATTGTTATTCCAGGAAAGATGTTCTCCAAAGCTTATAAAGACAAAGGATTGGCTCCTGAGAACCTAAGTAGAACCCTAGAAGATTCAGGAACTGTCACCTCTGTGCTTATCCCTTGGAATACTTGTGGTGCTTATCACTCTGGCGTATTAGGTGTTGGTGTAGCAGACTATTTTGTCTATGCTATATTCAATTGGTTGAGTCCATTCATGACTTTATTATTCGCTGCTTTTCAAATTAAAATAGCCCAATTAAAAAAGGATTAGTTCCCCTATCAATTTTTCTTATAGCCCTATTGTTATAAAGTAGGTTGGTGTTTTTTATAAGACTTAGTTAGTTGTACTTTTGCAGCATCAAATAACAAAACAATTAACTATGGCCTTTGTAGGAAAAAAATTTCCAAATTTAAGCGTAAACGCAATGAATGAAATGGGTGACACCTTTAAAATTAATATTTTAGAGGAAGCCCAAAAGAACAACAAAAAAGTATTATTATTCTGGTATCCAAAGGACTTCACATTTGTATGTCCAACAGAATTACACGCATTTCAAGATGCACTTGCAGATTTTGAAAAAAGAAACACTATGGTTATTGGTGCCTCTTGTGATACTGCAGAAGTTCATTTTGCTTGGTTAAACACTCCAAAAGACAACGGTGGTATTGAAGGAGTAACCTATCCTTTAGTAGCAGACAGCAACAGAAATTTATCTGCTGTTTTAGACATATTAGATGCTACAGAACAACAATACGATGAAAACTCAGGCGTGGTACTTTTAGAGGGAGACAATGTTACCTACAGAGCCACTTATCTAATCGATGAAGAAGGAACTGTTTTTCACGAAGGAATAAACCACATGCCTCTTGGTAGAAATGTACAAGAATTCATCCGTTTAATAGATGCTTACGCACACGTTCAGAAAAATGGAGAAGTATGTCCTGCCAATTGGGAAGAAGGAAAAGAGGCTATGTCTGCAAATAGAGACGGTGTAGCAAATTATTTAGCTTCTCACTAAGCCTTAAATAAATTTAGGCGGGGCAATAGCCCCGCTTTAATCTCATTAAATAATTTTAAGATGGTGGTAGAATTAGAACAAGACAATCTAGCAGAAATAATTGCCCAAAATCCTAAGGTAATGGTTCAATACAGTGCTACTTGGTGTGGTAATTGCAGGATCATGAAACCAAAATTCAAAAAAGAGGCTCAGGAAAATGAAGCCATAACATTCGTTATGGCCGATGCTGAAAAATTTCCTGAATCTAGAAAGTTAGCCCAAGTAGACAACCTGCCTACCTTTGCTGCTTTTTCGGGTGGGGCCCTTTTAAACCAAGTACAAACCAATAAATACGAAGTTCTTAAAACACTAGTCAATGAAGTTGCCAGTCATTAAACATTTGCTTTCTTTTGTTGAAGAAAATGATGTTGATTATCTAGAGGAAACCATTGAAACCCTTGAATCAATTTCTGAAATTTCTTCTTTAAAAGATGAAGAATTAGACCTTATAGGAGAATTGATTTCAAACCTTTATGGCGCAGTGGAGGTACAAAAAACTATTACTGCGGGTACCCCTAAAAAAGAGGCTTTAAACAACTTCATGAAAAGGGTCTTAGGCGCTATAGATAAATAATATTCTAAGGAATCAATGATAGAAAAGGACCGTAAATTTCCTTTAATCAATTAAAAATCTCCTAATTGGAGATTTTTTTTTTGGTCTTCTCCAAATAGCGTATTTTTATAGACTAAAATTTCACTTATGGCAACTGTACACTTAAAAGGAACTCCATTACAAACTATAGGCACGCTTCCAACAGTAGGAAGCAATGCACCAGATTTTTCACTGACTGCATCTGACTTATCTGATAAGTCATTAAATGATTTTAGCGGTAAGAACATCATTCTTAATATTTTTCCAAGTATAGATACGGGTACCTGTGCTCAATCTGTAAGATCTTTTAATAAAATGGGTGCTGCTAAGGACAATACGGTTGTTCTATGTATTTCTAAAGACCTTCCATTTGCCCAAGCCAGGTTTTGTGGTGCAGAAGGATTAGAAAATGTAGTAAACCTGTCAGATTTTAAAACAGGAAAATTTGGTGGTGACTACGGACTAAGTTTCACTGAAGGACCTTTAGCGCCATTACATTCAAGGGCTGTAGTTGTTATTGACACCAATGGAAAAGTAATCTACACAGAACAAGTCAATGAAATTGTAGATGAGCCTAACTACGAAGCAGCCCTAGCTGTACTTTAAAAATAGTAACCACCCTACAATGGCTAAAAAGGCAAGTGACCACCTACATAAGAAAAGCACTCCTAAATTAAAGCTTGAGATTTCAAAAAAAAATAAAGTCATTATTGGCTTTGCTATTTTGGTCATTGGTTTATCATTGTCTATTTCTTTTATTTCCTTTTTAAACCATTGGCAAGAAGACCAAAGCGTCTTGAGCGCTTTTCTTGACCGAGAAGTAGCCGCAAAGAATGCCCTTAATAAATTAGGTGCAGCACTGGGTTATTTTTTTGTGTATAAAGGATTAGGGCTAAGTGCCCTGGTTTTATCTAGTTTGGTCTGTATCAGTGGGTTTTACATCTTTTTAAGTCTACCAAAAAAATCGCTTTATAAGATTTGGTTTTGGGGATTGTATTCCGCTCTCTTTATAAGTATCACATTAGGATTCGCTGCAGATACCTATCCCATTTTTGGCGGTGTCATGGGATTTGAAATAAAAGATATTGCTTTAGATTATATTGGCAGTACTGGACTTACATTGTCACTTTCCATCTTTTTTATCATTTTTATTGTGAGGGTATTTAATTTTAACCCACAATCCTTAGGAAGGTTTTTTGCCCGTTTTAAGCCCACACCTATGGTGAATGAAGCGGAAACTGAAAACAATATAATAGATCCTTATACCCACAGATCAGATATAAATGAGCCAACTCCATTACAAAAACTGAAGGAAGAAAGCGATGAGCAAGAGGAATCAGGCAGAATTGATGAAACTGCTACTGCAGAAAATATAGCAGTAAAACCCGCTTTAGATACCATTGAAAAAGAGTTCTCTATATCAGATATTTCCACTAAAAAAGAAAAACCGTCCGCTTCAGCTCCTGAAAATTTAGAAATTGAAGTAGCTGCTATTGACGAGGAAGAAGAAAGCACAGACAATTTATCCAACCAATTGCTGAAAGACTTTGGAGCCTTTGACCCTACCCTAGAACTTTCTAACTATAAATTTCCTTCCCTAGATCTATTAGAAAAACACGGAGGAGAGACAGGAATTACTATAAATGAAGAAGAATTAGAAGAAAACAAGGTTAAAATTGTAGAGACCCTTAAGAATTATAATATTGGAATTGCCCAGATTAAAGCGACCATAGGACCCACGGTGACACTGTATGAAATAGTTCCTGAAGCGGGTGTTAGAATTTCTAAAATTAAAAACTTAGAAGACGACATTGCCCTATCTTTAGCAGCATTAGGGATTAGAATTATAGCTCCTATACCTGGTAAAGGAACTATAGGTATTGAAGTGCCTAACAAAAATCCAACTACCGTTTCAATGCGTTCTGTAATAGCCTCTGCTAAATTTCAAAATGCCGCCATGGAATTGCCCATCGCTTTTGGAAAAACCATTTCAAACGAAACCTTTGTAGTAGATTTAGCCAAAATGCCCCATATGCTTATGGCTGGAGCAACAGGTCAAGGAAAATCTGTTGGATTAAACGCCGTACTCACCTCACTGCTTTATAAAAAACACCCTGCAGAGGTTAAATTTGTATTGGTAGATCCAAAAAAAGTAGAACTCACCCTATTTAATAAGATTGAAAGGCATTATTTGGCCAAGCTTCCAGATGTAGAAGACGCTATAATAACAGACAATACCAAAGTAATCCATACGTTAAATTCTCTTTGTATTGAGATGGACAACCGCTATGAGTTGCTCAAAATCGCTATGGTGCGTAATATTAAAGAATACAACACTAAATTTAAGGCCAGGAAACTCAATCCAAACGATGGCCATAAATTCCTACCCTATATAGTACTTGTCATAGACGAATTTGCAGATTTAATTATGACGGCAGGAAAAGAAGTAGAAACCCCTATTGCGCGTTTGGCACAGTTGGCTAGAGCCATTGGAATTCACCTTATTGTGGCCACCCAAAGGCCCTCTGTAAACGTTATTACGGGAATTATAAAGGCCAATTTCCCAGCAAGAATAGCTTTTAGAGTAACTTCAAAAATAGACTCCAGAACTATCTTGGACAGCCAAGGAGCAGACCAACTGATTGGTCGTGGAGATATGTTATATACCCAAGGGAATGATGTCACCAGAATACAGTGTGCTTTTGTGGACACCCCCGAAGTAGAAAAAATCACAGATTTCATAGGTTCTCAAAGAGCTTATCCAGAAGCGTACTTACTACCCGAATATGTTGGCGAAGAAGGATCAAGTACAGTAGATTATAATATTTCCGAAAGAGATGCCATGTTTAGGGAAGCAGCAGAAGTTATTGTGATTGCCCAACAAGGATCTGCTTCACTCATCCAGAGAAAATTAAAATTAGGCTACAACAGGGCGGGCAGAATAGTAGATCAATTGGAAGCTGCTGGAATTGTAGGCCCATTCGAAGGAAGTAAAGCGAGACAAGTACTCATTCAAGACCTGATTGGTTTACAACAATTATTAGACAATGAAATCCAAAAAAATGAATAAGATATTTTTACTATTAATCAGTATTTGCTCATTCGCTTGGTCACAAGATGCCTCCAAGGTATTACTGAAAGAAGTTTCAGACAAGCTACTGGCACAAGAAAATATTAGTCTTCAGTTTAATTACACTCTTTTTAACGCAGAGGCCAATATAAACCAAGAAACTTCAGGAAAGGTTCAGCTCAAAGGAGAAAAATACCGGTTCGAATATTTGGGTATTATTCAACTCAATGACACCAAAAATACCTATACTATTGTACCGGAAAATGAAGAAGTCACTATAGTCTCCAATGAAAATGCAGGATCAGAAATGAATCCTGCAAAAATATTGAATTTTTACAACGAAGGCTATCGCTTTCAGTGGGACATTGCTCAAAATATTGGAAATAGAAAAATTCAATACATAAAACTCGTTCCAATTGATAGTAGCTCAGATATTGCCTATATATTACTCGGGATTGACAACCAAAAAAAGGAAGTGTATAAAGTCATTGAAACAGGTAAAAACGGTACCCAAACTACAATCACTATTAAGAAATACGAAACCAACACAAACTTAGCTCCAAATCTTTTTTCTTTTGAGGAGAAAAAATATATTGACTTAGGTTACTACATCATAAAAGAGTGAGAATTCTAGACAGATACATACTCACTAGGTTTGTGTACAACTTCCTAAGTGCTTTTGTGATACTGATGTTTATATTCATCTTCCAATCCATTTGGTTGTATATAGATAATTTAGCAGGAAAAGGCTTGGATTTAGTCATTATTGGAAAATTCATTTTTTACCTCCTACCAAATCTAACAGAGAAAGTACTTCCCCTAACGGTACTCTTATCTTCTATTTTAACTTTTGGAACCTTTGCAGAGCATTATGAGTTTGCCGCCATGAAAGCCTCTGGAATATCCCTACAAAGATCTATGAGAACACTCATAGTATTAGTTAGTGTTTTAGGCTTAGTCACTTTCTATTTTGCAGACAGAATCATTCCAGCAGCTGAGCTTAAATCTTATAGTCTTAAAAAAAATATTGCTAAAGTAAAACCTGCTGTAGCCATTGCCGAGGGACTATTTAGTGAGTTTGAAGGCACAGGCATGACTATTCTTGTACAAGAAAAGTATGGAGAAAATGACCGATACTTACGCGATGTAACCATACATAAAAAAACTGATAATCAGATCAATACCACTGTAATTAAAGCAAAAGAGGGCGAATTACTCAGTTCAGAAAACAGTAATCTCATTAAACTTGTTTTAAAAGATGGACACTACTATGAAAGTCTGAGTGTCACGACAAGTAAAAACCATCAAAAACATCCATATGCAGTCTCTAATTTCGAAACATACACCATCAATATAGACCTTACCGAGCTCAATATGGTAGACATGGATGAGCAAACGGAAGGAAATAGTGATAAGATGAAAAATGTCATTGAGCTCAGAAGAGACATGGATTCCATCACAAACAATAATGCAGTTATTGTGGAGGCATTGTCAAAAAATATCACAGAAAGAATGGGGATTCAACTGAGAACTATTGCCTTAGAAACACCCAAAGATTCTGCTTTTGCAGCTATGCCATTAGACAGTTTACCTACTATAGACAATGTATTAGCAAAATTCACTCCCGTACAAGGTACTCAAATAATATCTGAGGCGATTAATACAATCACCATGTCTGCACTTACCATTCAAACAAAACGCAAAGAACTATTAATCAGGTATAAAATTTACAATATGCACGCCCTATCATTACATAAAAAATACGCCCTTGCACTCTCCTGCATTGTCTTATTTTTTGTAGGGGCACCCTTAGGAGCTATTATTAGAAAAGGAGGGTTAGGACTCCCAATGGTTATAGCTATTGTATTATTTTTAACCTATTACTTCCTCGGAGTATTCACCTATAATTACGCCAAAGAAGGAAATATATCTCCATTTTTTGGCGCATGGATCCCTACCCTAGTCATGCTTCCTTTAGGGATATTCTTGACTAAAAGAGCCACAGAAGACAAAGGGATGGTCCAATTCGGAAGTATAATAGATTTCTTCAAAAATATATTCGTTAGAAAAAGAAAGTAAGATGAAAGAGAATAGCGCCTTAGATACTATTGAAAGTGCCATTGCAGATATAAAAGCTGGAAAAATAATTATCGTTGTAGATGACGAGAATAGAGAAAATGAAGGAGATTTTTTAGCCGCAGCAGAAGCAGTTACACCAGACATGATCAATTTCATGGCCACACATGGCAGGGGACTTATATGTGCGCCCCTCACGGAGCGCCGATGCGAATCCCTATCCCTACACCGTATGGTACAAAATAATACAGATCCGCTGGAGACTGCCTTTACGGTTTCAGTAGATTTAAAAGGGCATGGAGTCACTACAGGAATTTCTGCCGCTGACAGGGCTAAAACTATCAAAGCACTAACAGATAAAAAAACTAAACCCAATGACCTGTCTAAACCAGGGCATATATTTCCTTTAGTAGCCAAAGAAGGAGGGGTACTTAGACGAACAGGCCATACAGAGGCTGCTATTGATTTCGCTAGATTAGGAGGCTTTTCACCTGCAGGAGTTATCGTAGAAATCATGAATGAAGACGGGACCATGGCTAGACTGCCACAGCTTTTAAAAGTAGCTAAAAAGTTCGATCTTAAAATTGTTTCTATTGAAGACTTAGTCGCTTACCGAATGGAACACGACAGTCTGATAGAAAAAAAGGAGGATTTTGACATACAAACCCGTTTTGGAGAATTTAGGGTAAGAGCTTATGAACAAACAACCAACAAACAAGTGCATATAGCACTTACAAAAGGAAGTTGGAAAAAAGAAGAACCCATTCTCACCAGAATTAACTCAAGCTTAATAAACAACGACATTCTAGGTACACTGACTAATAATCCTGACCAAAAATTGGACCGAATGTTTAAGGCCATTAACCAAGCAGAAAAAGGTGCTGTGGTTTTCATTAACCAAGAGTCCTCTGTCTTAAATTTAGTGTCTAGACTAGGTCAATTAAAGGAAAACCAGGCCAAAGGGATTTTAGAGGCCCCACCAATAGATATGGACAGTAAAGATTACGGAGTGGGTGCCCAAATCTTACACGACTTAAATATATCCAAGATTAAACTGCTATCCAATGCCCAACAAACCAAAAGGGTTGGAATGGTAGGCTATGGATTAGAAATTGTAGACTATATAGGGTACTAAATAAAACAGCTTTTACTTAAAGGTCAATAATTATATCTGACAAGTCTTTACGCACTTTTAGCGCAGTAGCTGAAGCGTCGTCAGGCGCTCTCACCCCTATTGGCATAGCTATAATAGTTTTAAGATGTTTCGCATCTAAATCCAATATTTTATCATAAGCTTGTGGGTCTAAACCTTCCATAGGACAAGCGTCTATTTGAAGGGCAGCTAGAGAAGCTAGCATATGTCCCATGGTCAAATATACCTGCTTGGTTGCCCAAGATGAAATTTCATCCTCAGATTTATTGGCAAAAGATCCCTTCATAAAGTTTTTATATCCCTCTAAATTTTCCAATGGTATCTGTCTTTTTGTAGACATATCCTTAAAAAATTGGTCAATATAATCCATGCCAAAATCTGTTCTAACAGCAAAAACAAGTATTGCTGCAGACTGTGAAATTTGTTGCTGACCGAAACTAGCAGGGACTAGTTTTTCTTTTAACTCAGGATTTTGAACTACAATCATTTTATAGGGCTGTAAACCATAAGAACTAGCGCTTAGGTTAAACACTTTCTTAACTTCAAGAATTTGCTGCTCTGTTAAGCTTGCTTTATCGTCAAATTTTTTGACAGCGTATCGCCATTCTAAAGCATCTAATATATTATTCATAGGGATTTATATGTTATTTAAGTATTAAAGAACCAAAGTTTAATAGCCATAATGACTATCATAGCGACCATGAACTTTTTTATAAAGCCATCGCCTTTTTTTACAGAATACCTAGACGCCACCCAAGCACCTGTTCCATTACCTAAAGCAAGTACTCCACCAATGAGCCAATCTACTTTGTCATTGTAAGCAAACACAGCCAATGCGGCTATGGTATAAAAGCAAACAACAGATACCTTGGTCATATTAGTTTTGACCAAACTCAATCGGTTCACGCCGTGTAAAAATATCATCATTAAAAAGCCCAATCCAGCGTTAATAAAGCCGCCATAAATACCAAAAAAGAAAAAAGCAATCATGGCGTAAACCAAATATTTTCCCTTGAGGCGCTCTTCAAGGCCCTCTGTATTCATTTTAGGTTTAAAAAGTATAATGAGTACCACTGCCACCATAATTATGGCTAAAATCTTATTAAAAGTTTCTCCCTTAATATCTATTGCAATATTAGCCCCTATGATAGAACCAATAAAAGCGGTTACTGCCAAATACATATTAAAAGGATAGGTAGACACCCCTTTACTTTTAAATCCAGCTGTTCCTAGGGCGGTTTGAATCACTATGGCTACCCTATTGGTACCATTCGCTACGGAAGGGGGTAAACCCAAAAAAATTAACACTGGAAGGGACAACAAAGAACCACCTCCAGCCATGGTGTTTACAAACCCAACTGTAAAACCAACAACTACTAATAACAAATAGTGGTACCATTCTTCCATTGGTACAAAAATAGTGGCAATCCTTTAGATAATCATCCTTTTTTAATAAAATAAAAAAAACATTAAAATACCTTTTCATAATTGAAAAAGGTTCCTATATTTGCACCCGCATAACCGCAAGGAGAAATGGCAGAGTGGTCGAATGCGGCAGTCTTGAAAACTGTTGAGGGTCACACCTCCGGGGGTTCGAATCCCTCTTTCTCCGCCATATAAGCCTATAAGCCCAGTGTTTATAGGCTTTTTTATTTTCAGTTGCCTGAGTAGTTGCCTGAAGTGCTACAATTACCCTCCATTCAAGCCATTACGTAATACTCCAAATTTCAATCATTTATCTTTGTAGAGCAAATAATAACAAGGCATTTTGTTACAAGTTATTAATCAAAGGAGGTCTAATTATGGCTTATATCCTTAATTCTTGTTATTGTCTAAATCCAAGCATATGAACACAACAAACAATCACTACAGCAAGTTTCTAGAGCAATATGATTGGAATTACTTTATCACATGCAGAAGTCATTACAGACTTAACACACTCACTGCTGAGAACTGGGTAAATAGACTTCTAAAGGCATCTAACAAAGTTAATCAAGTATTCTATGTAGTAGAGAATGATAAGGCAGATATCTCAAGTAAACACGTTCATATGCTTATTCAGACTAATTCAGACATGACTTACAAAGAACTTAGATTTGGATTAGGTAATATTTCTGTTGGAGACTATCAAGAAGTAAATGACAAATCTTATTTATGCTCCTATGTAACTAAGCATATAAGTTCTTTAGATAATTATAACTTCATCTTCAGAGAAAGCTAAAAGTTTCAAAGTAGTTACCTAAAAATACTAAAGGGGTGGATTAAATGAAATCGTTTTTCTTTTTTTATTGGTTTTTGTAAAACTATATATAACCTAAAAGTATCAGTGTTGGACGTTTGTTTGTATGATCTAAATTCTTTACTAGTCTATACTGAAAAAGATAGCTTAGGGAGTAAAATAAAGCCCAAATCCTAACGGTATGGGCTTTTATTAGCATTTGTTACTCTATATATCAATTACTATTAACTGACTCATCAAGTTTTGCTTTACTTGAACTAGAATTACTTTGTCCAAATATAAAAATTAGATCTTAGTAATTATGAATTCTGATCTTCTGTTGCCTTGTTGCTCTTCTTCTGAGCAGTTACATTTAATAATTAGCTCACTCTCACCATAGCCCTTAAAGGTCATTCTGATGTTTTCTATTCCAAGCGATACTAAATAGTCAAAAGTACTTTTAGCCCTATTTTCAGATAGTCTAGTGTTGTATGAATCTGTACCAAAACTATCTGTGTGAGATTTAATCGCTATAGAAATATTAGGGTATAGTTTCATGAGTTCTGCGATTTTTACCAAATCTTCATGTGCTTTTGGTGTAATTCCCCATTTATCAAATTCAAAATAGATGGTTTCTATATCAAAAAACTTAGCTAAATTATCTCCTACAGAAAGCCCCTCTAGCGACTTTTTAAGTCGTATTTCTCCTATGTCAATAATGGACTTATCTTTTTGTGGGCTTAGGACAACCTCAAATGGTTCATAGCCTGCTACATTAATTCCTAAAACCTTGTTTTCGTTGAAAGCTCTAACATTAAAGTCAATATTTCCTTCAGGGGAAACTTGTATATCCTCTAAAACAAAACGACTGTCATTTATATTTAAATTCACATCTTTTAAATTAGCAGGCAGGTTCACTATTTTTCCCAAAACTTTATTATAAGGAACTAAGTTTAATGGCTTACTTAGCTGATAGGTATAAATATCATCTCCTGTTTCCTCAACTCTGTTAGAAGCAAAATAGCCTTTTAAAGGGGTTGTTATAACCCATTGAAAATCATCTGATGGAGAATTTACAGGCTTCCCTAAATTTACAACAAGCGGGGCTTTGTAGCCTAAATTAACCCCAAATAAATCATAGCCTCCATACCCTTTATGACCATCTGAAGCAAAAACCAATTCGTTTGGGGCAATTACTTTTGGAAAGGATTCTCTACCTATTGTATTTATATCTTTTCCTAAGTTTTCAGGTTTCGAAAAAGTTCCGTCTTCTGAAATAGTCACTTTGTATAAGTCAGACTCACCATAGCCACCAGGCCTGTCTGATGCAAAATACATAACACTACCATCTTCACTTAAAGTAGGATGAGCAGTATTGTATTTGTCATTACAGAAAGTTAATATGGAATGGAATTTCCAATTGCCGTTTTCAAGGTTAAATCTGACAATTTTAAGCTTTGCCTCTTCTTCACTTTTTTCAAATCCAATATTCATAGTGACGTACAATTCACTCCCCTTAGGGCTAAGGACTGCAGAACCTTCATGGTATTTGAATAATTTTGAGAACACCTTAGTAGCATTGTTTTTAGTGTCTTGAAACTTAAAGAGCCTGAGAAAAGAGGTATTTGTCCAAGGATCTATTCCCTTCTTTTTGTCTCTATTGCTCACGAAATACAATTCACCATTTTTCGCGTACGAAGGATACTCACTGTATGCTGTATTTCCAATTGTCCACTTTGAAATTTCTACAGGATTACTCAATAAGTCTTCATACAAAGGAACTTCCGTTGTAATGGAATTATTTTTACCCTGACTTTTATTGAACAGATCATAGTAAACTTGGGCTTTTTCATATGCTCCAGACGCATCTAAAGATTTTGCCAATCTAAACAAAGCCAATTTGTCTAAATCCTTATCTCCAACAGATAAGTAATTAGTAACCGCTTTTTGGTATTCACTATTATAAAAGTAAGCGTCTGCTAACTTTATGCGAATCTCAGCATTGTCTATGCCCTTTTTTAACAGATTTTCATATAAAGTTGCAGCTGTATTAAAATTATAGCTTTTAAAATAAGCATTTGCCTCTTTAAATGCTGCAGTTTGCCCTCTCATCAATATAGACATTGAAAAAAGACAAATAGATAAAGTGAAATTTTTATATGTTTTCATATTAGAAGAATCTTGGAGATTGTATTTTGAGTTTGCCACTTTTTAAACTTGCAAAATCGTATCTTAAAAATATTTCATGAGAGCCTCTGTTAAAAGCAGAAAGCTCTGTAGTTTCTCTGTCGTAACTATAACCTATAGTTATATTAGGAGACACCTGAAAAGCAGACATAATACTATATGCATTAGTAAATCTATAGGTTGCACCTAATTGAAATTTCTCTTTGAACAAGAAGTGAGCGGCAGCATCTATTTGATCATTTATACCATATACCGTTCTATAAAATAGCATAGGCTTTAACTTTAATTCACTGGATATATCAAACACATACCCACTCATAAGATATAAATGCATCTTATCTTTTGCCTCGTTTAAATTACTTGACTCATAGTGCCTTCTCTCTAAAAATCTAGGCACAGAGGCTCCTACAAAGAATTTATCTGTATAGTAATATGCTCCCGCTCCAATATTAGGAGAAAATTTCCTGTCTATATTCACATTCAAGGCACTGTCATCCTGATAGAGATTTAGGTCATTGAAATCTACATTAAGCCTATCTCCAGAAAATTTCAATCCAAGCGAAAGGGTTCCATTATTAGAAACTTTTAAGTGGTAAGCGTAATCAATACTCACCTCTGTACTTTTCAAAGGACCTAACTGATCAGATAAAAAGCTAATACCCAAACCAGTATTTTTGTTGTCATTATAGGTTTGATAATTAAAAAAAGTAGTGGTTGGTGCACCTTCAAAATTTAACCATTGAGACCTATGCTGCATAAAAACTGAGTTCACCTGTCTGGAACCTGTATACCCCGCATTGAACGTAGAAGGGTTAAACATGTATTGAGAAAACAACTTCTCTTGCTGCCCATACGAAAATGGAACAACAGCAAGTATGAGTATGTATTTTAAGTATTTCATTTTATCTGTTTAAATATAAGTATCCTTGTCTTGTTTTATTTTGAGCGTTAGCATCCCTGTAGTTTAGCACATAGAAATACGTTCCAGAAGAAAGCCTTTGTGCCCCTAGATTAGATGTCCCATTAAAGTATCTTCCATTGGCTCCATATCCTTTCATTTCGTACACTAATTTCCCCCAACGATTATAGACTCTAAGTTCGTTATCGGAATACATAGAAATATTTCTAATGGTAAATATATCGTGAACGCCATCTCCATTTGGTGTAAGAACATTGTAAACTTCAATACCATCTATTTCATTCGGGTTAAAATTATTAGCCTCCAAATAATCTGGAATTGAATTGAAATTTGAATCAAATGCATCTATTGGATCACCATCTAAATTCAAATCAGGACTTTCATCAATAGTTAAAATACCATCTCCATCGTCGTCACTATCTAACCAATTTTCAATTCCATCAAAATCAGTGTCTAAGCCAATTTCGTAGATATTTCTTATACCGTCATTATCACAATCAGAATTCAACCAGAGATCATATTTTCCTTTACTTGAGTTGTCAAGAGAAGAATTCTGACTATTCAAGTTTAAAGAGCATGGGTTTAATGGATCTGTAAAATCAATTTTATATTCATCAAAATCAGATACTAAATCACCATCTGTATCTTTATTAAATGGGTCTGTGCCTAAAATAATTTCCCATTCATCATCTAATTTATCATTATCATCATCTTTATCATGCCAATCACACATTTTGTCATTATCATTATCAAAAGGTGGGAATTTACTTGAGTTTAGTGGGTCAATTAAATCTTTTCTGCCAGTTCTAATTAAATCTTCGGTCTCTTCTAAATCAGAATATCCATCCCCATCACTATCAGATTTCTTATCTAAATTATTGACATCAAATTGATTTACCACCCCATCTTTATCTTCATCCACAAGTATAGACTCTAATATGTCTAATATACCATCACCATCTGTGTCTTTATAGCCTTCTTCACCATCAAAAATTCCATCTCCGTCTGTATCCTTATTATTTGGATCTGATCCTAAAAATATTTCTTCTGAGGCTTTTAATCCGTCTAAATCAATATCTAAATCAACAATACTAATAATCCTCTCAATTGAGCCTATATTGCCAAAATCATCCGTCGCTGAATAGATAATGGTATAGCTTTCTACTTTAGAAGTATCTACTGAACCTGAAATTGTTACTGTTTCTCCTCCATCTGATGTAGCGCCAGGTTCTGTGTAAGTGCCTCCTAACTCTACTTCCATTGGATTGACTCCAATAAGAGTTATTACTGGGGCTGTCGTATCTACTACATTTACTATTATTGAGGCTGTGCCTGTATTACCACTATCATCTGTTGCGCTATACGTAATGGTGTATTCTCCTACTTTAGAAGTATCTACTAAACCTGAAATTGTTACTGTTTCTCCTCCATCTGATGTAGCGCCTAGCTCCTCGTAAGTGTCTCCTAACTCTACTTCTATATTGTTAGTTCTTCGCCTTTGGTTTTTTTTCGTAACTGTTATTACTGGGGCTGTCGTATCTACTACATTTACAGTTCTTGTGGCTGTGCTGGTATTGTTATTAGTATCTGTTGCACTATACGTAATGGTGTATTCTCCTAATGAAGCAGTATCTACTGTGCCTGAAATTGTTACTGTTTCTCCTCCATCTGATGTAGCACCAGGCTCTAAATACACAGCGCCTAACTCAATATCCATTGGATTTAATCCTTTCAGAGTAATAGAGGGTGGACCTATATCTACTACTTCAACAATTCTTTCAATAGTTGAAGTATTATTAGCTCTATCTGTTATAGAATATGAAACTATATAAGAGCCATAATTTGATGAGTTTATGTTATTAGAGAATGTGACCTTTGATGTAATATCTCCTTCTACATCATCAATAGCTAAAACTCCAGGATCATTATAAGAATTATTTAATCCAATGTATATTGGATTGTCACCTAGTAAAGTTAGCGAAGCAGGTAAATCCTCTAAAATATTAATTGTTAAAGTAGTAATAACTTCATTTAAATTATTATCAATTGTTTTCAAATCAAGTTTGTACAAGTTTTTTTCGTTATAATCAGGTTCATTAACAAAAAATAAATCATTACCAACTAAACTAAAACTTAAATAGTCTTTTGAGTTTAATAAATTAATATTATCCACATCTAGATAATCTGGTAAAATTTGAATATTTGTAACTGACTGAGATGTTGGTGTTTTTTCATAGTAACTTATTTGAGTATCAGAAACAACAATAGGTAATTCATCAACATTTAATATCTCAAATAATATTGTAGCCTTATCATAATTTCCATTTGAATCTGTAGCCCTAATTATAGCACTCACTTTGGAAATTCCATTTTCATTAACAAATTCTTCAAAATCAAAATTTGTTGACTTTTTCACGCTAATGATACCTGTAGCTGCGTCTATTTTCAGAGCATCTAGTACATTTTGGTTATTTGAAATATCAAGAGTATATGTAATGTTTTCATTTGAAAGTGTATAATCCTGATTAGTTTTATAATCATTTATATCGATTAAAAAACTGTCTTTTACTAAATTCTCGTCTTTTATTAAAGCAGTTTGATCTTTGATTATTGGGGTTATAAGCCCTAAACCACCTGGATCATTTATTTTTCCTATTTCTGGGTTTGTATCTCCCAATCCATTATCCTTAATTGTCAAAATAATTTTATCTATTAGACCATCATTATTCAAATCTATAAGAGTCGCTCCTTCATCCCAAGTTGATAAATTTTGATCATCTAAAAATACAAATGGATTACCTTCAATATCATTTTTTATATATGTATTAGCTTTTTTCCCTGGAGATGGTAAATTAATGGTCATTCTAATCTGAGTACCATTAGATATATCTCCATCCTGATCAATTAATCCACTCTCAGGAGAAACAATCTTGAATTCAAGTAAATCGGCATTAAAGTTAAATCCTAAATCATTTTGTTCTGATAAATTAGGTTTTGCAATTAGACCAATATCTTTTAACTGTGCACTTTTATTTGGTGTTACATCACTTCCTGCCTCATTCGCTACCATTATTGACCCAAAATTTGATGCTTTTGGTTTCTCTTGGTTAGTATCTTGAGGGTCCCAAGCCATTGCTTTATCAAAATCTTCTACATTACTCATTGGAAATGAAGCTATATGATCAGCTTTTCTATCTGGTATTCCATCATTATCTAAATCTGAATCTTCCAATATTGTTTCTACAGCGGTAGGAATTCCATCCTGATCAGGAGTTTCTCTAACTTCTATTGTAGTTTTATATGGCCCATAAACTTTTTCATTAGAGTCTTTAGCCGAATATTGCATCATTACATCACCATAAAAGTGTTCTTTTGGTGTAAAAGTATATGTAGCATCACTGTTAAAAATCAATAATCCTTTCTCCGTTTCATAAAAATCAAGGTAATAAGTTAAAGTTTTTCCAGCTTCAGAATCTGTGCCATTTAAACTTTTTTGCACCGGCACACCTTCATCTGTCTCTGCGTCTTCTGGTACTACGTTTGTATCATTAATTGTATTAACTTTTATTACTAAATCAAATCGATTTAGATTTTTAACACCATAATTATCTTCTACCTTAAGTGCTGCAATTGAAATATTTGCTTCTCCTTCAAAGTTTTCAATTGGTGTAAAAATAGCTGAATACTTAGCATTTGAATCTTTCGAAAATTTTGATAGTTGCCCATTACCTACATCAATATATCCCTCATTTAATTCCAATATTTCTCTATTAAAATTAAAACTTATTATAGATACTTGATTTAAACCTAATTCTTTTAAAGTAGACTCTATTGTTATTATTGGTCCCTTTTCATTTACTACGTTAACAGTTCGAGTGGTTATAGTTGTGTTACCATTATTATCTGTTGCGGTATATATAATGGTGTACTCTCCTACTGTAGCAGTATCTACTGTGCCTGTAATTGTTACTGTTTCTCCTCCATCTGATGTAGCGCCAGGTTCTGAGTAAGTGCCTCCTAACTCTACTGTCATTGGATTGGCTCCTGTAACTATTACTATTGGGGCTGTCGTATCTACTACGTTAACAGTTCGAGTGGTTATAGTTGTATTACCATTATTATCTGTTGCGGTATATGTAATGGTGTACTCTCCTACTGTAGCAGTATCTACTGTGCCTGTAATTGTTACTGTTTCTCCTCCATCTGATGTAGCG
>ENA-OSIY01000103-OSIY01000103.1-marine-metagenome-genome-assembly--contig:-NODE-103-length-46953-cov-10.655943_pt1 | contig 46953 bp, 65 predicted proteins | sample MGYA00237884_ERZ534233 | MGnify/ENA primary metagenome ERZ534233 (study PRJEB26412, sample SAMN06343840) | marine metagenome | isolation source: estuarine water | place: USA: Columbia River Estuary... | reverse complement strand
GCCGCTAACCGAATCACCGAATAAAATTGGTGCCCTAAGGGAGACTCGAACTCCCACGCCTTTCGGCACTAGTTCCTAAGACTAGCGTGTCTACCATTCCACCACCAGGGCATTAAACTTGGAGCGGGATATCGGGTTCGAACCGACGACCTCGACGTTGGCAACGTGGCGCTCTACCAGCTGAGCTAATCCCGCTTAATACTTTACTACATTAAAACTGGTTGCGGAGGGTGGATTCGAACCACCGATCTTCAGCTTATGAGGCTGATGAGTTGCCGCTTCTCTACCCCGCGATAATCTTGGTGGAGGATACCAGGATCGAACTGGTCACCTACTGGTTGCAAACCAGTCGCTCTCCCAAATGAGCTAATCCCCCAAATCTTTATATTACTATTTACTTCAGTTACTGTAACACTGTATATTCTCAGTGTCAACTAAATTGGCTCCCCAGCGTGGGATCGAACCACGGACCAAGAGATTAACAGTCTCCTACTCTACCGCTGAGCTACTAGGGAATAACCTTTATCGCCATTTGGGACCATCTATCCAAATTGCCAAACTGTTACGTTGACCAGATTGCATTGGTGTAACAGCATGATTAACAAACGATGGGAACAATATAACTGTTCCTTGATTTCTAAATTGATCTGCTGGTCCAGCCTGTTCAACTTGTAATTGCAATTCACCACCAGTATATAAACCAGGGTCGGTTAACTGCACCACCATACTGAGTTTTCTATGGAACCGTGGATCATTGTTTAACCAAAATACATCACAATGTGTCTTATATTCACTTTTCTCAGCCGCGGAATATTCAGCGAACTGTATATAGTCAAATTTACTAATATGAAAATCAAACCAATCATTGTTTGCCCAACATGATAATTCCCACAGCTTGTCAAACAATGCTTTAAATTGTGGCATATCTTTCTGTATGAAAGCTATCTTACTTCTACGATAGTCTTGGGTGTTGGTTTCTCCACCAACTCCCATACTGGCATCATGTTTGGCTAGTTTGTTGGCCATTGTTACTATCTCATCACATTGTGCTGGTGTGAAATAACTGTTGAATATACACCATTCGCCTTTCATATATGTATCCTTATAGACGAAATATTTATCGTTGCCAAATACCCTGTAAATATATACAAGGAGACTGACAATGGAAATCATGACGAATTTAACCAGAGACGAACGTGGTGTAATTCACGAATCTAAAGAAAACTTAACCCGGATGCGTTCACATGAATGTAACTTGTTGTATGGTACTGACGTATATTCTGAGTTAGAACGTGCATATGGCAAGTACCTATATGTTCCGTTAGCGGTACCAATTATCGTACCCGATGATTCAGATAAATTTTTCGAGTATTTCTTTAAACATGCAATTTCAATAGCCAAGGTGGTTGAGGATACACTATCACCAAAAGTTGCGGCGTCGGATCAACCATACGTAGCTATTGACAGTGTATCACCTGGTTGGGATTTATCAGTATTTGCTAAAAATCATTTTGCACCAATCTATACTGACTTCCCTGAAATATTTGATCAAATACATTCTCATTTACCATTTGTGGGTGAGCGTGATTTCCGCTGGAGTATGTGGTCCAGTGGACACAAAGTTCCGTTACATCGAGATTATACCAGTATGCTTGATTTTCCGTCAGCAGTTAGAATTAAATTGTTTGACAACAATCCATTTGAAACTCTTAGTGTGGAGGTTCAGCCTACCACAAAAAAATCAGATCGCAAATTCTTTTTACCTATACCCAAAGATACCAATACATTTGCTTGGAACAATCTCCGAACCAAACATAAAAGCGGGTTCCTGACAGGTAAAGGACTGCGTAAAATATTATTCCTATGGCGTGATGAGTTAAAAACACCATTGCAAATTAATCAATACATTGATGTAATTGAAAAAAGCATTACTGCTTATGTGGAAGAAACCATGATCGACACCAATGACGTATCGGATTACATCGCCATATAGAAACACACAGTTAAATATGTTTTTATATGGTGGGAACACGGGGGGTCGAACCCCGAACCTACCGGTTAAAAGCCGGTTGCTCTACCAATTGAGCTATACTCCCATATACAGTACTAAGTTGATTTAATGTGCCAACCCTAGACCGTACATGGGATCTAGAGCGACACTACGGTTTACCTCGCTTCATGATGTTACTCCTTTTAAATGTGGTACCAAGAGCTGGACTCGAACCAGCCACACCCTGTGCTTCAAACAGGTGCTCTACCAGATGAGCTACCTTGGCATAAATTTTGGTACTCCGAAAGGGTTTCGATCCCTCTTCTTCGCCTTGAAAGGGCAACGTTCTAGCCAGTAAACTACCGGAGTATATTTGTAAAAATTGGTGCCCGGGGTTGGGAACGATCCAACGACCTATCGCTTATCAAGCGAGTGCTCTTCCACTGAGCTACACGGGCAAATAATAAATTTGAGCGTCCAGCTATCCACACTGGGTGGACTCACTGGATTGTCTCGGCAGGCGAGATCATAGCATCGGTGCAAATCCTTACCCCATTACTGCGGACACGTCAGCGACTGCGATCCTGCCGTCTAGCTCAAAACTTTGGAAGTGCGGGTCGGAGTTGAACCGACGGTTTTACGGATTTGCAATCCGTTGCAATGGGCCTCTCTGCCACCGCACTATAATTAAAAATTCATTAATTCTTCAATGATCTGCTTCATTGGTTTTATTTCTTTGATGTGATCAATTCCAGCACCAGCAAATATGTGTCCTTGATCTGCTTTACTGGAAATTCCAGTGGTTAACGAGAAGGTATTGTTGACATCCTTGGATACTACTTGACTAAACACTAACGCATTCTGTTTTAACCTGTCGTCTAACGTTACAATATCATTCCAGGTCGCATTAATCATTGCGTTTTTAACTTCAGGTGTTAATACACTTTCTTTTGACGCGGCCAACAATGTACCTATACCAACAGCAGTAGCGCCTAACTCTAAATATTCTTTGACTTGTCTGCTAGTTCCAATTCCACCCATTGGTATTGCTACACTAGTTGGGTATTGGTTACGGACTAGTTTAAATCTGTCCATGATACTTAATGTATTATACTCGTCGTTATTGTCTAATCCACTGGTTCGTCCACCAGATTCTTTACCTTTTATTAGCAACCCATCTGAATTTCGATATTGTTGCCCCCAATACCACGACAGTCGTTTGCATTTTAACTGTTGGGTAATAACTTTTCCCACATCAGCAAACTGGATTTTCTGATTATTATTGCTATCAGGTCCCGAGATTGCAATATGCGAAATTTGCAATTTCGCTAATACCTTGATTAGCTCATCTGATAAATCTAAATAATCTACACATATTAATACATCAGGCGATCCAGTTAATTTTACATACTCTTGTAATGCCGGTATAAAAGTATCAAAATCTAAAGAAAATGTTGATCCTATTTTCTTGTAATAACAATAAGACATGATGCTAGGAAATATGCCTGCCTGGTGCTGTACCAAAGCAAACTCAGCATACGACACTTTATTCATTGGTGCGGCTAATATTGGATATTTTGAATTAAAAAACTTTTCCATATCATCCTTACGGTTTATAGTATATATGCTGTTATTGCTTGATGCAATATTAATTAGTGAAAGTTCCGATATCACCCATCGTCACTTACAACCGTTGAAGTGGCCCAAAGGACGGGTGACACTTGTTTGCTCTGGCGACCCTCCAGGGAGTTGAACCCCGGCCTGCAGTTTTGGAGACTGTTATGCTACCGTAACACTTGAGGGCCATAAACTTGGTGGGGGATACAGGATTCGAACCTGTGAATGACGGGTTCAAAACCCGTTGTCTTAAGCCTCTTGACGAATCCCCTGCTATATTTGGTGGAGTATCCTGGGATCGAACCAGGCGTGCCCCTAGGGGCGGGAGATTTACAGTCTCCTGCATCACCATTGATGCTTCTACTCCGTAATTTGTAACACACTCTTGAGAATGTGTGTAATAAAGCATACATTGTCCACTAACCTTTCGGCACTGCGGTCCAGTCACTGGAATATATGCTTTATTACGAACTAATTTTTCATCCCACACAAGGGATTCCATCCTAGTTGCCGCCCGTTTAGTAGATGTTTAATGTGCCCACTGCGCCCTCGTTGCGCTACACATGTTACAGAACAAAAAACCCTGGAGTCTTTGGGACTATCCAGGGTTGTTTGCGAAATTTACTTGTATTACTACATTCGCAGTCCCCAGACGTCACTAAACTCACAACGGTTAATCAATAGCCAATAGGCCTGTGATCCCGGTGTTGGTTTTGTTATACTATCTAAATGTGATCTAAGTTTCTGCATTTTGTTCCGTTAAAAGTTAATTTACTATGTTGCCAGTATACGTTTATTTATACCGTCTGTCAAGCTATTTCTTAAATTTATTTATACCAAACGAATCAATGTGTTAGTGATATCAATAAATTTTTCATGTTCCAAGTATACACACTATATCAGATGCTGTCAACTACTAATTGCACTGACGTATTCATAATTGACAGTGTCAGTATTTTCTCTAAATATCATAGCACCGTTCTTGATGTGGAAACGTTCTGCCATCACGGTCTTTGGCGACAGCGTGACAAATCGTTTAATGTTGGGGTGTATTTTTTGAATGTGTTTGACTGCATCCAGTAACAATGAACGTCCTGCTCCAGGAGCATAACTCCAAATAGTGTAAAATACTGCCACACTGGGAGTATCACACGCATTAAATAATTCACCTTCACTGGTTGGTACTGATGCTTGATAACTGACACAGGTGATTGCTTTTACATCCTCTGCTTCATCTCTGTAGGCAAAGATGTCTTTATTCTCGCCAAGTCTATCAGTGTGTGGTATATTAGGCCGCACTGGGTCTTCAGTTACACGATTAAAGATCGCATCAGTTGTATTCTTTATTGCGTATATCATCATATATCTTTCTGGATTGGGGTTAAAACATTGCTGGCCATCTGTATATATCTGATCTGCAATAAAACTAATAATTAGTGAAGTTATTCCTCAAAGATTGGAAACCATCCCAGCTTCTTGAGATCTGTCGCAATCTCTGTAGTAACAACTCCCTCACCCACATACTTTTTAACCCCATCAGGATCACCGTTTCCCAACCCCTCCCCAATACCACTACAGTACCAATCAATGTAGTCACCCTGTGCTCGCATGTCTGCAACGATACCACCAGCATAACGCCAACTGCACGACCAACGTTGATCTTTTAGTATGGGCCATGCTTCATTTCGTACCCAGTCTACGTTACACATGGCTGCATATAAGTTTTGAGCGTAAGTATCGGATTCTTTAGCTTTCTTGAGAATCCAATCAGTACTACGTAAGTCATATTCCAGATTGTCTTTTTGCCAAACTGGATCAACTATGTTTTCTTCATCCTGTTCACGTGCAGACTTGTAAATATCTAAATAGTCCCCACGAGGTTCTTCGCCTTTTTCTTTACACCGCTTGACATACGCTTCTGCCTGAAAGGTATGACGATCAGGACTTTTGCTTGTGGTCATAGATCATCTGCCTCGCGGTTCTCACTGTTACTGACATCAAACTCACCGCCGGGATATCGCGCCTCTAGTTTTTTAACGTTTTCCGCAATGACATCGTTGGGGTCCAGTTCCAGTGCTCTACATGCATTAATCCAATACCACATGATGTCACCCAATTCGCGCTTCATATGGAATACGTTATCATCTGTTAGTGGCTTACCCTGGAAGAACATCTTCTTGGAAATCTCAATGAACTCACCACTCTCTGCGGCCAATCCCAAACAGGCGGTTAGCAACAACGGCACATTAATGTCCGGACCGTGAGTTCCGTTTTCGCAATTAACATCTAGATCGTCGCATCGATCAATAAACTCTGTGAGACTGTTGCTGGGCTTACTGGTTACTTCTTCTACGAATTTTGAATATTTGTTTAAATCAACTTGCATGGTTTTTCCTTTGAGTTATTCCAAGTAATAGTTGGCAGTTGCGTGAACTTTAATATTGCCATTTGTATACCAACTTCCGTATTTTGTGGTGGATGTCACCAAATCTTTAATTATTGCCATATAATTGGCCGCCTGTGGCAAATTGCTATTGGCAATCCAGGCATCTCGTGGACTTAATATAAAACTTGGTGCTTTACCATTGCAAAATATATCATTACTCCACTTAGGATACAGTAATGTCTTAACAGAGTCAACAGTAAGATACATGTTTAACGTTTTATTGTAACCATAAACAGTACGTTCATTTTGATAAAATTTTGGATCATTACATGTTTTAACAAAGTTCATCAATACATGACATCCTTTTACTGGCAACAATGGGTAATCCGGAGTCCAGAAGAATAACTCATCATACCAGCCTTGATGATATCTTTCTTGTACGTAAGGGCTTACACAATTGTCAACTTGGTCAGTAAAATTAAAAAAGTAAGTATCGTTGCGATGATATAATGTTGGCTTTTCTATCCCCCATACGAAACACATCTTTTTACCACTGCTAACCATACTTTGGTATTCAGGTATCTTTTCTCTTAGTAATGCTTTGGCTGGATTATTTGGACTTGGGTATCGGTTGGTATAGTATTTAAAATCCATGCCATAGTGATCAATAACATCCAAACTTAATTGGCTTATGTCTATTAATCTAAACTTAAAATCGTATCCTTGTTTTTTCAAAAACTCCATGTCCGGCAAAACCACATTGTTAATTTCTGCATTTTGAAAACTCTGTCGTTCAGAGTGTGCATCGTAATTCCAGCAAGTAGCAATCTCATCTATCTTACAATCGGCGGCGATCCATGATTGTAAAATATTATGACTGTCACTCCCACCACTGTAGATTAAAACTACATAGTCATATGCATCTCGTATCTGTCTACAGCGAGCTTTATACATTGACCAGAGATCTTGCTCGGGCTCTATAGTCCAATCAATTTTAGAGAAAATATCATCGTTGAAATGCCAAATTGATGGCTTCTTTAATGTATGTTCTAATTCTATAGATTCCATCTTGCTGTATGTTTTTATATCGCCTACTGTATAGTAGCCAAACTTGTCTGGATCAAAAGTGATTCCGCTAATCAATTTTGGGTTCTCCTATACTCTTGCGTATATCATCATATTTTTGATACTCAGCATCAAGGAATTTGATGTAATTAGTCTGTGGCGTTACTATATTAAAATTAAGTTGATGCATAGTTCGGCGATATTCAGGATCTTGTCCTATGTTTTTAATTAACGTTGCAAGTGAATCTTTAAGTGCAACATTAGTTTTTAACATGGAAATACCCCACCAATTTGATTGTGTATATCCTGGTATGTAATTCTTAATCAAGTCAGCATTGCTGATATCTGGATCGATTCTGTCATCAGCTATAGCTATTACCCTAACACGAGCATCTTGGTGAGCATTTTTAAATCCAGCGTCAATGATACAATCAATGTTATTACCCATTACACTAATTAAAATGTCGCCAACTCCCTTATACGGCACGATCACCAACCCAGTAAGAGCTAGCTTTTGTTTAATATAATTGGCCGCAAACCCACTTGATGCCGCACTAACACCGCATGACATCTTGGTTGCTCGCGCTTCTTTAATAAAGTCTGCAAATGTGTGTATATGACTTTTTGTATTAACTGCAATCATCATTGGCATAGTAAGTAAAGGTACAACCATATCAAATTCAGTATAGTCATAGTTTAATTTCTTGTATTGTACCTTGTTGAATAAGAATGGTCCAGTAGCAGATACAATTAATGTGGTTGCATCTGCGGGCTTAGATTGAACGTAGTTAATACCGATACGCCCATCAGCACCTGGCTTATTAACAACCACTACTGTGCGATCAAGTTTAGCGGTCAAGTATTTTTGTACTGATCTTCCAAATATATCCGATGGTCCTCCTGAACTATACGGCACTACTAGTTCGATATTTTGTGCCATTGCTGTAGTACAGATCAACATCAGCCATAGTAATACTAATTTCATATGTTTGATTCCGTTATTCCAACCAATAAGGTCTACTTACTTGGGCTTTAAGTCCTTTTTTAAAGGAATCATTGACCCAATATATAGGTACTAGTTGTGCCATTTTACCCAATCCATTTATATAATTGGCGGCGCTTACCAAATGATTTGGGGCTTTTAAAAACCAACGATCACGTTCACTAAGAAAAGTGCTGGATGGTTTTACATTGTGGAAATTATCGATTCCGTAAATCACTTTATGTAACCCGTGGCTGGTTAAGTATTTGGCTACTCCATTATGTACAATTCTTCCAAAAGAAGCTCCATTTTTTGGTCTTTCTGAAACAAAATCATGTTCGGCAACAGTAGTAGTTTTTAAAAAATGTTTAAGTACGTGAGCTTGTTTGATAATTAATTCTGGTAAGTCAGGTGACCAATAAAATAGTTCATCGTGTTCCCAATCTCGATTAAGTCTCTGTGTTCTAGGACTAACCACATTGTCTAATATATCAAAAAAATTAACACAATATCGTTCTTGATCAAAAGTTATTCTGGGTTTTTCACTGCCCCACACAAAGCATAACTTCTTTCCGCTGGCTATAATTTCCTGATAATCAGCAATCCGTTCTCTGAGGAAACTGCGAGCATAGTTGTTGGGGCTGAACATTATGTTCATATCATACAAAAAATCAAATTTACGGTCAGGATCATCATATAGTCCAGCAATAATCTCAGACAGATCAATAATTCGATGTTTGATGGTGGGATGTGTTTCTAAAATCTTCAATACAGTGGGGGCGGCAATATTATATATTTCTGAATTAAAATGCGTATTGTATTCTTTATCACCCGCTAACGCCCAAAAGTTTGCAATCTCATCAACACGTATATCATTACGCAAGAAGGTACGCAACATATTTTCGCTATCAGCACCACCACTAAAAAACAATACTATGTAATCATATTTGTCTCTAATTTGTTTGGCTCTAATAGCGTATAGTTCTTCCAAACTGGCTGTGGGTTCAACCCGCCAATCATGCATGGAAAATATCTCATCATTGAAATGCCATTGCGGGTGTGTACCTGTTTTTGTATGTAGTTCAATTGCTTCTATTTTACTATAGGTTTTTAAATTACCAATAGTATAATACCCAAATTGATCTTTATTTTGCAATAACATTCTTACCCCAGGCAATGCGGTCCCATATTCTTTCGTGTGTATAGTAAATGACAATGTTCATTATTGTGGCAATGGTAAGGAAGGTTATAGCAGTTTGCCAGGAGCCAGTCAACAAGTATGGTATCATAAAATTATTTACTGTAATCAAAGCTCTCCAGGTAATAGATTTGCTAATAGTGCGTGGATGCCCATCTTTAAAGAATCTATTGTCTGCTGGTTTGCGATTCCATTGCACCCAATTCCACGTTCGTTCGTGTGCCCAGAAAAGGCAGGCATTTATTACCGCGGCGATGCCGGCAATTTGTGCGCCAATTATCCAAGCACCAGATACAATAAACCCATTAACTAAATGGCTTAAAGTAAAGCATATTCGCACTGATGCTGTTTTGGCTATTGAGCGGGGATGTTTTTCGTTAAAGGTCTGATTTTCGTTCACGTGGTGTTACTCCTAATTTTTTAAATACTTTTTGTACGGCGATACTTTGAAAATAACAATCAGCTAATGCATTGTGAGCATCTGTTTGCATTTCACGGCGGGGATCCCATCCCAACCCAAACAATGTTCTACTATCACGTATCTGATAATACCACCAGGGTGCTGGGCGGTTGAGTTGCTTCATAAGATTTTCAAGTATCACAATATCAAATACCGGACCCTGTGCCCAGATATTTTCCGCACCTACTAAAAATTTACCAAGTTCATCCAATGCAGTATTAAGGTCAACTCTGCCTTCATCTGACAAGGCTTCGTCACGAACCTCTGCTGTTTGACGACCCCACCAGGCCAAGGTGCTGTCGTCAATAGTTCGTCCCAATGCTAACTGTTGCTCAACATCAAAACGCAGGTAGATACCTGGACCGGGCTCAGTGTCACTGTATGGGTCAAATTTAATTGCTCCAAGTGTCAGTATCACAGAGTGAGTTTGAGTGCCTAAAGATTCTAGATCTAATGTGATGTCCATGCAATATTATATAGCTTAATATACTGCGTGTCAATAATATTGATGTATTATGCGTTGGGTTCTAGTTTAACTGATAGTGGGAAACCATTACCACGAGCCAGCATAGTTACTTCTACACCTTTTTGTTCAGCAATTTCAAAAGGCAATGTAGCTACTACAGCACTACCTTTTTCGTGAATTTCTGCTGTTAGGTCATTGGCACGTTGTTTGGTATGGTTGAAGATTATAACCAGAGACTCGACGACAAATTCGACAGTGGTCACTTCATCATTGACATAAATTACATTAAAGTCCTGCGGAGGTACAACAGTTGTATTAATTTTAATTACTTCTTTGGTAGATGAGTCAGTAGTCATTTAATATCCATGGTTAAATGTGGGGAGTTGCCTCCCCACATGTTTATTTACTTACTTTCAATCGCAATTTTGCGAGGCTTCATTGATTCAGGTACTAGTCGTTCAAGACTAACAGTAAGAATACCATCTTGAAATTTAGCCCCAAGTACTTCTACGTAATCTGCAAGCTGAAATGTTTTCACAAATGAGCGAACAGCGATACCACGATGCAAATACTCTTTGTTGACTTCATCTGTTTCTTGTTCTGCCTTTTCAGCCCGCACTACAAGTTGTCCGTCATGGATGCTGACATCAATTTCAGACTCAATGAACCCAGCCAAAGCCAACTCTACTGCATAGTGGTCTTCGTCGGTTCTAATAACATTGCAAGGGGGATAACCGTTGTTAGCTGGTGTATCAACTCTGTTTAGCATGGATTCGAACAAACGATCAATGCCCAGAGTGTTACGGTAAAACGGTTGTAGATCAAGCGAGGTAAGTTTATGTAGATTTGTCATATTAGTCTCCTTTATTAAGCGAAAATGACTTGTGAAGCAAACCCCACCATGGGCATCTGCTTACAATACTATTTATACAGGAAACACCAGTGGGTGTCAATATAATTTGGGTGGCAAAGTCTGCGAAGCCAATAGTTTTTTCCATCGTCTCTTGGCCAGGTTCTTTAAACGTTTACGTCTAGTAGTGGGTTTTTCGTAGGACTCGCGCTCACGCAAATCATTTAATATTCCACTGTCCTGAACTTTTTTCTTAAACTTACGGATAGCCTTTTCAAAGTTATCTCGCACTTCTACTGTGTTGCCCTTGGCCATGCGCTTGTCTTCATTTTGATAACTCATTCAGCAGTTCTCCATATGTCGAATATTTAACAAATCTTGGATGTATTTGAATTATTTCCGGCCATTCGTGTGTATCTGAAGCCAGAATTACATCCATTTTGGTTAAAATTGTTATTAACCAGGTATCTAAGTGATCGTCACTGCCATGACTAGCTACATATAAGTCTATATCGCGTGTCTGTTCAGTACAGAAATTCATTAAATTTAATAGATTTGGCTCTGTTATATTTAATAATAGCACCTTGTATGTGGCAGCAGACAAATCGTGACTCTGCGGGGTAATTAACCTAATTTTATTTCCCAAGAACCACATCCTTCTTGAGTATACGTTTGACTTCTTCTTTTTCAATGTCACTGAGCTGATCTATCTCAATTTCACCCTTGCTCAACTGCTCAACCAAATGTCTAACATATTCGTCATTAAACACATAGGTGTCAGTATTGTTTTTGTCAACTTCAATCCACTTGTTTCCGTTAAACTTAAATACCTTGCTGGGTAAAAAATCTGTACGAACAAACATATCACCTTTTTGGGGCTCCGTTGGGAAACGATCTCCAAAACCTGCAGATGCTGGATTTGATAGTAATCCCAGATCAGTTGTTTGGATTATTTCTGGCTCCATAGTAACTACCGGAGGCACCACAACAGGTGTCTCCGCTATTTCTACCAATGCTTGTTCCAAGTCAGCTATCTGTGCCTGCTGTTCAGTAATTTGTTGTTGTAATTGTTTAATCTGGTCTTGTTTTTCAGTTATTGCTCTATTATAGCCGTTCTCACTGGCCATAATTTGGTTATTAAGACGATGTTGATTGGTTTCACTAACCTGCATCGTATCATCCAATTTGGCAGCTAACTCTACTATTGTCTGATCTTTGCCGTTCACTGTGCTAACCAATGTGGCATTAAGTAAAGATAGTTCACGTTCTCTATCAGCCAACTCAGTAGATGTTTGAGTTATATCTGCCAATCTTTTTTCTAATGTTGTTAAAGATTGTTCTAATTGTTGTTGGTGTTGCTGTTGTTTTAGGTCCAACTCAGCATCTTTAATTACTTCATCAATATCTGCCGCAGGTGGTTCTAGCTCTGCTATTGCCTGATTAGCCTGTGCTACTAAATCAGGTGGGTCAATAATATTCACTGGCGGTGCTGGTTCTTTTAATTCTTCAGCGGTTGGTTTTTTACCAACATCAGAATCCAGTTCTGGTATAGTAGGCGGTATCTCTGTTAATGGACTATCGTCAGGTTTGGGTTTTTCATTGACCCAACGCATACTACTGTTAGCAGCCAATATTAATGCTATTGCCAATGGATCAAATACTAATACTAAAATTATGATGACCCAACGTACTGCTTTTTCTAATAGATTCTGATCGGGATTATCGCCATAAACCAATGCCGCAATATACTTGATAGGGCCAACCTCTGCTTCTACTTTACGTAGTTGGCTGGCAATAGGTGCCCGTTCTTCATTTAATTTAGCGATGGCTTTTTGTGCTACTGCAATTTCATTTTGCAATGCACCACGCTCACGTTGTTGACTACGGCGTAGATTGGCAGCATTGGCGGCACCCTGTTCAGTAGTGCTACGTCCTATTGTCTGATCTACTGTAGCATCCATCTGAGCCAATGCTTTGCGATTAGATTCAATATTATCGCGTTGAGTTTTAATCTTCTCATCAAATAAATTAACTTGGGCTGTAATGTCACCAGTTGGTACACCTTGATCCATGTGGGCTTTGCTCAAGAAGCCAAAAATACCCATACTGGTAACTAACATCAGAATTATCACTGCCGAAGTAAGATATGTTTTAAGTTGCCAATTGGCCTGGTCCCAATATTTCTTTAACCACACACTGGTAACCAATTTTCCAGCCTCCAGCACACTTCCCATAATTACAATAGGCCAGAAGGCAGCGGCAAAGATAGCCGTTAGACCAATAATGCTGTAGTAAGCGGCCACTCCGCTGATAGTTAATGCTGTTAATAAGACTAGATAGTTAAACCACATAATATGTATTTAATAGTTGATGATACGTAGTATAAACTATGTTTTATAGAAATGCAAGAGGGTTGTCACCATAATTAGTTGTGATGCGTCTGACGCATTACAACTATTACAAGACCCAAGGACGGCCAGCAACTAATACATCATTAACTGAATCTACAGTATTGCTATTATTAACCACAGCGTTACCGCTGTACAATGTAGGCAACTGTGCCGTATTTAAAGTGTTACGGGTGCGATAATAACTTTTGGTACTGTCTAACGCACCAGTAATTGTGCCATCAACTGCCACAGTCTTACCCTGACGTTTAGCAGTGGCCTTGGCTAGTTTAGCCGCTTGCCGTGCTTGTTTAGTTGCTAGTGTTGATATTCCGTTTGCTGACATAGTCATGTATTTAGCCAGTCAACAAAAAACCCCAGTTAAGGGGCTTTCGTTTTTACGCGGCGTCTACAAACTTCTTTAATGCTTCCGCTTCAGCGACGATATCCGTAGTAGACGGAAAATCGGGCATGGCTGGAAACGGTAAAGTATCACGATTAGCATCAGTTAGCTTGCACTGGTATTCGTCGCTTAGTTTACTGCGTTTTTCGTAAATTGGCGCTTGGAGGATTTCCTTGGCCAGGATAAGAAGTTCAAGACGTATTTCGTAAGGTGTTTTGCTCATGTTATTCTCCTGTGTGATGTGTGTGTTAATCGAGCCCCGCCCTATGCAGGACAAGATTGCTACACGAGCATGAATATTTATGCTTGTAAAATCCGGGCGACAAAAAGCCCCAATTAAGGGGCTTAGTGTCACTACTTCCCATTCCGATTGGGTCTGGTATTTATTCCTGTAATACCACAGGCTTATACCGCTTGCTACCTTCATATGGATAATATCCACGTGGGTTACATACCACACGGCATTCTCCAATCTTATAATCGAAAGGATCGTGCGTATGACCATGCACCCAATGCTTGATATTGGGATGATCTAAAATCATTTCGCTGAGTTCGGTATGAAAACCACCATTCATCAATTTGTCATTGCCGTACTTGGGGTGGCACGATGCCCACGACGGAGTATGGTGAGTAATAACAAACAATTCACGATTTGCATTTTGTTTAGCAATCAGCTTAATATATTCCACATCCTTGCGATGTAACTCTATCGAATCTTCAGGCAAGAATCGCACACCACCCTTGCGTACCGTTCTAAAATCGTTCATGCATTTCTTTAGATGATAAATGGTATGCCAATCCGACTTGTTGCAATCGGTCCACAGTGTAGCACCCACAAACACCTTGTTGTCAATAGTAACTGTATCACGATTCAAAATCGTAATATTGTCAGGAATACAACGACGCAATATCATTGCCGTGGAATCATATTCGCCGCAATAATGTTCGTGGTTTCCCATTACATACAACACTTGCTGATATTTGGCGCATTGTGTTTCAAAGAAGCTCAGGTATTTGTCCACAGGCGGACCCAATAATCGTGTACCGTGAAAAGCATCTAATAAATTCTGTGCTTCACAGATGTCACCGGCGAGGATCAAAAGGTCCCCGCCGGGTAAATCGAGCGGTCCACATTCTAAATGGACATCGCTCACTAAATCAATTTTCATATATTACCTATGGTGATGGGGTCTATGATGTCCACCGTAGTTACCACGATGGCCCAGATATGCGGCTGTACCAATTATGGCAGCACCAAACACAATGGGTGCCACTGAATAATATGGATCACGCACATATACCGGAGGCTGTGGTATATAAACTACTTGCGGCTCCTGTGTATATACTACATTGGGTTGAGCTGAATATACTTGTTGCCCAGCGTCATTGTATATTGCAACGATTCGGCCGTTAACATCTTTCACCACCTGCTCAGCGTGAACTGCGGTAACTGCGAGTGCTAATGCTACGGTCAAAAGTAAGTTTTTCATATTCATCTCCCTGTATATATTATAACGCATCAACTGCTGATACGTTTACAATAATATTTAGTGTGAGATCAGATTGTCTGCTTCACACAATGCATCTGCGTAAGTATTGGCTGACAGCTCAATATCTTTACCATTGGCGAAATAAGCGATATACGCACCAGAATCGTTTCTCTCAATTCCAACTAGAAAGTTTTGCATGATCATTCCTATTAATTAAAATACAATTATACTACAGATTGGTGCGGAAGTCAATCAATGAATATGGTGTTTTGATACCACTGTAACATCACAGCTGATATTCCAATTCTCAAATTGACATTTACCGTTGATGGGCACTCCCTGTTCTACTGCGGTATTGACAAAGTTTTGCAGTAGTTGGTTATACAGTTCATCCGGCATAGTTTCACGATCTAGTTTGATTTTCATTCTTCATCTTCCTGGTCAGATTCATCATCTTCTTGGTCAGCTTCGTCGTCATCAAACTCTTCTGCTAGTTCTTCAATATCATCTTCATCAAGATCTTCAAACGGATTTTTATATGGCATTACTTAATCTCCTTGGGCAGTTGGGTAATTAATTCAGCAATACGGCGTTCTAATCGTCTAGCAAATTCAGATGATACATATCCTTCTTTCTTGGCAGTAAATCCCATACCAGGTATATTCCTGGCTTCATGATGGATGAATTTTTCTTCCTTGTCAGTTAACGGGGTATCACTCATATAACGTATTATACAGTAAAGTTGATCAATTGTCAAATCTTTATGGTAGGGTAACCCTGATGCATAGTGCCAAGAAGAAAACTTTATTTCACTGTGATAAAAATTTAATATTGTTGATATTATTAATAATTACTTCTTTTATCTGTTTACTATCATATTGTTTTGTTTTTAAACCACGAGTTTCAAAATATTCTACATTTTCTGATACAAATTTAATGGCTAGACGGTTAATAGTGTTTAAATATTCTTCATCAGCAGATTTATTGGCAATCATTAAAAATGGTGTCTGATATGTCTTATTAACATTTAAACATTCAGACAATGTAGGAATGTTAGCAACTCTAGTAGCATAAGTTGTAGCAATTAACTTTAGATCTGAACGCATATCAGAAAATCCAGTCACAAACATTGCCTGTATTTGTCCTGAAAGTAAATCCATCATTGCCTGTGGTGTTCCTTTATAAGGAACATCTTCAAAATTAGTATATTTTTTAGATAACATCATTACAGGAAACGCGGTATTACTTCCTGGTCCACCTGTACCAAAAAAATATTTATTATTTGATTGTCTTAATTGCTCACAGGTAATATCACTTTTTTTTGTAACTGCTAAAAATAATGGTCCTTCTGCGAACAGGGCTGGATATTTAAAATTTTCCAACGGTACATTCTTTTCAATGATATAAGAATAAAAAGAGGTAGAAGTAAACACTAATGTTTTCGGTGGGCTACTGTGTAATCGTTCAATTCCAATATATCCCCCTGCGCCAACAACATTATTAATAATTACATTTTCATTCAATTCCTTAATAAGGAATCTTTGAAATTCTCTGGCTATAATGTCATATTGACCGCCTGTACTAAAAGGAACAATAATTTGTATTTGAGATCGTGCTGGAATACTAAAAAATAATAAGAGTATAAAAATTATATATTTCAATTTAATTGCTCTCCTATAATATAATTCTTACTGTATATAGCACGTAACATATCAATTTCTCCGTTTTTAAAGGTAAAAAATTTAGACATATTAGAAGACAATTTTAATATTTTATCTCTTCTTTTTTCCGACAATGGATGCCCTTTATTCCATAAATCCCTAGGAGAAAAAATAAAGCTACCAAATACCTTATCATTTTTTCCCTCATCTATTGTATAAGTTGGATAGATAATTTGATCTACTAATGTCTTACTTAGGTACTTTAGGTTACCATCGTCGGCAATGTGATGTTCTATATATGGTCCGCCGCTAGCTACTTGATCCAAAGTTAATAAGGTAGTATCAAATTTTGAAATACTATGTAGTCTATTAACTAATAAATGGCATTGTTTAATAGTTAATTCTGGCAAATCGGGAGTCAAGTAAAATGCTTCATCGTAAAAATTACTAAATTGATCTTCAAGAATAACACGATTCAGATATTGTCTTGGTGTAATATCTATACGTAGATCGGAAAATTTAAAAATATAGTGACCTTCTACTAAAGAAATTTGCGGTTTATCAAAACCCCATACATAACATACGGTTTTTCCATCTTTAGATAATATTACGTGATCTTCAATTGATTGTTTAAATAGATGTGATCTAACTACATGCCATTGCGGACCCCAAGTATAATGATGAAAATTATTAAAATGGAACGTATCAGCCCATTGATTAAGAATTAACGAACCAACTTCTATATGTCTAAACTTGGTATTGAGATTTTTTAGATCTAATGATTCTACAAATGGTATTGCAGTTTTAAATATTTCTTGATTAAATTTAGAATCTTTACTTTCAAATTCATTTGAAAAGGAGCATATTTCGTCTACATGAATATTATTGTTTAAAAAAGCATCTAAAGCTACTTGACTATCTATCCCGCCACTATACATAATTACTACGTAATCATATTTTTCTCTAATTTGTTTTGCTCGTTGTTTATATAGTCCGCAAATGTCTGTAGCAGGTTCTGTAGTCCAATCATATGATGACATTAAATCATCGTTGTAGATAAATTTTATTGTATCACCCGAAGTTTTGGATAGAATTGCGGCATCAAATTTACTAAAAGTTTTTACGTTGCCAATTTGGTAATAACCATTTCTGGTAAAATCATCTTCTTCAATAAAAAATCTCATTGAGTTTATCCTTATATAAATTCATCTACCTTGATATTTATATATGAGAGCAACGCTACGAAATTAATTCATTAATTATCTCCTCAACTGATTTAATACTATTAATTTGATCAACGCTCTTGCTACTAATTAAAATATGTCCTTTATTTGGTGATTTATTTCCTTCCCATAGACTAGGAGTATGGTTGAACTCATCATTATCTTTAAAATCTGAAAATACTATACCATTTTGTGGATAAAAAGTAGAAGAGATTTGTGTAATATCTTTACTGGACGAATTAACGATTCTAAGTTTAGTTCCATAACTAATGTTGCTTTCTTGGGCAAAAGCAAATAGCGTACCAAGGCCAACTGCTGATGCTCCCAATTCCAATAGATGTCTAACATCTTCTTTTGAATTAATGCCGCCCGATGGAATAAAATGTTTGTCAGGGAATAATTCTAAATATTTTTGTAATGATTCGTCTAATTCTAATGATGAATTATTAACTCTACCGGCAGCATGTTTGCTTTTAAAAATTACAGCATCATAAAGTTCAACATCTTGGTCAAAGGACACAGTCTTCCAAATTACTTTGCAACCAAAAGATTTTATTTTCTCTATATTTTTATATCTTGTATTTTTTAGTAAAGGCCTACCCAATAGCTCACAGTGACTAACTTTTTTGAAAATATCGATTACTCCAGGAACTGCCAACTTATCTTCCTGAACACTGAATACTATATTATTGCCACCGGTGATATTTTGAAAATAATCAAGTTCTTCATGTAATCTCTTAAAATTTATCGAACCATCTCGTTCAAAATACATAGTTAAAATATTACTTGGAAATCCTCCAGCTCGCCAAACAGCAATAGCTAAATTAAGATTAGATACTGTATTCATTGCTAAACATAATATAGGATGTTTACACGTAAAAAAATCATGCTTTGACATAAATTATACCTCTTATGAAATATTTATGCACACGTTTAGCGGATACTATAAATATTAGCAGGAGTGTCACTATGAAAAAATGGTTTGATTATCAAATGAAAAATCAAGTACAAAGTTATGATTGGGGGCAATACGCCACACCTATTACAAATATAAAAGATTCTTTTGGATTGATAACTACTAGTATAAAAGAAAATTATTACAACGGAACATGTAAGGTAAAGTTTAGTAAATTTTTTACCGAAGACTGGTTCCAAAGTCAGGCAACCGTTGGTTCAACAATTACGGCCGTCGAATTAAAAGAATATATCGATGATCCTGCATACGCGGGCCTAACAAAAAATATAGGCTGTGATTATTATAATTTAACGGAGCGAGACGAAAAGGCAGTAACATTAATGTTTTCAAAAAAATTCAATTTGAATCCATCCGGTATGCAGATAAATGTTCATTTGCAACAACCTGGTCAAATGTTTCCGATGCACATTGATCGTGTTCAACGTAACGATGCTGGATTATTTTTACCATCAAAGTATAATAGATATATCGTATTTCTGGACGATTGGAAGTACGGACAGATGTATCAATTTGGCGAAACATTTATTAAATGGAAGGCCGGTGATGTATATTCTTGGCCGTTACGTGATATGCCACACGGTACAGCTAACGTAGGGTATGATCCAAGATTTTTATTAATCATTACGGCGATGAGACTGAATTCAACACTGTAATATAAAATAAGGTGCTTCCTCCCTGCGGCGGTAATTGTAGTACATCAAGCATATGGACCTCAGAACAACAATTAGTTCTTACCACATACCATCACACATACCTTCCACCCGCTCGCGGCCAGGGAGGATTATCGCATTGCCAGCGCCCTTGTTAAGGGTACAGTCCCACGGCTATCACACCGTTTCTCATCATGCGGACCACATTATCCAGTGATTACCTGGAACGTTCTTTTATGCTCCTTTCACACACATAACTTGCTTCAGGGTATGGCGTATCATAACCAAATCCTGTTGATTCGCCATGACCTCATCAATGTCCTTGTACGCACCAGGAATCTCATCCAGCACCGCTGAAGTCTTGTTGCACTCTACACCCAGCGTCTGCGCTTGTAAATCTGCCACCGTAAAGGTCTTCTTCGCTTCGGTGCGTGACATCTTACGCCCAGCACCGTGACTGCAAGAGCAATAGGATTCCGCACTTCCCAATCCTTCAACGATAAACGATTTGGCTCCCATGCTACCAGGAATGATTCCCAAATCTCCTTTGCGGGCACGTATCGCACCCTTGCGGGTAATATACAGGTTGGTGCCAAAGTGGTTCTCAATCTCCAGATAGTTATGGTGACAGTTGATCGCTTCCTGAGTGATTACAAACTCCTTGGCCACGTGCCGCCGCAAAGCCGCAATAACCTTGGTCATCATCTGTGCGCGGTTTTCTTTGGCGTATGCTTGTGCCCAGCCAATTGCATTAATGTAATCCTTGAAGTCCTGTGTTCCGTCCGGCAAATAAGCCAGATCACGATCCGGCAACGTGATGAAGTATTGTTCCATCAGAGTCTTAGCACGTTCGATAAAGTAACGACCAATCATGTTACCAATACCGCGACTTCCTGAGTGCAACATAATCCACACATCACCTGATTCATCCAAACACAGTTCGATAAAGTGATTACCTGACCCCAAGGTTCCCAGTTGAGTGCCATACTTGTCCCACGCCTTTGTGCGATCACCTTTATACAACACATCTATTACTTGCTCAGGCGGGTAGGGTAATCCATCAGGCATACAGGAGAATCCAGAATGCTTTCCACCCGCACCCAACGGCACATCGCGTTCAATTTGTAAACGAATGTCACGCAATGAATCCGGCAAATCTTCTGCCCGCAAGCTGGTGCGAACCGCGTTCATACCACAGCCGATATCAACTCCCACAGCCGCAGGAATCACCGCATGTTCAGTCGCAATCACACTTCCCACAGTGGAGCCAATTCCGGCATGAACGTCCGGCATCAGTGCCACACCGTTCTTGTGTATAAACGGCATTTTAGCCAGGTTCATTGCCTGAGTCCGGGCACTGTCTTCGATATGATCCGTCCAGGCTTTGATCGGAACACGTAACGTATCGTCAGTAATTATTTGCTTAAAAGTCATTTTTCAACTCCAAAATTCGATACCCCGATTCCAGCAGACTGGACAGAATAGATATCTGCGGTATCGGCAGTAAAAACACCCCGAACAAGATAACATTCCGTTTTAGTTCCTGTAATTAATTTAGATTCAAAAGTTTTACTATCTAACACCCAGCCTTCAACATTGTCGGCAACGAACCTACGATAGTTTGATCGTCTAAATTCACATTCGGCAGTTACCGGTTTCATATAATTTTCAAAGGTAACTACTTCAAAACAATCAGCGATGTCATCTAATACGCCTTGCGGAATTTCTTTAAGATTAATTGTTGTCATTTTTCAACTCCGAAATGTTGTTTACTCTTTTCGTTCATCCATAGACTTTATCATTGATTTCATCATTGATACCATTTTTTGCATAGCAACTTCTGGAGATTCCACTTGACTACAGGCTGCTTTAACCTCTTGCTTTTGCCACTCTTTGGCTGCTTGATCGCACAATTCCTTGTTAGTATAGTTACCCGCGGACTGTAATCCGGACGCAGTAATAATTATTAATGCCCACATCATTCTTCAACTCCAAAATGTATGAGTAAATCTCTGCCTAACAACGGACCATGTTCCCATGCACTACACGCATAACGATTACATTCCTTCACAATCAACTCGGCATGACAAGCCAGCAACTCATGAATTTGTTCATAGTCTAGTGTAGTCCAAGTATAAGACACAGCCGTATCCAATGCCTTGCCGGCTAACAGTTTAGTTTTTTCGTTCATCTCACGAGCTCCAATAAGTTTCTGAGGACGGACTGCAATAGTAAGACGTATCATAACGCTCAGTAAACTCTCGGCCACCCATAAAGTTTGTTTTAGTCACATACGTTTCATGGATTTCAAAACGGTAACCGTCGGCTTTTTTATAAGTGGGATAAAGGTCTTTGATCTCGCGTTCCATAGCGGCACTATCTTTGCGATCATAATCATATTTCCCAACAAGTCGCTCGCCGGCTTTCTTACGAGCATCTTTCTTGTAAATTTCTAGGGTGAACATCATGTTGTGATCTCCTTTAATTAAATTTGGCCAGTAGCAAAAGCAAACTCTGCCGAATACCCATTGCGGAACCACGCGATGTCCTTGCCGTTTTCGAGCACAGTAACGGAGTCCCCGCGCTGATTGATTCGTAATTTCAAGACACGGCCATTAAGTTTCATCGTAGCGCCAGTTTTGCCTTTCTGATATGTGGACTCAACTTGATTGCGAATCTCTTTGCGGGCTCGTTCAACTGCCTTTTGAGCTGAGTAAAACTGACTTTCCATTTCGGAAAGTTTTTTAGCCATTTCAGCTTCTTTAGCAACCAATTTATTGTAAGCTTCGAGGTTCATTTATTTCTCCGTTTCTTTAGTGTATGTGTCTATTATACAGCCTTCTGACCACGGTGTCAACTACTATTATTCACCCCAATCTTTGCGATCCGTGCATTCGTCGTATCCACGCATGTATTCAGCAATTTCTTCTTGATCCAAGTCCGTCACTACGTCGCCGTTGTAAGATCCATCGGGATACCAATGTGGAGTGGCGTTACGGCTGTAATATGCATCTGCACTACCGCGGTCATATAGCGAACCATGACGCTCACGATCATACTGCGGAATACCTATTGTGGTAATTTCTGACATAACCTCTCCTTACATGAATTTAATTGAACCATCACGTCCGATACGGATGAACCCTTCCATTGCATAACAGTATATGAAAATTGCATCAACTGTTTTATACGACATTTGCTTTGCTCCGTTATCTAACTGTATGTAGCTATTATACGCTTTTTGATCAAAAAGTCAACTAGAAAAGGCAAATAAATTTCTGCAATGAAATCAATAACTTACGTCCAGTAAAACTCTGGTGATTAATTGGGTTATGTAATCTGTGAGGAGTTGTTAGTGTAACGGACCATCCATACCAATCATATTGGGATTTTCTAATCCCAATATCTTACAGATTTTCTTAACGGATTTAGGAGCATCAAATGGATCATCATCTGGTGTAATTATTCCTTTTATACTGCCATCACTTCGCAATATAAAAACATAATCATCACCAGTAATACTTTCATCTTCATCAAACTCATCTTCTAATTCACTTTCAACCTCTTGCTCTTGAACTTGTTTCTTTGCGGCCGTAGTCATAGTACGCTCCTCGGTGAATTTATATTGTATGTTTGCACATACCGTATTCGTATTTAAGCAATCTAGATATTATCTGCGATAAAACAAATGATTATCAATTGTAGCTACACGAGTATATATACGACTCCAGTCTGGTTTGACATAATTGGCATGAAAAAATTCTGCTCCATCAGTAATATCTGCAACTTTTTTATCATTAGATAATATCATCTTGGCGATGCTTTGACTCTGACTCCAGGTAACTGGATTTTTTGGACGGCTAGCAGATCCATCACAGGTCCAACTAAATTGACATGCAATATTACGTGGATTATTACTGCCCTCATATACTACACCGCAAATAGTTTTCGGATACCGACCACTATTAAGACGATTCATAGTTACATTTGCTACAGCAATTTTACCCGCATAACTTTCACCACCTGCTTCATAATATATGTTTTCGGTTAAACATTTTAGTTCAGCTTGATCAACCTTGGTACCAAAATTTAAATTTTTAAAAACTGAATTGATACTGATGTTTTGATAGGAACTTTTTATAGATTCCAAATCAGTGAACAGCTTCACATTGAACATCATACTAATGATGGCCATGGTAAAGAATAATGCAGTAGTGCTTCGCATAAGTTTATTAGACATTATGATTGTTTCTCCTCTTTCACGGTTGACAAGATATTTAAAGTACTGAACTTATAGTAAACGTAGTGTTAAACTACAATATGTTAGCACATATCTTGGTTATAATAGCAGATATTTTAGCAAAAATCAACTAAAATTTAAAAACATTTGGCGGGCTCATACCAAATTTCTCCAAAACTGCTAGATTTTTCTTCTCCACTATATGCAATTTTAATGCTTGACCTACAGCATCATCACTGCACATGGCAACCAAAATATCTTCGTTGCCGGGTTGTTTGGCCATGTCGGCTAAACCACGACCAAAACCAATAACTGGCATTAGGCTACCAGTTTGTACTGCTGTTAAATCAACCCCCATCTTACTTAGTCCAGAAATTTGTTTAGTTAATTTCCCAGCCGCTCTGCTAAAACTTTCTCCCAATGTTGTTGCTAACTCTGCCACTTCTCCACTGCTACTGGATAAGATTGAGTTCATCTGGGTTTCTATCAATGTCTTATAATCAGCTATGGATCTACCACTTGGATATCCAGAATACGCAACCCCCATGGCCGTAGTAGTCCAATCACCGGCACCAGCGGCAGCCAAATCAGACTGTAGATTTGTTAACAATGTTAAAATTGTTTGTGCTTGCGAGGTGCTTGCTAATTTATCATTGGCCGTTTTTGCCGCATTTAAAATTACTGCAATTGGTCCGCCACCGACTATACCTATTAAATCTGCGGTAGTAATATTCCCATCTGGTGAATCTGCTTCTGGCAAAACAGTCGCTAAATCAGTCAAATCTGCAATCTCAACAAAATTAGGGGCGGCATCCAATGCATCTGTTGCTGGAACATCTTCCAGTTGAGCTAACATTTCACCCAACTGTTGTGGGTCAGTGATATTCTCTCCACCTGGTATACTGTTTAACAATTTAGGCATCTGCCCATAGATGTTGGTATCTAAGAAGTTGTTTAGTTCTGGCACCATTGCAATGGGATCGAGTAAATCTTTAGCACTGGTCATTATCACTGATGGGTCAATATTTAATGCAGATTTAATTGACGCTATATCTGTTGGTGCATTAATAGTGCTCAATATGTTGCTGACTTTACCTACAGCAAACGTATTGCCGGCAAATTCTTTTAAGTCTGCTGGTATAGTAGGTAATCCAGCATCTGATAATTTTGGCATTAACCCACCAACTGCTCCCAGACCTTTGCCTATTAGATTAGCTGATACATTGATGGCATTTCCTACATTGTTTTTAAAATCCAATAGACCCTGTACTTGTTGCGCTTGAGCATTGGTCATTAACGATCCAGCGGCACCCAGCAGGTTAGCACTGCCGCCCAGCCCACCTATCGCACCAGTAACTGAACTCATTGCACTGCCCAAAGCCCCGGTTGCACCACTTACTGCCTTGCTAATTTCACCCATCGCGCCACTTGCTAACCCACTTAACTTACTGCCCATGGATGTAACACCATCCAATGCCGCACCGGCTTGTGTAGTTAGTGTGTTTAATCCAGTAGAGATAGCTGATTTTGCGTCTGTCAAGGCTGATAAGTTTTCAGAAGATCCTAATTTTTGCATTTGTGTGCCCAGCTCTTTGAGTCCAACACCAGCCACCATGCTTAGTTTTCCCAGCCCACCAGTTGCCAGGTCGCTAATTTTAGTAATACCAGCACCAAACTCATTGAATCCCATTGTGCTTACTGTCTGTGCGGCTTTAAGTAAATCACCAGCCATCGCAGCCGCACCAGATGCTTTACCCATATTTTGTACAAAACTACTGATATCGCCACTGGGAAATATCTTCTCAGCTTGTCCTTGTGCAGCTTCGGCAAATGTTTTTCCAGTAAATCCTGAACTAGCTAATGATGCGGCAGCATCTACTGGTACACTGCCCAGCATACCAGGCAATAAGTCTCCACCAATGGCTAATACTGCGGTACTGTTTGCTGTACCAGCGGCGGCTGCCGCAGTAACACATAGTTTAAATTGAGCCGGCAAAGCAGAAGAACTAAAACTTGTTGTAGAGTTAGTAATGTTATTGAGATTTAATCCATCACCTTTGATCAATCCCAAACTAGCTATAATACTTGCAGGAGTATAACTCATGATCTCACCGTATAAGGAACACCAGCCTGCCCGGGCAGCCCGGGGGTGTATGTCGCGGATGCCCGCTTGGCAGCATCAACACAGGTCAGAATTTGGCCTGGCATCTTTGGGTATCCCGGCACAACTACAGCCACATGTATCCATCCCAATGCATCATTAGGAAAATTCTTTTCAAAAATTACCTGTCTAACACTTGTACCCAGTGTTTCCATTATCCATTTAATTAAAGTTACTCGATAAGATTCCAACCATCCGCCAGATGGCTGAAAGTCACAAGCCATTCCTCTAGCATGATCACTAGTGTCACCCCCGGTGCCTGGACGAAATCCGCTAGTAATTATAAAACCAGTACGCCCATCTGCTTTCATTTTATCACTAATAGGATCCATTAATGTTTTTGCTAGGTATGATAAATTACAAGCTATCTGTTGTGGTGTGAATGCTGTTGGTGGGCCAGCGCATCGACTAATTGCAACTTTTTGGGGGGTGCATACAGCCTTATTTGAGAATTGCCCCAATGTAAAATTTTTACTAATTTGTTTTGCATATACTTCAGCGCCGTCATATCCATCAGCTGGCATATCACAACTACCAGGAGGAGAATATGGAGGGCCACCAATTGTTGGTGAATCTGCTCCACTAGTGACTCCTGGTGTGGTACTGTTCGCGGGCGGCACCGCTACTGGTGTAAAACTAGTAGTGGAAGATGGGGAAACAATTGAGCAAGGCATACCGTTACCCCACCATTACGTCAGGGCTACCAGTTGCCATACTATGTCCACATGAATTTGGACTACCCACATAAGCAATTGGTTTACCTTCAACTAATACTGTACTATTTCCCACAGTAATAACCGCGGCTGCATGTGATGTACCAAAGGGTGAATGTGGGGATATAATCGTACCGACTACCGCGCATGGTTTGTCGTTAATAAGAACAGATGGCACTACCATTGATGTGGCTAATCCACCTGCGTTATTTTGATCGTCCTTCCTGACTACTGCTGGCATACATTATTACCTCACTGTATTAGTATTTATATGGAAATACCAGTGGTGGCCTGTATATAAGAGGTTTCGATTTCTTTGTTGGTTTTTGCCACCGTGATTACTTTGGTTTTGTCTAGGGTCATAGCTTCAGCTACATCCGCAGTCATTAAGTAAGGAACAATTGACATGCCTTTAGGGCCAGGAACCAGGCTGACCGGGCGTTCAAATGTGTATGATGTGTCAGTTTCTTCTTTAAGTCTAGTAATAATTTCTTCAGCAGTAACTAACTTTACGCTGACCAAATCACCCACTTTATATCCAGTTTTGATTAATAACATTATATCCCCAATTTAGAAAGTAATACGGATTCAGTAAGCCCAATTAGCCCTTGATATCCACCAGCCACAAACAGTTGCCCGTTTTTATAAATTTGCGGCACTGATCTGTGCCCCTCACTTAACATAAATTCACGAGCTCCTGGATTCTCATCAATCTTGACTTCTGTGAAATTAATGTTCTTGTTGGTTAAATAAGTTTTAGCCATGGTGCAATATGGGCAATTGGCCTTGCTGTAGATTGTTAGCATTATAGTGACATTCCTTTAAACGTATTTGTATCTATATCTTGTTTTACTCCGCCAATAATATAACTACTTATTTCGGTTTCCTGAGGAGCCACTTGAACTTCCCCACCGCTGATCCATTTGGCAGTCCAGGGCAATGGATCACCATTGACTTTGAACGGACTTTTCAACCCTGCGGCAGTCATACGTCTATGAGCAACCCATTCTACATATTCTGATAACAATTGTTCATTAAGTCCAATCATGCTACCATCCTTGAACAGATACTTTGCCCAAGCCTTCTCTTGTTCTGCGGCCGCAATAAACATTGCTTCACATTCAGCTTTGGTTTCTTCTGCAATCTTTTCAAATACCGGATCATCTTTGGGTAATATTTTAAGCAATGTCTGTGTACTGGCCAAATGCAAATTTTCATCACGGCAGATTAGTTTGATAATTTTAGCATTGCCTTCCATCTTTTTAAGTTCAGCAAACGCCCAACTACACGCAAAACTCACATAGAAACGAATACCCTCTAATACATTAACACTGTTAATGGCAAGCCAAAGCAATCGCTTTAGCTCATACATTTTGATCTCTTTGGTTTGAGTACCGCGTTTATTAGTAACAGTATGTGTACCAACTCCAAATAACCGATACCACAAACTGTATTCAATTAGTTCATCATAGTACTTACTGATGTCTTTGGCGCATTCCATAATCTCTTTGATGTCGGTTAACTCATCAAATATTTTACCAGGATCAGAATAGATATTGCGGATAATATGTGTATAACTTCTACTATGAATAGTTTCGTTAAAACTCCAAGTCTCAATCCAGGTCTCAATCTCCGGGATGGACGCCAAAGGCAGAAAAGCCAAGTTGGGACTGCGACCCTGCACACTATCCAATAGAATTTGACGTTTCAGATTACTAGTGAAGATGTGTTGCTCATGGTCGTTAAGTTCTTTAAAGTCCTTGGCATCACGTAACACATCTACCTCAGTGGGTTGCCAAAAGAATCCAATTTGTCGTTCAGTTAACTTCTCAAACTGTTTGTATTTTAATTCTTCATAGCGTTGTATAGCAACACCACCATCAGGATCTAAAAATGCTAATGATTCTAAATGAGATTTTTTCTTGTTTAATGGGAATACCGAATTTGTCATAGTTCTCTTTGGTTAGATGGCGCAACTGTCACATATTTCTTCTGATTCTTTGATACCTGGTGCTGATGTTTCAATTACTATACTACCAACATCCATCTCACCTTGACCATCATATGTGTTGAAGTAATACAATGTCTTGATACCATACTTATAGCACATAACCAAGTGCTTGAACATTTCACTCATGGGGATCTTTTCTTCCTCATAGAACTTGGGATTGTAGCTGGTATTAACACTGATACTCTGATCAATGTATTTTTGCAACACAGCCATGATCTTCAAATATCCTTCTGGACTCTTTTGATCCCACAACAGCTCGTATTTGTTTTTTAACTTACGATACTCAGGTACCACTTGTTTTAACGATCCATCTTTACTTTGTTTGATACTTACATAACTACGTGGTGGTTCTACACCGTTGGTACTATTGCTGATCTGAGCACTGGTTTCACTGGGCATTAGAGCCATCAATGTGGCATTGCGAATTCCTGTGGTACGTAACTGTTTCCTTAATTCTTCCCATGGCATTGTTAACTTATCAGTAATTAGTTCATCTACTTCCGTCTTGTATGTATCCACAGGTAAAATTCCATCGCCATACTTGGTATCTTTACTACGAGTACAAGCACCTTTCTCTACTGCAAGATCTGCACTTGCTTTGATTAGATAATAACTCCAGGCTTCAGCATACTGATTAACCAACTCCAATGCCGCTGGATCAGTATAGCCAACATCATTCTTGGCCAACCAATACGCAAAGTTAACAATACCTACACCCAATGGTCTAAACTCTTGGGTCGCTATCTGTGCTGCCTTGATGGGATAATTTTGATAACTCAACAAACTATCTAATCCACGTACCGCTAACGCACAGTATTTCTCAAAATCTCGTGGGTCTTTAATCAATCCCCAATTAATTGCTGACAGGGTACATAATGCGATACGGCCATTCTCATCGTTAATGTCAGTCAACGGCACTGTGGGTAATGTAATCTCACAGCATAGATTACTCATCTTGATTGGGGCAAGGTCAGGTTTGAATGATCCATGAGTATTGGCGTGATCCACATTCATTAAGTAGATACGTCCAGTATCTTTGCGTTCATTCATAAATGCAGTGAACAAATCCACTGCCTTGATGGTCTTTTTCTTAAGTCTAGTATTACGTTCAGCACGTTCGTATAACTCTTTAAACTTATCTTGATCTGCAAAAAATGCATCATACATGTCAGGCACGTCGTGTGGGCTAAACATGGTGATGTCACCACCAGTTAACAAACGTTCATACATGAGTTTGTTAAACTGCACACCGTAGTCCATGTGACGGATACGATTGTCGTCGGTACCTTTGTTGTTTTTCAATACCAACAAGTCTTCTACTTCTAAATGCCAAATTGGGTAATACAATGTTGCGGCACCATTACGTACACCACCTTGACTGCAACTACGTGTGGCTGCTTGGAATACTTTGTAGAAAGGAATAACGCCCGTATGATATGCATCCCCGCGACGAATTGGACTACCCAAGGCACGAATACGGCCAGCACCAATACCAATACCGGCTTTCTGACTCACATAACGAACAATGCTGGCACTGGTAGCACTGATGCTGTCTAAGCTATCATCAGTTTCAATTAACACACAACTGCTGAATTGACGTTGTGGTGTACGCAGTCCGGCCATCATGGGAGTAGGCAAACTAATGTAATGTTGACTTACTGCATCATAGTAATCTTTAATCCAAGTCAATCTAGTTTCTGCCGGATAGTCAGCAAACAATGTGGCCGCAATCATCATGTAAGCCACTTGTGGAGTTTCATACATCTCTCCAGTAACACGATTCTTAACCAGATATTTGCCGCGCCATTGTTCCATGGCGGCATAGGTAAACTTCATGTCACGTTCGTGATCAATATATTTGTCCAACTTGTTAATTTCATCTTCGGTATATAACTCTAAGATTTCTTTGTCATAGTAACCAATCTCTACATTGCGTTTGATCAGTTGCAGTAGTGGCCACGGTTCAATACTATTGTAAATTTCCTTACGCAGATGATAATTGATCAACCGCCCAGCCACATACTGATATCCAGGATGTTCTTCGCTAATTAGATCAGCCGCACTCTTGATAAGAGTTTCTTGAATGACACCAGTCTTGATACCAGTATAGAATTGTATGTGGCTTTTAATTTCTACTTCGCTGGCGCTGACATTGTTTAAATTCTCAGTGGCCCAAAATACAACCTTGTGTAACTTCTCGATGTTGAGCGGCTCTTTATTGCCGTTTCTTTTAGTGACTAAAATCTGTTGTTGACTCATTGACTGGCTCCATTAGTAGTATTGTTCAATATTTAAATCAGTGGGAGTATAGCAGTGCTTTGTGACACAGTGAGCACCGATAACAGTCGTATTTACAACTTCATTGAAGTGATAATTTATGACATGTTTATTATTAACCACTACTATATTCACTTGTTCTTTCTTATGTTCATCATATAATACACGCAATTCCAACTGATTAACGTTGTGTTTGCTTAGTGCTACAGTATATAACATTCCCAGCGTTTTTGCAAGGTCGCAATAATAATTTTCAGTCAATAATTCCCAAGGACTTGGCCACTGGCTAACATCGTGGGAATCCAAATAGTGGTCGACGTAGGGGGCGAAACTCCAGAGATTGGAGGTTTCTTTCAAGGCATCACACAGTGATAGGGTATCCAATTGTTGCCGTAGTTCACGCCAGATTGCCATCCTGACATCGGGTTTTTGAAACCAAATAGACTCACTCAATTATATCTCGTATTCTGGTTAGTTATGAAAAATATCGAATTTGATATCGCATAGTAGCAGGTTGACCAGTGCTGGTGGTAGTATAGTACACGGTAGCTACACCACCACTAGCAATTGTGGCAGTGAACGTTACACCCACAGGAGTAGAGTCGTTGCTATTGACGCCGATTGGAAACGCTGATCCTGCATTGTTGGCAAATACATTATCAACAAGTCTAACCCCGTCAGTATCCATAGCAAGTATTAATGTACCAGCTTGAACACCTCTACCAGATCTAATAATAGCATAATCAATCCAGGCACCAATAACTGAAGTGGGGTCTGATCCATTTGTTGCATATGGAATAAAAGTTATACCAGTTGTGGTGGCGGCAGATATATTATTAAGTAAGGTAATTGACTTACCTGCTTGTATATGATAATAACCAGTTTGTAAACCACTACCTGGTATTACTGAAAAGTTTGCACCTGTGGTGTGATCAACTCTTGGCAGTTTACTTGTGGTCACACAAGCATCTGTTCTAGCAAAATAATCGCCAAAGCTGGCACAATTACCAGATTCATATTTAATGACTGATGTTAAGGCTGTAGCTGCCAATGAGCCTGCCAATTGAGTTCCCACATCCAAGTAGGTGTTAAATGCTGAAGTAACAGCAACATTGGTCGCTCCGTAACCGTGGATACCTTCGTTAAATATTTTATCAAATACACTGTTTGTAATGTTAACACGAGCTGTTTCAGTGCTGGTAGGACTTTCACCAAACTTACACCCAGTGTAAAGATAATTAAAATAACAATGATCAAACTTTATACCATTGTGTGATTTAATACCAACTACTCCATACGTATGCCCGTTAAATTCACAATCAGTAAATCTCACATTGAGTGGGGCACCATCAGTCAATGAATTAATTCTCAAACAAGCCTTGCTTGATGAAGATGAAGTTATGTATGAGGTATCAACAGTACTGGTAAATGGTCCTTGAAATTTTACACGGGAAAAACTTGTTTCAATGGCATAGTCCATTAAGAATACATCTTGGTTACTTCCAAGTTCTTGTTGGAATGTTATGTCACGTATATCGATATATTTGGAAGTTATACCACCACCCTGGCCCTGTGCTATGTCCGTTTGTTGTCTGTTGTCGCTTAGTATAGCTGTATGGATTGAAGCGGAGGTGCTTTGTTTAATAAATGTACAATCCATACCATCCCCAATCATAGTTGCATAAGTTGGGATTTTAATGTATAGAGTTTCCAATGGAAATAGCGCATGATAAGCGGCTGTTCCAATTAAATATGTTCCAGCCGGAAAATATAATGCACGTCTAATTTCTACGTTTAACTCTCGGCAAAATAATTCATTCAATGCACGATTAATAGCCGCAGTGTCGTCAGTTGAGCCATCGCCAACTGCACCAAAGTCTTTGACATTTACCATGTCATCAAACTTCTCTTGCATTGTTCGTACAATAGTAGCTTGATTGCGACCAGTGAACACATTGTATCCGGCAGCCGCACCTTTGTAGGTATATGTTTCCAACTGGTCCAGTAGATTACTGTATTCTGTCAATACCTCAGTGTTGCCTATTTCTGGAGCATTTTCTTCAGCATTGGTAAGTCCATTACCAATGAATAATCTGCGTGAGTCAGTGGCCCACCCCAGTTCCCCGGAAGCTAATTGGGGTAAATCTTCTAGTTTACCCCTGCGATGTTTGATTTGTGAAATACTTACAATGGCCATAACGTTGTCCTTTATACCTGCGTGATATTTATCAGGTATTTATGCGGTAATACCTCTCTACTCGATCTAACCATTGTTGTTCCCACATGTCAAATTCTGCCCCTTCTATAACGAATTCCTGATATACGTTGTCTGCACTGCACATTAAAATAACACCAGTCTTGATGTCGGTATCGTGCATGTTGTTGTGTGCCAGGGCATAAGCCACTAACTGAATAAAGTAATCACCAATCCATTCACGTTTTTTTAGTTTATTAGTTTGTTTAAAGTCCATGATTGCTGGGTTCTGCTTCCAACGACCAATACAATCGCTAGTGCCAGCATATAGTCCGGTATAATACAGTGGTACTTCCATACCCCAGATCTCATCGGCATGTGCCAACCCTTCTGCAATAATGGTTTTTGCCATCTTATGACTTTGCTGGCTGTAGGGATTGGAGCCAGGTTCTCCCAGTACATCGGTTTTAACATAATCCTCCAACCACTTGTGCATACGAGTACCACGTCCGGCTGCTTCAGTACTAATCTCTTGTGCCTTTTGTGGACCCACACGTTTACGCCAATTGTTTAATGCTTGTTTTGATTCTTCCGATTTGGTTGCATCCAGGATTGTAGTAACGCTGGCCACTCGGCTTCCATCAGGCAAACAGTAATGTCGTTTACCTGCAATTGTTTCACGGGAAATGGGTTGGTAGTTATGTCGTTGTATTAACAAGTTTATTCTCACTAAACAACTATTATAACAGATTACGAACGGTTATTCAATGCCCTGTTCGCCATTTGAGATACTTTTGCTTGTGGGTCAATACCGACAGTGTCTGGTACTTCTTCGTCTGGTGCGGCATCTATTTCGTCACCATAGTCTGCAAATTTGATTGTATCTCTATTAATGCCAGAAATGACATTTTTTAATGATTTGGATTTTTCATACATTCTGACCAATGCTTTGTAATTAAATGGTACACCAGCTTTGTGTACAACCTGGATGAAAGCATCTGTGCTGAAGTCACCAATATGGCCAAAGTCATGACTGCGACCACGTAATTGGCTGATAACCCCAAGTAGTGTAGCTTCTAAATCGTCGGCTACACCCTCGGGTTCAACTTCTTGTCCAGCAAACTCAAAGAGTCTCATTATCTAACTTCACGGCCCAACTCAGCTTCGCCACCGGCGGCTGCGTCAGTTGCACCCATTGCATCACCAGCACCAAGATCGGCACCAGGAACAGCAGGCATCTCAGCACCAGGAGCAGCCATTGGAGCGGCTGCTTCACCAGACAATGACATAGTGGCAGTGTTAACACTTTCTCTAGCTTGCTTCAGTGTGTCTAACAAACTGCTCAATGTATTGTTTACGCTACCGTTATAGGCTGCGGCTTTGTCGCTACCCAATTGGTCTCTCATACTGTCTAACAATGGTGGAATGTCTTCATTAACAATACTGCTGATGTCTTCAACCATTTTTTGTAAACGATCAACGATGTCTTTTGCGGCAAGAATAGTTTCAGCTTGTTGCATTTCACCTTCATTGATAATCACATGGTTGTTTTCTACCAGCCAACGTTGTAGACCTTCTTTCATTACCAACAACTGCATGAATTGGCCATTTTTTTCACTTAGTACATGACCAAATTTTCTCTTGTAGGCAACGATGTTCTCCTGAACCTTCGCCAATAAATCACGGGCTTTGCCCTCGCTTAAGCCAGCAGTTTTAATTTTGAAACCGTACTTCTGATCCAGTTTCTTGTTAAGATCCGCGGTGGAAAACGATTTTAAATCTGATAGTTTCATGACATCATTCCTTTATTATATTTAGTTAACCGGCAATATTTTTTAACATTGAGAACCGCTTGATCCAAGCGTGACTTGGTCTCGGTATACTTACTACTTAGTAGTCCAAACCTGTCAAAGTTCTGACTTTTTAAGTTTTTTCGCATCTTATGCTGTAGTATCTCAGCATCAGTAGTATATCGGCAAACCTGTTCATCTAATCTAGAAATAGATATAGCCCACATACATCTATTTGAAATTTCACTTAATACATATATAATTGCACATGTTTTACTAAAGAAAATTACTGGATCACGCAATGGTTTTTTGCATATCACTTGCCCATCCGGGTCAACTGTAATAGTCCAGTCTTTAATTACGTAACTGGAGTTCCCGTGCTGAAATATCAACTGGGAACCGTTACGCTTTAATGCATCTAATTCGCGTGATGCAAACGTAGATATCTTATCAAAATCTCCAGGGGTCATTTTATTATACTAGCCAATACGTTTATGTGTCCGGATACCCAACCTGCAACTGCAAGCCCGCCCAGCACCATGTATGTCCATTTATGTTTGAATTTCTCCAATTCTCCTACTTTTCCTGCCAGTTCTTGATGTTGCTTACTACTGTCTTCATGCATCTGGTCTAACTGTTTCATAATTCCATCTCTGGTTAAATCTAAACAGTCATGCATATCTTTGACACCAGATTTAAGATTATCTAATTTGTCGTCGATATTCTCAACCTTTGTTTCTAATACACTTACTCGTTCTGTTACTGTCGGCATGGTTAAATATTCCTATTGGTGAAGGGCAGATTACGCTAAACAGGGTTCTGAGATGAGCCAAAAGGAGCCGATTGTTGTATCCAATATTGCATAGATATCAAGTATTATTTATGCTTAAATTAATTTTTCAAAGTATATATTTGCACCAACTTTGAATATGGGAGACGACATATCCACTGTTTCCCTCAAGTTAGCGATACAAGGGATGTTATTCATATCCTGATTCAACGCCCATAATGGCTGATCATCCTTGTCAAATACCGCAGTGTGTTCTACAGTGAAATTGAAACTCCAGACAGTCTGATCACCTGTAAATTCTGATCCAAACTTATGAACAGCCAAATCCACTGTGGCTTTTTTAGGCACATCCAAGTAGATTGGCTGTGCTCGTAAACTAATAGTTTGTATGATAGTTTCAAAGTTTCTTTGTTGATTCCTACTGCGTTCCCAGGTTGATTGATCTCTAACTAGCTGTTCTGCGTCATCCATGAACATGGGAATCTCTTTACGGTATACACTAATCACCCCGGTCTTTGTTATATCCACCAGAGTGTGGCAAGAGATCATGTTCTGATAATTGCTGGTTTCGTTGGTTCCGATTGATGTTCCGTGAAATTTTTGCATGTAAGTTATTTATAGTCAAGAAAAAAGCCTTACAAAATGTAAGGCTTTTTCTTATGCTACGTAACTTAACTATTAAACACCCTGTCCGGATGTAAATGTGCATAGTGTAGTAACTGTGAATGCACCAATGGTAGCGTTGGCTACTGTTGGGCCTTCAACTGCAACGTACAATACATCAGTTGTACCAGCAGTAAATGCGCTGATACCGCTAACTGAGTTAGTTAGTGCTAGTGATGCAATTAAAACTTCGATTTGTGCCTGAGTCATATTTGTTGCGGCACAGTCCAATACTTGTACTGTGCGTCCAAATGATCCAAAGGCTGCGCTTGCGCCGTTTACTTGGGTTACTCCGATTGCCATGATTTAAATCTCCTATTGTTTGTCGCTTTCGCGTACATGTAATTATTTATACCGAAAGCAAAAAATCAGCTAATTGTGTGGAATTAACAGCCGAACATTGGATTTATAATACCACTGTAGATCACAGTTAATTGCCAGGTCGTTCAGTTTACGATTGATACGTTCAGCGGTATCAAAGTATTGTTGTTGGGTTAGTGACGAGAAATCAATGATGTTTCTTCGTGCGGCTTTGGCATTGCTATCAGTAACTCCCAGGTCGCTACCCAACTGTATGAAAAATGCACGATTTATATTGTGATCCCGTTGCCCTAACATCATGTCACGAAAATATCTCTTGATAGCAAACTCAGGCAAATGAACATTGCGATCATCTTGTAATTTGCTTCGCAACTGCTTGTTATTTAACACGGCAATGATATTATGTACGTCAGTAGCATAGCTTCTAATACCATCGAAATCACCCATGGTAAACGTCTGTTTACAGTATCTTTGAGCATAATCTGCGTCGAATCTACGCATTACCTCTATTAAAAGTAACAAGAAGAATAATGTGGTAGCAATGTCGCTAATGGGCTTATTATCGAAGTTATCCGTGTATCTAAAAACTCTCGCCTCAATTAAGTCTTGTATGAAATTCATACCCTAATCCTGCGATTTTGATTCACGTAATCTATGAATTGCCCTAGTGAATTTAGTAGGATCGTGAGCCTTGATACTGTTTAACATTCGTCGTTCTAATTCGTCTGACACTTCAGCATCAAAGTTTTCTTTGATGTATTGTAGCAGGTGAATCGCCCCCTGAATAATATTATTAGCCCGTGATTCCACAAAGTTGTGTGGTTCACGTTCTATTAAATGTGAGTCTAATTCAGATAGTAGACTTTTTGTTTTTCTTAGCAACCCGTCTCTCCAATATATACGAATATTTATACATAATTACTTAACTGTACGCAATCCACTCAGCATATCTTTAATCTTGTCACGCTGTATTTCACTTGTGACCTTGCTGTTATCTGAGTCAGTCACAACAGAACTGGTCACCACTGAATTGGCTTTTATACGATTCATAATATTGCTGTTGGTTGCCGCTGGAGTTTCGTCATCGTCAACACCTTCTGCATCTCTGATACGCAGAGTGTTGACATCATATTCCAAATCTATCTTGGTTCCTACCCCACTGCTACTACGTGTCTTCATTAACTGCAATTGATAACGACCACGCTCTTTCATTGAGCGACTGGTGTAAATTCCCAACACGTTATCTGCTGTATTAATCTTGCTTAATCCCCCAGCTATATGGCTGTGGTCAAACTCTACTTCTTCTACCGCACCACGATTCAATTGCGATGCTGTTACAAACAATACATTCTGTTCTTTGGCAAAGTTACGCAATTCTTCACTGACATACTTGTCTTTAACAAACAAATCATTGGGACTAACCTTGGCACTGACCGGCATCACCAAATCCAAATAATCTACCAATATAAAGTCTACCTTCATACCAGTTTGTATTTGTACCTCTTTGATATAAGCTCGCATATGGTTGATATTACTTTGTGCTGGCAAATACTTAATACGCAACTCGCCAGCTTTCTTGCCCATGATCTTGATCTTCATTTCCACCGTATCTAGATCTCTAAAAATCTCTTTGCTGGGGATACTGGTCAACATACTATCTATACGCATAGCAGTTAACCCTTCACTGAGCTCTAGTGTAATATATACACCACTCAATCCCTGCGTTGCCCAGTTGATGGCTAGGTTTTGCATAAACAAACTCTTACCACTACCCGAACCACCAGCAAATATATTCAACTCACCTCGGTTAAATCCACCAAATAGTTTCCTATCTAAACCCAACCAACCTGTGCTGACTTGTCCATTGCTATTCTTTAATGCCATAAGTCTGGCACGTGGGTCAGCAAAATAATCTGTACCCATGTCTCTGGTTAAACTGATATGTACCGCGTCTTTGATAAGTTTCTCTACTGGATCATAATCACCTTTCTCCAGCAAGTCTGCACTTTTAAGAATGGCTCGTTCCAATTCTTTACGTCGTGTAAAGTTTTCAAACTCCGTCAAAAACCAAGCAGTATGCCCTTCGTTAATCTCGGTAATAACATCTAACTGAACACGAGTAACTGCCTGGATAGTTTTAACATCTGGTAATATTTTATGATTATCTGAATATTCTTTAATAAATTTGGCGGCCGCTTTGATGCTCTTGTCAAAGTTATCTGCATTGTAGATGTTTTGCACTCTGACAAAACTCTCAGCATCACTTAACATTATTCCCAAGAATAACTTTTGAACATCTACATTAAAATCACTAGCCATGTGTATATGTATCCCCTAAGTTTTAAAGTACTTTTTTCTCATCAATTCAATCTTGACCGGATTTGTTTCTGTACGGTCCAAGATATTTTTAAATGCAAATAATTTACCATATTTTATTGTTGCTTCATTGACATCTTTACAAGTTTCCCACCAATCAGGAAAACTAACTGACCATTGTTGTTCCAGGGCCGCATCCACCAATGCCACCCCGGCTTTGTCATTGTCAGGTACAACAATAATTTGTCGTTGTAATGTATTAATTAGTCGTGCCTGACCTTCACTAAGGTTACTGCCCATGATAGATATACCATCAACACTCATTGCATCAAATGGACCTTCACATAAAATTGCAAATACTCTGTCATGTCCTTGCCTATCCATATTAAACACAAAATTGGCAGGTTGGCTGCTGTAATACTTGAGTTTGTCTTTACGGTCTATGCTTCTGGCAGTATAACCCACAGTGACATTTTGATATATCATTGGAACAATTACTCTACGTGCAAACGAGTCTGCATCACTCCAAGATAATCCATACGCAACAGGGTCAATCTTGCGTTCTAGTACATAATCAGCCACTTGGAAAAAATCATGTGGTATAGTTCCAGCCAGTTCGTGCCATACTACCATTTCTTCAAATGTACGTGTTTGCTCTGGTAGGGTACGAGTTTCAAACTTTGGTAACTCTACATGTCTTTTATATTCTGATGGCAACCCTTGCTTTAGCCGAATCGTTTCTAATCTTAACTCATTGATATTTTCAGTTGATACGTTAAGCCAAGTTAACAACTCTTTAAAGTTTGGACTCAACACCCAACCAGGTTGCCACCCAGCTTTGAAATGACAATTAAAACAATGATAGGTAATGCCACCACGTGCAGTGGCTATTGCACCACCGCGTTGCCGTTTGTCAATTGATTCACCACGATGTGTGCAACATACTGCATTGAAGCTGACCCAGCCGCTGGCAGTTTGTTTACGTTTTGACGGCAGATGTGATAACAACACCTGTTGAATAAGATTCTGCATCTTGACAGTGTAACATTTCGTTAACTTGCAAGTCAACGATTCTTGTGAATATTGTTTTTAAGAAATTCATAATGTGTGGGCAAAGTATCTATCACCTTTAATACTTCATCACGATGTGCTGTCCACATAGCATATACTGCTTCCTCATATCCGTCAATCTCACCATATCCAGCATCTTTAAACTTTTTATTAATAGCATCCATGGGATTGAACCCCATACCGGCAGCAATATATGTAATGCCGGCAGTACCAATTGTAAATGATCTGGAACGGTGCATACTTTGTGCCATTGAATTATATTGGTTGTACAATTCTGGTGTAAAATCCCGCATTGAGGGACTGTATGTGATACCCCCAGCAACTTTTTTCCAGTATGGAGTATCATGCCGACCACTTAACGCATAATGTTCTGAAACAAATTCTTTCATACCGATTGTTTGTTCAAAAAATGCATGGTTAAACATATCTACTTCATGCTGATTTACAAATCCATTACGCATTGTTAACATGGCAACGATTTTAATGATACATTCATGCGTCAACATTAGCCCAGTACTTTCCAATGGTTCAATAAAGCCATTAGACAATCCCACTGCCACAACATTCTTTTCCCAAGCACGTTTATGTACTCCATGCTTGATCTTTATATGTCTAAATTCTGCATTTTTAGCTCGCTCTGCGTCGGGAAAAATCATTCGGTTGCTGGCCAAATGTTTTCTAAATTGTTCCTCTGCTTGTTCCTCGGTAGCAAATTGACTACTATACACATACCCTGTACCAATACGATGCCATAACGGTATATTCCATACCCAGCCACATTCAATAGCTGTACAACTGGTGTAGTTTTCCATTTCTGTTGTTTTGTTAATATATGGAATTACGGTGGCTACTGCACGATCATTTAGTAACGTTTCGTTAAACGAAACAAACTCCACACCTAATTTTTGTTCCAACAACATGGATTTAAACCCAGTACAATCAATATATAAATCTGCGGTTAATGCACCATTGTTCTTGGTGTTTATTTCTTTGATACTGCCATCTTGATTTTGAGCAATGTCCACAACATGATCCAATACATGAGTCATGCCAGATGGTAAACAAATGTGATCACGCAAATATACACCAAACAATGATGCTTCAAAATGATATGCTGTATCAGATGCAAAATTAAATCCGCGAATTTTACCATCAGTATTTCTAGTTAACTTATTGCGATCTGTCATTAAGATTGAATCATGAAAGAATTCAGCAAAATTATATGGATCTAATTCTGGATGTTTGGCTTTATATAAAAACCAATCCATAATTTCTCGTGGTCTATCTGTCACATCATATTTCCCAAACGGGTAATGAAACTTGTGTGGAACCTCGGTGGGATTTTCTCTAAAATCTATAAACTTGATACTGGTTTTATAAGTGGCATTACAATGCGGCATCCATTCTTCATCAGTTAACCCCAACAAATGGAAGTATTGGTTAATATGACCCAGAGTACTTTCTCCCACTCCAATCACAGGAACGTCTGGACTTTCCACCAGGGAAAGTTTTATGTGCGGTAAACGCTTTGCTATTGCGGCTGCGGTCATCCAACCGCTGGTTCCGCCACCTACTATTAATATAGATTTAATGTTGTGGTACATAATTTATCGTGATAACTACACGCCTTTTAGAAGTTTTTGGGGTACTGCTTGCATGAAATCTCATTCCATCAAACGAACATATACTACCCTTTTTAGGGGATGCTCTGGCTGCAATAGTGAAGTTGGTTTCTGCTACATGTTCAAGTAGTGCTTTTTCTGTAAACTGATCAGTTGGTGCCCCATGCATGGTCTGATCAAATACTACTGTATCACCATCTGAATCATTGACATAGTAGCAAACAGTATGATGTGGTGTGGCAAAATCTATGTGTGGAGCATTAAATTCTTTTGTACTGCCTGGTGTTAGCAATCCTATCCGCATACGTAGCAATTGGGATATGGGCTGTTCAATAGCATCAGCCACTGTAAGTGCCAACGGTTTCATAAATGGAAACCATGGTGTGGGTTCGTTACCAAAATTAAATAGTAAATGAGTCCATCCTGAATTATCGCCATAGTTTGCGTTGGTTACATCACTAATATAATAAAATGGAAACTTAGAATGCAATATATCATTTTCAATTTCATCTGCATACGATTTGGAAATTATATTGTCAATAAGTTTAACGTCGGAGTTCAACATAGTTTTTCCTCATCTGCAATGCAGAATCCACATCAGCCATGCCAAATGTTCTTTCACATTCATGACAATCCCAGCATTGACTACGGCAATTCAACAACAACTTTTCAAGTTTCTTTCCTGGTGCGGTTGACCAAATGCCATCGTATGGTTTATAAGTATGTCTCCAATCCCCCACTCCATACCGTGTATCAATCCATCCAGGTATCCAATCGTGCAGTGGGATTAAATTATTGTCTGCAATTTCATTAAAGTCGTTCGCATAAATCGTATCTTCAGGCTCAGTCCTTGCTTGTGTAAACTTACTGGGAGGCGCATAAAACCAAGCTGCCTTCATAAATTTAGAATCAGCTGGATCTGCCACTGGTGATGTTAATCGTCCTGAATATTTAAATACATCAACTAAACTGGCAAATTGGTTAAATGTAGCAATATCATTGGCCACTACGTTAATACCTGATCTGGGACTTGCGGCAAATTCTGGAACACTACGCCAAGCATTACAACTAAGATCTGCATAATCATGGAAGTAATCAGTACTAATAACTTCACCCACACTATCATGTTCTTTCTTAAATGGGCAATGATATATACAGGCCTCTGCAACCAGCAGAAAGGTTATAACTTTCTTTTTGGGATTTTTACTGTTGAGGTAATCTTGTGCTCGTTTAATTCTTTTTAGTTCTTTGAGATTACGATTTAAACTGCGATCTAGATTGATACTGTTGTAGCCCAGATATGCATAATCAATAAATTGTTGTGCATCTGCCACAATTTGATTCACTGTGCTTTTCCAACGCATATCAGGACATCGTTCTTGCAACCAACCCAATCGCATAATATGTTCTGAACTGATGGTACAACTACGCATACCGCGATCGTAATAACTGCCAATCCATTCCACAAACTGTTTTGTAATATTGTAATCAAATGCTACTTCGTGCGGAACTTCCACTGTGTTGAAAGTCAAGCTGATTTGAACACCAGTTTCTTCTTGTAATTTGAACAAATAATCTATTTGTTTGTCGCTGGCCTCAACTCCCATGGGATTTCCACAGCGACGATTCTGACCATTGTATACATAATTGAAATATTTTCCAAAATATACATCGTGTATATTGGCCAAATATCTGGGATCAGCATTTTTCATAGTATCATAAAAAACGTGTTCATGCCCAACTGGAAAGCGATCCCAGTGTGCTACGGAAAATCGATTATTGAAGTCCATGTAATTTCGTCCTGTTAAACTTACTTATCAGCAAGTCTAGCATGGAGGAAAAAAATAGTAAAGACTTTTTCTGGATATATTACTCTAACCCGCCCTGCCGTCTATTCCAAGCCAATACTGCGGCCGGATCATCTTTGGGTATGGTTGCTTTTACGTTGGCAATATGGAGTGCCCAGGGGCCGGTATTACTAATAGTTCCATTGGTTTTTAATTCTTTATACAACATATCCAATTGGTCACCAATGGACGTATATGCTATACCTCTGGCAACCCTATATGCAGATTCAGCAAATCCAGGTTGTGTCAATGGATCCCATTTGGTAACGCTACCATCAGAATTGTATGTATCAACTGCTGTGGTGCCGTCTGGCACATCAACCCACGAAAAACTTTCATGAACTGGAAATTCTGCACCAGGTGACACCACCTCGCAGATTCTGCCTGGTTCTCGTGCATGTAATAGTGCTCTTAACATTGAATTTTTCCTTGTTTTATCTATTTATATTACTTAAACGCATAAACAACCACACAACCTGCTACACCACGATTGTTATAGTAATCAGCACTGCCAAAAAGTGTTACTCCATGCGAATGATCTGTTACTTGGCCTGGACCACCAGTCCCTGGTGCCCCGCCTGGTAACTGGCCCACGTTTGACGTCGCACCATGTGATCGTATCTTTGCAGTACCACCACCAAAATAACTTTTTCCTCCGGTACCACCAGGCCAATATCCCACACTGTTGGTATGGCCACTGCCAGTTCCACCATGCGTTTGAACCTGTCCACCACTACCTACTCCACCATGACCACCCGAGTGACTGTAGTTATTATTTGCCCCTTGGCCACCTGATGCACTTATAAATCCGCCAAAACTACTGGTTCCACCCACACCAGCTCCGGCATAATATCCTACCCCAGCACCTCCAGCACCCACAACCACAGTTTGTGCCGCACTGGTAGTATGATATCCTTCTGCATATCCACCTGAACCACCAGATTCACAATAGCCACTGCCACCACCACCCCCACCAACTACCCTGACCAATACCCTATTACATCCAGCAGGTGGAGTCCAGGTATATGTCCCTGCGGCTGTATAGGTGGAAATTCCCAGTGGCTGACCCAATGCTCGGTCCGGAACTGTGGTCATAGTGGTACTATCAGGGAAAGTTAATGTGGTACCAGATATCCTAGTTGTCATCCGTTTGTTTCTCTTTTATGTGTAAGCTGTAACTATTACCATTCCACCGCCACCAGCACCGCCAGTGGTTCCATCACCGTCGCCCCCGCCGCCCGCCGCTCCTGACCCTGGACAATGTCCGGCATAATTGGAATGACTGGGTGTATGGCGTTTAACACCGCCACAACCGCCAAAAAAACTAGCACCACCCTGCCCGGCTTGTGTGTGACCGCCGTGATTGGCGTGTCCAGTTCCACTCCCGCCGTGCGTATTGACTTGTCCACCACTACCTACTCCACCATGACCACCACCGTGACTGTAGTTATTATTTGCACCGTATCCACCTGTTGCACTTATATATCCACCAAAACTGCTGGTTCCGCCTTGTCCACCGGCACCGTAATATCCCACACCACCACCACCACCACCTATTGTGACGTATATGACCTGCCCTGTTGATACTGTATATGCGCCTTCTGCATATCCACCCCCACCACCCGATTCACAATAACCAGCAGATCCACCTCCACCACCCACCACTTGAACCAAAACCATCTTGCTATTACTGGGGACCGTGTAATTACTACTGCTGGTAATCGAAGTGACTGAAACTATAGTACCTGCATCGTTGGGATACGTGGTAACACTGGTACCATTTATGTTTACTGAAGCTCCGCTCAACGTTACAGCCATTTTGTGTCCTTATCTAAATGCATATACTACTACTATTCCACCCACACCAGCTTGTCCCCCATGTCCAGTTGGTCCATGTCCACCATTTGTTGGTCCGCCTGCTCCGCCGGTCCCTGGTGCCCCTGGACCAATAAATTCACCGCCATAATGTCGTCTTGCTGGTGCTCCGCCCCAATAACTACCGCCACCGCTGCCAGTGGCACTGTGCTGATAGTGATTGGCGTGGCCGCTACCGCTTCCACCAGATATGTTTAAATCTCCACCTGTTGCACCACCACCATGTCCACCAGTGTGACTCCAGTGATTGTTTGCGCCAGTACCACCAGTGGCACTACAATAACCGCCAAAACTACTGGTTCCACCCACACCAGCGGCAGCATAATACCCCACGAGACCGCCACCGCCACCCACCGTGACCGCTGATGTCCAACCACCATGTAACCCTGTGATCATTTTTTCAGTATATCCTGATGCACCACCTGATTCCAAATACCCAGCAGATCCACCACCACCACCAGTGCATTTTACAAATACTCTAGTTGTGCCTGTTGGTGCTGTATAGGTACCGCTAGCAGTAAAGGAAGTCACATTGATAAGTCCGCCAGAATCTGACGTATCAGACGTTTGTACGGAATTGTCATTAAATGTAATACTGGTGCCGGATAATCTAACTGCCATCTATTCAGTTCCTATTTAGAATTATTTATCACCTGTTTCATACGTTTGGATTGTTTTTTGCAAGGTATCAACTTTTGCATTTAGTTCTTTAATGGACTCAATAAGTACCGCCACAATTTCTCCGTAACTCACTGAGTATCTGGTTTCTTCTGATCCTCCAACAACTTCTGGAATAACCGCTAGAACTTCCTGGGCAATCAAACCCATGTATTTTTTACTGTTATCTGGTAAGTCGGTTCTGGTAAAAGTGGTTCCTCTAAGTCTCAAAACTTTGTCTAATGCATCTGGAATTGTTTCAATATTGTCTTTGATTCTTCTGTCAGAATCGGCTTGTATCGTGGTTGCTGATTGTAGGTAATAACAATAAGTTGTTCCATCCAAGTTAGCGTAATAACCAGTGTTGTTAGAATCATAGAAGAATGGTGCATAGAATGTACCTGTACGCATAGCAGTGTAACCACCACCTGCACTCCACCCATATGTACTAAACACGTTGTCAGTGTCTAGACCAAAGTGAGCACCGTAAACGCCTTCTCTGTGGAAGCTGATGTTACAAGCGCCGGATCCAGCATTGTTAACTTCAATTTGGCTGCTGTTACCAACGCCTAAACTTACACCAGTCATACGAGAAGTAATT